>Ga0193698_1000063_pt1 | contig 15263 bp, 9 predicted proteins | sample L3c1metaG_FD_165512 | JGI IMG/M metagenome (GOLD analysis project Ga0193698, IMG submission 165512) | Soil microbial communities from a riparian zone of the East river system, Colorado, United States - L3c1 | ecosystem: Environmental > Terrestrial > Soil > Riparian zone | place: USA: East River... | reverse complement strand
TTATTATTTCTTAATAAACATTTTTCCTTCTAAATACTAATTAATAAGTAATAATATTATATATTATATAATAATTAGTTATTAAATAATATATTTATATTATCATAAGTATTAAGTTATGATCATTGCTCCGCTTGCGAAGCAATGATCATGAAAAATATATTAAGATTAGTCTTAATCAATTCTCTTATTTATAATATAATTATAAATAAAATCTCAAAAGTAAAGGAATCGAACCTTTGCTCCTATCCTTTGCGAAGCGGTGCTTGCTACGCAGCGGAAGCAGTGTTTCGCAAAGTGCTACGTCTTTATATAAGCATTGCTAGCTAGTTTCGCAAGCAGTAGGAAGTATTAATAACCAAATAACTCTTTTTATACTCTTTTATATAAAATATTATATTTAGAATATATTTTTAATAGTATATTAATTTTATGCTCCATCTAATAATTTAATCTTATTTTGAATGTGTTTAAATTATGTATATCTAAATTTAAAGCTCTATTCATTATTATAATATGTTTTTGCGAAGCACAGCTTCTCCCAGAAGGAGAGTTTTATTTAAAATTTGTAATCTAATATTATATTCTTTATTTAAATTTATTATATTATCAGATTAGCAAAAAGATATTATATAATTTCATAATTATGAAATTATATAATATCACAACTATATTAACATAAGTTTTAATTATATAATAATTATTATAACTACCTTTTTTTTTGGTTAGATTTATGATCTATAGGACTCATTTTGTATATAAAATATAATAATAATTATTATATTTTAATATTGATATATATAAAATTTTATAGGTTATATTTAGGAATATAATTTAAAAAAATATATAAGAATAAAAGATTAACATACTTAAGTGTTTAAATTTTTATATTTTAAATTAAAATAAATCTTATTTTATATATTTTATATTTTCTATTGATTTACCTCAAATTATTTTGAATAGTTATAATTAAATATAATAATAACCTAGAACCTTCCAAATTAAATAAATTTATTATAACTATAATTTATGTATAATAATAGTACGCCTTCGGTTGCTCAGCGATTGCTATTAAAACATATGATGACGAAAATTTTTATTTATTATTATACTTATAATTATAATTCATTTATTTAAATCAATTTTAGATATCTTAACTATCTTTTAAGATAGAATTATAAATAAAATACTCCGCCTCCGCCTCCGAAGGAGGCGAAGCTGATATTTAAATATTTAATTATTACATGTCTTTTGCTCCTAAGCCTAAGACTAATATTATAATGCTCCTACCTTCGGTGCTCCACATAAAATTATAATATAATATATAAAAGGTTATATTTATATTATTCTCAAATAAATATTTATTTGAGAATAATATATGCATTAAAATAAAAAGATTATTATAATGCTTCTTGCAAAGCTGCAAAGCATACTATCCTCCTACCGCAAAGCAAGGATCGAAGGCGAAAGTAGGGGATAAATTAGTATAAAATTTTAAACAATTTTATTTTTATTAAAATAATTTAATGTAAATCTAATGCATCTTTAATATAAGAACAAACTAATATACTAAAAATATAAGCTTGAATAATTGATACTGCTAATTCTAATCCAATTAAAGTAACAAATATAGAAAAAGGTATAAGTGTTAAAATAAATAAGATTATACTTCCGCTAAATAATTGATATAAGAATGTAGATAAAATTTTTAATAAAGTATGACCAGCTACAATATTGGCAAATAATCTTATTCCTAAACTACCAGCTCTAGAAATATATGAAATTAATTCTATTAAAACTAAAGTAGGAACTAAAACTAAAGGTGTACCAGAAGGTATAAAATAAGCAAAAAAATGTATTTTATGTATAGTTAATCCCATTAAAGTTACAGCAATAAAAATAGTTAAACTTAGTCCAATAGAAACTATAATAGAAGAAGTTATAGTGTAAGAATAAGGAATATTTCCTGTTAAATTTGCAATTAAAATAAAAAAGAAAATAGAATAAATGAAAGGAAGATAAATTTCTTTACCTATTTGTTCTTTAACCATTGAATTAATACTTGCAAAGATACTTTCTAATAAAATAGAGCATCTTGATGATAATAATTTATTGTCATTATTACCTGCATAATGTAAACTTAATACTATAAATAAAACTAATATAGAATATAAAGCTAAATTTGTTAAAGTTAAGTTTATATAACCAAAAATAGGAGCATTAATACCTAATAAACTAGTCACTTCAAATTGTTCTAAAGGCGAATTTATTAATAGTTGAGAATTAATAATTGAATTTATTTGCATTTATATTTAAATCATAAATTTTAATTTCCTTAAGTATTACTTAAAATAATAAATTATTACTTTAGTAACATTAAATATCCTAAGCTCAGGCGAAACATAGCGTTAAGATATAATATTCTCTTTTAAATATTATACAGCACCTTCGGTGGAAGAGAATAATTATAAAATATAATATTATAGTTATCCTCTACATAATAATGCATATAAAATAAAAATTTATATAAAAATAATAACATAAATGAGAACACTTGGACTTGAACCAAGACTTTCTCCTTAAAAGGGAGACACTCAACCACTCGAGTTCTGCTCTCTGCCCACAACAATTTAAGGGTTGCCTCCTTGCGCTTCGCCAAGCATAGGTAAAATTAAGACTAAGCAAAGTAAATTATTTTATTCTAATCATCATAACTATAAAATAGTTAAAATGTTTATATATATATACATATGTATAAATATTCAATTATAATATTATATGTTATCAAAAGAATTGTAATTAATAAAGATCTACTATAAATTAAGTAAACTCTATAACAATAAAATATTAAAAAAACTAATTTTTTTAATTAGAATATTCTTTTATTTTCCTTTTTATATAAAAAGGCTAAAATTAGAATATAAAATAGAGTTTATAACATATATAATTGTGCGTATCCGTACCTTCCCCTACGGGAAAAGCAGAGGTGAAAGATAATTTTTAAAATTTATAATATTTTGCGAAGCACTAAATGTAAAGGTTTAGGTCTAATATTTTTATAAGCAGCTTTTCCCGTAGGGGAAGGTACAACAGAATTATTAATAGCAGTAAATTTAAGAATAGATTTGTCACTCCTTGCTTTGCCGTACCAAAGGTAGAAGCAGGAGGATGTCTATAAAAATATTTTATATATTTTGTTATGTTTATTATAATTAATTTTATTTATCATTATTACTGTTTCCTTCTGCTGCTTCGCAAGGGGTTTAAATTTGTTAATTTTGGCGAAGCATAAGTTTATTTACTATTGATTCCTAAATCAAATAAAGTATTTTCTATTAATCCAATTAAAGGAACTAATACTAAAAACCATAAGAAATAAAATGCAGTTGCAACTTGACCTATTTCTAAATAAGGAGAATCAGGATGTTGAGATCCAATCCACATTAATATAATGAAATCTACTACAAAAAACCAAAAAGCTAATTTCATAGCAGGTCTAAATTGATTTCCTCTTATTCTAGATAAATCTGTTAAAGGTAACACTAATAAAATTAATAAAGATCCAAACATAGCTAATACTCCTAATAATTTATTAGGTATAGATCTTAAAATAGCATAGTAAGGTAATAGATACCATTCTGGAACTATAGATACTGGTGTACTCATTGGATTAGCTGGAATATAGTTATCACTATGACCTAATAAGTTAGGATAATAAAATACTATTATAGATAATACAAGAAAGAATAATAAAATAGTTACTAAATCTTTAAACATAAAGTAAGGATGCATTGCGTATCTATCTCCATTAGATGATATTCCATTTGGATTGCTTGATCCATGAACATGTAAAGCTATTAAATGGGCGACAGCTAAAGCTGCTAATAAAAATGGTAATAAATAATGTAAAGAAAAAAATCTATTTAAAGTAGCATTCGATACAGAAAATCCTCCCCAAATTAATTCTACAATATCTTGTCCAAATACTGGTATTGCAGATAATAAATTAGTAATAACAGTAGCACCCCATAAACTCATTTGACCATATGGAAGAACATACCCTAAAAAGGCTATAGCCATCATAAGTATTAAAATTATTACTCCTATTGACCATACTAATATTCTCGGTGATTTATATGATCCATAATATAATCCTCTTCCTACATGCATATAAACAAAAATAAAGAAAAAGGATGCAACGTTAGCATGAATATATCTTATAATCCATCCATTATTAACATCTCTCATTATATGTTCTACTGAATTAAAGGCAAAATCTACGTGAGCTTGATAATGCATAGCTAAAAAAGCTCCAGTAAGTATTTGTATCACTAAACATACAGCTAATAAAGAACCAAAATTCCATAAATATGAAAGATTAGCAGGTTGAGGTGAATCTACTACATAAGAATTTACTAATCTTAGTAAAACATGATTTTTTAATAATCTCATTTTTTTAGTTATAAAAAAATATTTTATATATTAATGCTTCGCTACCCACCTATACGGGAAAAGTAGGCTGCGGAGCATAATATTAATTTATATATTTTTTATGTCTTTTAACATAGTTAAATTAATAGACTTTAATTTTTGATAAATATAAAATTTATCGAACTAAAATTTATAAAAAGAAATTTATAATTAAATTCTTTTTATTAAAGGGTGTTGCTTCTACCTCTGGTACTGCTTCGCGCTTCGCAAGAATAGAATAAATTTTATTAGTCAAAGAGCAGTTATAATTTAATATAATTAAATGTTATGTCCTCCTCCTTGCTTATGCCTCCTGCTTCTTCCGAAGGACCGGTAGCAAAGCAAAGGGTAGATAATGCTTCGCAGCTCAGCTATGCTGTTATAAGCAACATCCTTTATCTCCTTCGTAAGATGCCTACGTGCGAAGACTGCTTCGTAGAAGGAGCGAGAAGCAGAAACAATAGTTATAATTTTAAATTTATTGTTATTAATGTTCTGCTTCGGATTCGCATTGTTTAACTTATTTTTTTTTTAACACTGTGACTATGAATAATATGTTAAGCCCAAGAAGATTTGAACTTCTACATATTCCTCATCAAGAAATTATTCTACCTTTAAATTATGGGCTTTAAACCAATATAAAAATATATGTTGTTTAATTAATTATTGCTATATTATATAAATATTTATAACCTTATATAAAATAAAATCCTGCCTTTGCATGATATTGTGCTTAATCTGCTTCGCTGCTTCGCAAGTAGAAGCAATAATATTATACTACTTTTAAGTATAATAATTAATAAAAATATAATCAAGGGCTGCTTCTTCCTTCGGAAAAGCAAACATTAATGGTTATATTTTTAGTTTATAACATAAAAATAATAATTATCTCCCGAAGGACCGAAGGATAAGCAAAGCCATTGCTTATCCTGCAAAGCACTACCTTTGGTATAGGCAAAGCCTTGCATAGCTAAGGATTAAATATTAACTTCTTATATTTCACCTACGTATGCGAAGCTCCGCCTTCGCAACTATTTTGCCTTACTGAATCCATCCTTTCCTTCGGCTTCGGTGCTTGCTACGCAGCCTACGTAGGCTGCGACTTGCAAAACATGGGATAAGTATTAATATCTTTAATATTAATATATAATGATAACCTTTAACATCTAGTCTTTAATAAAATTAGTAATGCTAAACTAAATACTTTACAGTAAATTTCATTTGCATCCTATCTAGAAATGTTCTATTTCTTAATTAAACGTAATTATTATCTTTTTTTAATTAAAATAATAACCGTTGATAGTATCTAGAGGTTAGATTCTTGCTTTATATACATTCAGCATTTATCTATTATGTTTGTGGCTACCCAACTATGCCTTAATCGAACTTAAATTATAGCTTATTCTTTAAAAATAAACATATAAATGTAAGTAATTTTCTATTAAATTTCTCCTACCAAGGATTTAAATTATAGATGATCTTTAAACAATTGGTACACTAGAGAAACACAGCCTATTGATCCTTTCGTACTAGAAGGTCTGCCTCTTTTTACTATTTTCCCTCCAGAAGATAGGGACCATACTGACTCACGTCGTATTAAACCCAACTCACGTAACCTTTTAATCGGCGAACAGCCGAACCCTTCCAAGATTCTTCACCCGGAGGATAGGATGAGTCGACATCGCATTTATCCTAACCTTTCAGTATAGGTTTAGACTATATCTTCATCCAGTATAAAGAATACAATTCATATAACATCTGGATGTTGGCGTGTAGTCGTTGAGGGGTTTAAATTCTTACAGCTGTTATGCTAATTACTAGAATAAAAACTTCCCTGCTGATTGTCCAATCTTTCAAAATGTTACTGTTATCCTTTTCCTATGCTTTGCTCCCTTACCAAAGGTAGGGAGAAGCTAGATAACGAGTATTGAAAGCTCTAAGGAGATCCCAGCATATAGCCAAATTCTAAATTAATATTTCTATTAAGATTCCCCGAAAATATTTCTGCTTTGCTTTGCAAAGCAGGATCTATATTACTATCAATTTATGAATAAATAAAATTTTCTAATTAATTATGAATATGATTTATATTCAAGGTGCCAAACAGCCGAGACAATGTGTACTCTCGTCGGCTATCAGCCTGTTATCCCTAGCGTAACTTTTATCGATTGATCTCCGTCTATTCCATATTATAGCGAAGGGTCACTATGCCCTACTTACGTATCTGTGCGACTTCTAAGTCTTTCAGTTAAGCATGCTTACCGCCATTACGCTCTGCACAACCTTTCACTGGTTGATTGATCTCCATTCAATGTCTAGCTATACCTTTTTAGTTATAAAATGTGTAATTATTTAATTAATATCAAATAAATATCTGTTTTTGTCTTAATATTAAATCTAACATTTTATTTACATTAACTAAATAATATAAATAAGATATTAGAATAATATTGATCATTATAATTTGGATGTACTTTGTTACTTTATTAAAGACGACCGCCCCAGTCAAACTGCCAATTAGTCAACTCTCCCTTTTTATTAATAAAAAGGTAAACATCAACCCAACCTTAATTTTAAGGTATTCCACTTTTTGTCTATCGACTTTCCCTAATCTCTATTAATCAAGGTTGTTGTAGATTAATGTGATAACTAACTACAGTAAAGCTGCATAGGGTCTTCCCGTCCACCTGGAGGTAACCCGCATCTGCACGGGTAATTCAATTTCACTGAGCAAGTTGTAGAGACAGTGAGGCCATCGTTACATTATTGATACCGGACCACATTTAATGGCCAATTTATTTTGCTACCTTAGGCAATTAATCTGTAATATTTCTAATACAGTTGGACTATATCATCAGATAATTTTCATTATATGCTCAATTATCTAGTCTCTGAGGGCTAAAATTTTCAATTTAAATAAGGGGTTAAAATTTATTTTTTTTTTTAATTGAAGTTACAAATTATTTATTAAAATAAGTATGCTTATCTTCTATTATTTCAAGTATTTCAGATAATTCTCTTTTTCGAGTTTTACCTTTACCTGTTAATTGATATGATAATTTTACTAATTCTATTAATGTCTCTTTATTTCTTTGTTTTCCTTCTGAGGATTGCATTACAACTTCTTTAAATATAGAATATTCTTCCATTTTACAAGAAAACGGGCACAAATAAGTTTCTAAAAAAGGTAAAACTAATTTAATTATTTGTTTATAACCTTTCAAAGTGTAAACATAAATATCTGGAGAACCTGATTTTTGGACTATTGATCCAGCATTAAAAAGTTCTTTGTATGAATTTAATATGTTTAATCCATTTTTGTGTTGAGTTACATTGAAAATAGGTTGAATATTAACTCCATATTTAAAATCTTTGTGGATTGTAACAGATACGGACATAGATCCTTCCCCTTCTACAAAACCGCCTAAGAAATAAAGATAATTTGTATTTTTGATGTTTCTATTTAACATTGTGCGGAGCAAAGAATTTTATTATTTTTTGATAGCGTCTAACATGCATAATGATTTAAATTATACACTCTTTTAGACATCTATGAGTATCAAAATACTTCTTAAAACAAAAAATTGAATTTAATATTCCCTGCTGATTGCCCATTGTTGGATCTTTAAGATTTTCACTTTAAACTTAATTTTTTAAAGTACTTAAAGCTTTAGGGTGTTCCAGCATATCATCGAGTTTAAAGAGGACCCGTAGGTTTTGTTAATCCTCATGATTAAGACCGCTATTAACCAGATTTTCGATTAGTAACAGTTTCCCATTACCTCTCTTATATTAATGGCATCGGGCAAATTTCGACCGCTATACCATGATATTTATCATTGCAGCGATCTGTGTTTTTAGTAAACAGTCGTGGCCTCCGATTTTGTGACACCGTATTACATTTTAATATGATTAAAATATTAACGGTTCCTCTTATTGTCAAACTTATGAGGAGAACTTGCCGAGTTCCTTTACAACTTTTAGCTCTACGCCTTAGTATTCTCTACTTACGAACCTGTGTCGGTTTAGGGTACGGTAGACTTAATAATGATAATTATAATTATAATAATAAAATTTTAAAAGTTTAATTAATACTTTATTATTTTATAAAAGTATTAAGTTATGTTTTATTGACTTTAATTTCCTGATCTTAATAAATTAAGATTTTCAGTCACAAACTCATCAGCCAAAACTTTGGTTTTGGTCCTTAGAGGCCGCATTCACATAAGGAGGTTTAACCTTTCCTTATAACCCTTTCGTATTCGGCGAGAAGTATTATTAACTTCTTTATCGTTACTCATGTCAGCATTCTCTCTTCAGTTACCTAAAAACAATGAAACACTGTTTAATAATAAGTATAACTGAGTGTTCTACTACCTAGATTTAAAAATAAAATTAATAATTTATTTTTAAATCAACACAATATCGGTTGATTACTTAAGACCCGTTAAATTTTCGGCGCTACAATCTAACTGCTGATGCGTTGTTACAACGGTCATTATAAGTAGCGACTACCAGGCTCACTTCACAGCTGTATACGATTTGCTACTTCCTTAATTTCACTTAATAATCATTTGGGACCTTGATCTGTGTTCTCGGCTGTTTCCGTCTTGACTATCCAACTTATCTTGAACAGTCTGAATATCTAACATCAATTTATGTACTTCCGAGATTCGTTTCCATAGGTAAGATTTTCGAGGTCCCCGCAACCTAAACGTATAATAAGTTTTATAATACAATTATACTTTAAAACTTAAGACTTGTTGGGAATTGCCGTGCTGTACCTCCATAAATTTTGTTTAGATGTCATACTTAAATATGTTTCGTAGAAAACCAGCTAGCACTAGGTCAGATTGGCATTTCACCGCTTTCAAAGACTCTTCGGAGAATTATGCAACATTCACCCGTTCGATCCATTATAATCTGGTCTTAGAAAGATCACCTAGCTTCGGGTCTAATAGAAGTAACTTATCCATTACTATTTTTAATTTAAATATGTAAACATATTTAATAATAGTCCAGTCGCTTTCGCTAAGGCTTTTAACCTTGCTACTTCTATTAACTTGCTGACCCATTATGCAAAAGGTACGTCGTTATTCTTTTTAAAAATTTCGACTGCTTATAGAGTTACTAATTCAAGATTATTTCACCAAATTTTAGTAAAATAAAAATTTTACTAAAATTATTATTGTATAATACATGCTTTTCAAACAATTCCTTTACAGTACTTTTCACTATCGCTAAATTTATTATACTTAGCCTTAGAGGATGGTTCCCCTATATTCCAACAAGTTTTCTCTCATTGTACTTTATTTATCCTTTATATAAATAAAAATTTACAGGACTTAAAACCTTCTTTGGTACATTTTTAATGTTAATAACTATCGACTAATAATTATTTTTATATTAAATAAAAGTTATTATTAGTCTTATTTATTTTTCAATTCTTTATTAAAAAGTTATTTAGGCTAATCCGATTTCACTCACCATTACTTTCGGAGTCTCGGTTGATTTCCTTTCCTTTCCTTAATAAAATGTTTTACTTCAGGAAGTAAAAATAAAAAGGTTTCCCTTAGGATTGCCCCATTTTTAGTTAATTAAATATTTTTTATTATAATTAATTTGAAGCTTTTGGTTTATACCTCCTTTTTAATAAATTTGCTTTGTTATCCTTAATAACCCCTTTGAAATACTTTATTATTTTTTTTTTGATGTTACTACAATATTATCATCGATACTTTTATATATATTAGTTTAGTTATATATTATATATATTATATATATTTTAAATTAAATGTTTAATAATATCAAAGAATTTAAAATCCTAACTAATTATTAAACATTTAATAATTATATCTAATTTTAATTATTTAGTAATGTAATATTTATGAACAAAAATAATTTGTTTTTAAAAATGTTATTTATATATAGAATTAAAGAAGTAAAGGCTAATATAATATGCCTGTTAAATATCATAATTATATAAAAATCTTCGACAAAGGTGTGGAATTTAATAATACATTTATGTCTATTATGTTGGTAATAGTAATAATATTATTACTTGTATTCATATTAGGTAATTTATTTGTTAGTTGTGAATTATACGGAAAAATAGATGAATATGTATTAGCATATAATATTATAAAAAAAAATAGTGCCGTAGGCTGTGCTTCGCATAATAATATTATCATTTAATAATAAAGTATATTTTCCTTTATCAATTTGGTTTAATCCTTTATATAACCCCCCCCTTTATTAATATATTCATTGTTACACCTTAAAAAAGGGATCGATGATTTTACAACTCTTAACAAAATTTTGGCTCTGCCTTACTTACGTAGCTTATCACCTAATACCCTACCTGTCTCACCTTACCGTACCGCTGCTTACGAAGCAAAGCAGAATAAGTGTTAATAAAGTATTTGATTAGTAAGGTAAAATATCTTTTATTTATTCAAAATATATTTTTTTTTGTCTATTTCTATTATATATTAATATAATTATGATAAGATAATACCCTATAGAGTATATTATCATAATATTTTAATACTATTATTTTAGTATTAAAACATATATAAAAGTATATAAAATAAGATTTAGTATCTTATTTATAATTGTTTATATAATATAACATATATAATAGACTTTTATGTATAAATATAAAGAGCGTAGTATTTAACGGTTAGTATGGTGATCTCCAAAATCACTGGTAGGTGTTCGAATCACCTCGTTCTTGATAATTTTTATTTAAAATTTTATATTAAATATAATTTAATTATTATGAGGCGGAGCATAAATAAAATATATACAGGGCTATTATCTTAATAGGTAAAGTACTTAATTGTCAATTAAGTTTATTTCAGTTCGAATCTGAAATGGCTCGTGCGCAGCACAAAAAAAAAGATTTATTATTTAAACAACTGGGCGGAGCAAACAATCTTTGTTTATCGAATGATGATTAAAAATCCCTCATATAATATATATATATTTTATATAAAGGGGTTTTAATAGTTAGTCGATAAATGTAAACGTTACGAAGTAGTGGGGGGGGTTAAATTTGGTAAATAAAAAATAAAAAATTCTAATATTCTAGTTTCTTTAACGTTAGTGCTTCGCAAGGAGCTGACGTTATAATATTAGAATTTTTTCTAATTCTATCATTATAGAGTTTTATGCGGAGCAGTACTAACATCAAATTTATTAAAAAAGGCTTTGCTTCGCCTGCTTCGCCTGCTTCGCAAGCATAATGTTTTATAAATACTGCTCCTTCCGAAGGAATGTATTCTTTTTTATATAATTTATATACGTAGTCTCTGTTTTTACCACCCTCGAAGGGTAGTATATTTTCTTTTGTTAAACTTTTATTAAATTCATTTAATTCAGTTTTAGCTTCATATAAACTTATTATAATATTTAACTTAATATTTTGGAAAACATATGGAGAAGAGTTAAGATAATTAAAATCATTTAATATATAAAAATCTCTAATAGTATTAGGATTAATATTAGGATAATGATGACCTAATCCTAATTCACATATATATTTAGGGTTAAATGTTTCGAGTTTTACTCTCCTATCAACTCTCATATCTTGATAAAATTTCAATCGATCTGTATATACATATATATTTGTAAAAGATCTTCCTTTTTTATTTATAATTTTAATTAAAGTATGTTGGATATCTCTATTAATTTTACAATACTTGATAACATTACCTAATTTAGCAGATAATTCGTACTCATAATAATAGGGTAGATTAGCTAAACATTCTATTAAATTATAAGCGGCATTTATTAATGAGTCATAAAGATCTATTGGTATAATAAAAATATTATCCTTATTAAAGGGTTGTGTAGGTAAGGGATCAGACATTCTTCTGTACACTTTTTATTATTAATTACAGTTATATTTAGAAGAGATATTAAATTATTATAAATATATATCTCTTAATTATATTTATATTGTTTGCAAAGCACTTTATTTTATTAAATAAATATTATTATGCTTTCCCCTTACCAAAGGTAGCAGAGAGGTTATATATAGGTTTAAACTAAATTGTTTAAAATAGCTTTATTTCTTAATATTTTTAATTCATGTCCAGCTTCTATTAAAATTTTCATTTGAAGTAATGGATCTGCTATTTTACTTTCACACATTTCTAAGGTTTTAATACTTTGATTTAATAAAATAGTATTACTTACTCTAAATTTGTCATTTAATGAATTAAGTAAAAATTTATAGGCTTCTTTTTTAATTTCCGAAGTAATAGTAGAATTAATGGTTAAAACATTAAATCCATTTGTAGTATTAATATTTATTTCAGCTTTACCATTATACAAAATAAACCCCATAAATTTATCTTTATGGTTAAATTTATTATTTAAATCATAATAAATATCAAATAAAAGTCTATTAATAGGATGTTTTACGATAGCATCTAATTCAAGATCTTGAATTACATGTGCATAAAAGGCTTTACTTGATAAATTATACGTATTAGTATCTATGTTTATATGTTTGAAAATAGTCCAATAACCAAGATCATTTTTAAAATAATAGTTATATAAGGTTACATCAAACGATTCTTTTAGAAGTTTGATAAGATTATATCTATTAGCATCATTTATAATCAATTCATTTAAAGGTTGTCTATAGATAATCCAAAGTATTTTATTCCAATCCGTTTTAAGATTATCAATTTTAGGCAAATGGATGCTAATAATATTTTTACTGTCAGTTAAAAATTCGAATGTTCTGCTATTATGTGAATATAAAAAACTATTTTCATTGTATCTAGTAAATTTATCAGCTATTGTACCTTTAACGTGTCTCCAACCTTGACTTAATTTAAAATCATAATTTGTATCTAAGAAATTATCAATTCTTTTGATATATAACTTATTCTTTAAATGTGAAGCAGGAATAATATTATAATCATCTTTATTATAATATCTAGTTATAGCACCGTCGCCTTTATATCCATTATTAATATCTGGAAAGATGATAGAAATATAATGTTTAAATTGATAAATAATAGATCCTGTTATTTCATCTATTATTTTAGTAAACCCGGCTCTATTATAATATAAATCTCTAATTTCTTCTGCTAAATTTAAATTACTTAATTTTATTACTCTTCTATCTAAAGGATAATATTTATATACTCGTGTATTACCTAAAGAATCTGTAATAATGATTTTATTTTTTCTATATTCAACAGAAGCATTAGTTTAAGAATAAGAAGGTACAAGATTATCATCTATGTCGGAGGCTTTATAACCTAAAATGTCTCCTGCGAAGCTTGAGTCAGTAACATTACCTACATAAGGTGGTACTACACTATCATTAATCAAAGGTACGGCAGATGTCGACGAAGTAGATGCGCCTACGTCAGGTAAAGGTATTGTCACAAAATTGCTATCACCAGTAGGCGAAGCAGAGGATACATTAATATTAGTAATATTAATACTTCCGATATAATAATTATTAGTAGTATTTTGTGAAGTACTAGGACTTCCAGTTACTTGAGAGAAGCAGAAGATAAAGATTAATAATAAATGTTATATTTATAATGATTAGATAATCTTTATGAAATGATATTTAACCTTAAGAAATTAGATAAATTTTGTACTTACCTATTTTCTTCGTAGTCGTCTTCGTAGAACTGGAGCAAAATAAGCTGATACGGAGCATAAAGGATTATAGACGAAATAAAAGTATTTCATTTTATTTAAATTATTTATGCTGAAGTTGAGCATAATTAAATTCGGTTTTTATTAATAATGATTTAAATTTTCGTTCATCTATACCGAAGATGGAGATAATATTATCACTTTTAAAAGTGTTAATTAACACTTTTACTTCGATTTGCTCACGGGTTGGCTGCTGTACCAAAGGTAGGTCATAATTTTAACAATATACTGCGCACAGTTTCGCAGCTTCGCAGAAGGTAGTAGGAGTAATATTATTAAAACATTCTATTTTATAAATGCTTACCCTTCACAGAAGCAAGGGGTTATATAAGTATCTAATAATGAGTACTACACAGAAGATAATATTAAGACATTAATATATAAAACATATAATAGTAAAAATATTGAAGTTAAGCTATATGTCACAATATAAAAATTATTAAATATTTTTCTTAACATTATAAATTTGCTTAATTTAGGATATTTTACTTCTAGTTTAAAATAATAGATGATTTTATCTCCGTAGTGTGCTAATAGAATATTAATTAATAAAAATATTATAGTTAAAGAAATTATAATATAAGCTACTGCACCGACTTGAGTTGTAGTTAATGTACTAAGAAATTGAGTATATTGACTAAAGAAATCAATACTTAAATTTAAATTATTCCCAGTATTAGAACCAGAGGCGGTACCGGAGGTAGGAGTATCAGATATCAATCTTATAATTTCATCTAAAATACCATTTGTTTTGTTTACAGATTCTGTTAAATCTTGAGACAAAACATTTGTTTCACTATTTTTAGGTGTAGCATTACTTAATTTCACTGAATTATCGGCAATATTATCCAAATTAGCTTTTAAATGATTTAATTTACTTTCTACTTCAGTTTTATTTTTCTGTGAAGTTGAAAATACTTGATCTAGTTTATCCGCTAGATCACATGATCTTCTTACAGTTTCTTCTAATAAATCAGTAGCTTTTTGAATAACTTTATCATTTTCTAATAATCGTCTGTAACTATCTAAAGTAATAGCCCCGGTAATAGTTGCTATAGCTGCGCTAATGTGTTTTCTAAATTTATTCATTTTTATTTTCT
>Ga0193698_1000062_pt1 | contig 15368 bp, 13 predicted proteins | sample L3c1metaG_FD_165512 | JGI IMG/M metagenome (GOLD analysis project Ga0193698, IMG submission 165512) | Soil microbial communities from a riparian zone of the East river system, Colorado, United States - L3c1 | ecosystem: Environmental > Terrestrial > Soil > Riparian zone | place: USA: East River... | reverse complement strand
ACGCGATACGTCCTCTTCGGAGCGAGCGGACGCTGGAGCTTTATCACAGCCTCCGCGATCGGCGACGGACGAGGCATCAACGGCTTGGCGACGGTCACGGTATCACGCCGTGGTGGCGCGCGCGGAGACGCTGCTTGAGGAGCTGGCGGCGCGGGAGTCACCGGGGCAGCAGAGGTATCCTTGACCGGCGGACCGGCGCTCACGATCGGCACACGAACCGAGTCAGGCCCAATCACCGCGAAGTTGGCGGCGCTGGGCGTCTGCGATGGGTCGATCGGCCTGTCGAAGCCAACGCGCAGCGTGACCGAGTCGATCGCCGTCACCTCGCGAATCCGCGGCGGCAAAGTATCGTGCGCGAACATCAGAAGCGTCGTGCGCGCGGTGTCGGTGAGATTGACCGAAATGCTGTCCCACTGCTCACCGGGATCGATTCCAAAATTCTTGTTGAGATCCGCGAACGCGCGCACGGTATATCGCGCCGGCGGTAAATGCTCGATTGCGAACGAGCCATTGGAATCAACCAGCGCGATGTAGGGGTGGAGGCTGTCGGGTGCAACGAATGATTCGACCAACGCTCCTTTTGCGGGACTGCCTGCCACCCAGTCGAAGACGTTACCGGCGATCCGCGTCCGGGGAATCGTCTTCCCGGTCGAAAAGAAAGTCGTGGCGCCCGTATTCCGCACGTTCCCCCGAATGTCAGCGATCCCGGGGAGCATTATCACAGTGTATGGCGTGTTCGGGCGCCACCCACGTCGTGGCCGCACGGTAATGGCCGACCGATGCCAGGACACATTGGGCGTTCCATCGCGTGGTGAGATGAGAAAGAGATCCTCGAGGGTCGTAGCCGCCGGAGGCCGCTCGCTCACGACCTCATCGAAGCGGAAGACAATTTCCTTCGGCGACACGCCGGCTGTGCCCGAATCGGGAATGATCTTGACGATCTGCGGGGCCGCGACGTCCGGCGGGCCGCCAGGCGGCATGCCGGGCGAGGCGCACGCCAGTCCGAGCAGCGCGACGGCGGTCACCCGCCGCAAAGCGCTTTCACCTTTTCAGCGAGCTGGCCGCGCCGCTTGGTCCATTCCTCTTCCTTTCTTCGCTCCGACTCGACAACCGCCGCGGGCGCGCGACTAGTGAAACCTTCGTTCCGCAGGCGCTTGGATAGCGTATCGAGCTGCGTTTCCAATTGGTCGAGCTCTCCGCGCAGCTTGCCGCATTCCTTTGACAGATCGACGAGGCCACCAAGCGGAACGATGACCTCGCTGCCATCCGAGAGCACCGAATGCGCGGCGCCCGCACCCGGAGGCGCGCCGCCCGTTTTCAAGGTTGCGCGGGCGAGCTGCCCAATCAGTTTGGCTTGCTCAGTAAAGAGTGGCGCATGCGTCCGAGACTGGATCACCGCATCAACCGATTTTCCGGGAGGAATCGCGTAGTCCGAGCGAATCTGGCGCACCGCACTCACTGCTTCCCGGACTAGGTCGAAGCGCGCCATCTCGCTTCTTTCGGTCGACGATTTCGGATGAGGGATCGGCCACGGCGCAATAGCGAGGAATTCGCAGCGGTCGGTAGCAACCGGGAAGGGGAGGCGCTGCCAGAGTGTTTCCGTAATGAAGGGCATGATCGGGTGGAGCAGACGCAACGCGTAGTCGAAAACGTGAGTGAGTACCGCGCGGGCGACCTCGCTGTCGCCTCCAGCGACGCCGATTCTTCCTTTCGTTGTCTCGAGGTACCAGTCGGCGACGTCGTTCCAGACGAACCGCCGCGCCGCTTCCGAATACTCGCTCAGGCGCAAACCCGCGAAGCGTTCCTCAGGTCGCCACTTGCCCTTCTCCGGGCGTGCTGGCCCCAGCGCAACGTCGCACTCGAAAATCGTCGCGTTCAGCCGGCCGAGTATCCAGCGGTCGGCAAGCGTGAGCTCGTCGTCGCGTAGCTCGTCGACGCTTCTCACCGGAGTCGCGCCGACATTGGCAAGCAGGAATCGTCCGATGTTCCAGAGCTTCGTCGCGAAGTTGCGGCCCGGAGCGAATGAGCGCTCGAGATCGCGGTGGTCGAGCATGAGGTCGGCGCCCATGCCCATGCCGGCGATCACAGTGTAACGAAGTGCGTCCGCGCCGTACTGCGTTACGACATCGATTGGGTCGATGCCGTTGCCCAACGACTTGGACATCTTCACGTGATCCATGTCCCGAACCGTCCCGTGCAGATACACGGTATGGAAAGGCGTCGCGTCCATGAACGCGTAGCCGGCCATGATCATTCTCGAGACCCAGAAGAAGAGGATCTCCGGAGCGGTGACCAGATCATCGGTCGGATAGAATGCGGCGAGCGCGGCCGAGCTCTTGTCCGGCCAGCCGAGAGTCGAGATTGGGAAGAGCCACGACGAGAACCAGGTGTCGAGGACGTCCTCGTCCTGGCGCACAGGCCCACCGCATTTGTCGCAAGCGGTGACGTCGGTGCGACTGACAATCGTCTTGTTGCACTCGTCGCAGTACCAGACGGGAATGCGGTGTCCCCACCACAGCTGCCGCGAGATGTTCCAGTCGCGGATGTTCTCCAGCCAGTTGATGTAGACGGCTTCCCAACGCTCGGGCAGAATCCGAATCGTTCCGTCGCGCACACCTTTTAGCGCGGGCTTGGCGAGCGGCTCCATCTTGACGAACCACTGATCCGATAGCCTCGGCTCGACCACGGTGTCGCAGCGATAGCAATGGCGCACCGCGTGCTGGTGCGACTCCACCTTCTTCAGCAATCTCGATTTCTCGAGCGATCTCACGATTCGTTCGCGCGCCTCAAACCTGTCGATTCCAATCAGATCAGCCGGAACACGACCGTCCGCGTCGACGGCGTTCGCCATGGTGCCGTCCGGCGCCATGACCACAGGCATCGGCAGCTTGTGACGCCGGCCAACCTCGAAATCGTTCGGGTCGTGCGCGGGCGTGATCTTCACGACGCCGGTTCCGAATTGCGGGTCGACGTAGTCGTCGGCGATGACTGGAATCTCGACGTCCGCAATCGGCAGCAGCACCGACTTGCCAATGAATTTCTTGTACCGCTCATCATCCGGGTGAACGGCGACGGCGACGTCGCCGAGCATTGTCTCGGGCCGTGTGGTGGCGACAGTCAGAATCGACTTGTCCTTCGCGCCGACAACCGGGTAGCCGATGTGGTACAGATTTCCCGTTTCCTCGCTATGCTCCGCTTCCTCGTCGCTCAGCGAAGTGAGGCAGCGCGGACACCAGTGGATGACGCGGTGGCCGCGATAGATGAGCCCCCGCTCGTGCAGCTGCACGAACGCTTCCCGCACCGCGCGCGAAAGCTCGGGCGAAAGTGTGTAAGCCGTCCGGTTCCAATCGCACGACGACCCGATGGCGCGCAGCTGCCGCAGAATCTCGCCGCCAGTCTCTTCCACGAACGCGACCGTGCGCGCGATGAATGCCTCGCGTCCGAGGTCGGACTTCTTCTTGCCTTCGGCGGCAAGTTGTTTCTCGATGATGTTCTGGGTGGCGATCCCGGCGTGATCAGTGCCGGGAACCCACAGCGCCTCGTCGCCGACCATCCGGCGCCAGCGAACGATGACGTCCTGGACCGTGTTGTTGAGTCCGTGCCCCATGTGCAGCACGGCTGTCACGTTGGGCGGTGGCATGATGATCACGAATGGCTCGCGGTCGCCACCGTTGCGGCTGCTGCGCTTCTCGTCGGCGGAAAAAATCCCGGCCGCGACCCAGCGCTCGTAGATGGCGCGCTCGGTCTGGCCGGGGTCGTACTGCGCCGGCAGCTCGTGAAGTTCCTGTGTTGTGCTCATCTCCGGCGCAAGTTAACGGGCGCCATTTTCGCGGGTAAGACCGCGCGAGCTACCCGTCAGCGCCGGAGCGTTGCTACTCGATCGGTCGCTGCCTCCGAACGTCGGCTGGCGCGTTCTCCGGATCGGCTACGTGATCAGCCTTCGGAACTCCGCTCGGCGCAATCGGCGAGCCGTCGTTGCGACCGCCGCGCGCAGTCTTCTTCGCCTTGGTGCGGCGCACTGTCGTGTCGGGAATGTCCTCGGCCGCGGCCATGAACGCGCGGTCTTCCCTGAGCGAGCGATCCTCCAGAACGTTGCGCGGATCAGCGTGCCGGTCGATCTCCGTGGAGTTGCCCTGTCTCCGACGCCCCGTCCCGACCTGCTGGCCTTCCCAGTGTCGCTCCGTGAACGGAGGATCTCCATCCTCGTAATGGTGCGCGGCATCGTCGAGAAGATCTTCCTCGCTTCGGATCGTGAGTCGATTGACCACGGTCTCGACGCCCGGAACGCCGCGCGCGATCACGACAGCTTGGTGCGCTTCGTCGTCGGAGTTGACCCACCCGGTGAGCTCGATGATGCCGTCTTCGACGGCGCCGATGTCTACGGCGCGCTCGCTGAGGATGGGATCATTCCTGAATGCCTCGAGAACTCTCTCCTCGAGGTCTTCGGCTCCGTTCATGGACGCCTTGGATGGCTCGAGATCATCGTCGAAATCCGGATCGAATTCATCCTCATCGAGTCCCTCGTAGTCGAACTCCTCTTCCTCTTCGCCGGTCCCGCCGCCGAACGTATCCTTGATGCGGTCAGTCAATCCCTTGAAGCCGCCGAATCTCTCCGCCATCAACACGCCGGCCGCGAAACCCGCCGCGGCGCCGATGGCGATGTAGAGCGCGCTGCGTGGAGAAGATTCCTCTTCGTCCTCGGAGTAGATGTAAGGCGGCTCGTCACGATAACGGAAGGGGGACATATACTGTGCCTGTGGCGAAGGTTATCTGCAAACGATAGCTTAACGGGAAGCAAAACAAAGGCCATCCGCAGTACTCGAAATTATACCAAAAATGTTGACGCTGAGGCTCCCCGACGGCGCCACCCGTGAAGCTCCCGAAGGCGCTCTGCCGCGCGACATCGTCGCATCCATCGGGCCCCGGCTGCTGCGCGACGCGATCGCGGTCGAACTAGATGGCGAAATCCTGGACCTGAACACTCCGCTCAGAAAAGGCGGAAACTTCCGGGTTTTGACAGAGAAGGACCCCGAGTCGCTCGCCGTGCTCCGGCACTCCGGCGCGCACATACTCGCCACCGCGGTGCGACGCCTCCGACCCGACGCGAAGATCGGCTTCGGGCCGGCCATCGAGGACGGGTTCTACTACGATTTCGAGGTCGCGCAGCCCTTCACTCCGGAGGACCTCGAGAAGTTCGACGCTGAGATGAAGAAGGTGATCGCCGAGAAGTTCCCGTTCGTGCGTGAGGAGGTGTCGCAGCCGGAAGCGCGCAAGCGGTTCTCGGATGACCCGCTCAAGCTGGAGCGTCTCGGCGAGTTCTCCGACGACGAGATCATCTCGACTTACACCGACGGGCCGTTCATCGATCTGTGCAAAGGGCCGCACGTTCCCGATACCTCGTATCTGAAGAACTTCAAGCTGCTGCACACCGCCGGCGCCTATTGGCGGGGCGACGAGCACCGGCAGATGCTTCAGCGCATCTACGCCACGGCGTTCTGGAAGAAGGAAGACCTCGAGGCGCACCTGCACCGCCTCGAGGAAGCGAAGCGGCGCGATCATCGCGCCATCGCGCATCAGCTGGACTTGTACTCTACCGACGCACGCGTGGGGCCCGGACTCATTCTGTGGCACCCCAAAGGCGCGACAATCCGCAACGAGATCGAGGAATACGAGAAGGCGCTCATCCTCCGTCACGGTTACCAGCTGGTCTACACGCCTCACATAGTCAGCGAGAAGCTCTTTCAGATCTCCGGACACCTCGAGAATTTCAAGGAGAACATGTTCGGGGCGATGGATGTCGAGGGCGCGAGTTATCGTCCGAAGCCGATGAACTGCCCGGGCCACATCGTCATCTATCAGTCGCAGCAGAGGTCCTACCGCGACCTGCCGATCCGCTACGCGGAATTCGGCGCGGTGTATCGGTACGAGCGAAGCGGCACGCTGCATGGAATGATGCGGGTCCGCGGATTCACGCAGGACGACGCCCACATCTTCTGCACGCTGGAGCAGGTACCTGCGGAGATCGACCGGCTCCTCGACCTCTGCGACGAGATGCTCAAGACCTTCGGCTACCCTTACACAATCGAGCTCGCTACGCGACCCGACAAGTCGCTCGGCACTCCCGAGCTCTGGCAGAACGCGGAGAAGACGCTCGCGGACGCCCTGAACAAGCGTGGTCAGTCTTTCACGTACGACGACGGGGGCGGCACGTTCTACGGGCCGAAGCTCGACTTCAAGCTGATCGACGCCATCGGCCGCAAATGGCAGGGGCCAACAGTGCAACTGGATTTCAACTTGCCCGAGAGATTTGGCCTCGAGTATACCGGTGCCGACAACGCGCCGCACCGGCCGATCATGCTCCATCGGGTTCTCGTTGGGTCGATGGAACGGTTCGTCGGTGGGTTGATCGAGCACTTCGCCGGAGCGTTCCCGCTGTGGCTGGCGCCCGAACAGGTTCGCGTGATTCCCATCGCTGACGAAGTGAAAGGATTCGCGCAATCCGTGGTCGAGCGGCTCAAGGCGCGCGGACTGCGCGTGCACATCGACGAGCGGTCGGAGACGTTGAACTACAGAATCCGTGAAGGCGAGATGATGAAGATTCCTTACATGGCGGTCGTCGGAAAGCGCGAGGCGGAGTCGGACTCGATCGCCCTCAGAGTGCGCGGGGTGGGGAAGAAGCAGGAGATCATCACTGTCGCGGATTTCGTCGCGCGTCTGGAAGACGAGCTGGCGACGAGGGCGCTCAAGCCGTAACCGCTCGGAAAATCGTTGGCCGTCAACTTCTACTGGGGCACCATATGCGTCGGATGTCCATCGCTTCCATCGCGGCTGTTCTGCTCGCGATTCCTTTGCAGGCTTTCGCCCAGCAGACGACGGTTCTGCGCGCCGCCCGGCTGATCGACGGCACGGGCTCCCGCACGATAAGCAACGCGGTAATCGTGGTGACGGATGATCGCATCGTAGCGGTCGGCGCCGCCGCGACGGTGGCCGTTCCGGCCGGCGCACGTGTGCTGGATCTCGGTGACGTAACCCTGCTGCCGGGATTCATAGACGCGCACACCCACATCATCGGTCGCACGCTCGGCGATCCACTTGCCGATCTTGCGGTCGTCAAGGATTACGCCTCCTATGGTGCGATACTTGGCGTCGCCAACGCGCGCAAAACTTTGATGGCTGGGTTCACCACAATCCGTGTCGTCGGTTCGTCGAACTTCGACGACATGGCACTCCGGCAGGCGATCACCGATGGTCGAGTGCCCGGCCCGCGAATGGAAAACGCCGGTCACGCGATCGGAATCACAGGCGGACACTGCGACGAAAATGGATTCAGACCCGGACTGATCCAGCTCGGTCCCGCCGATGGAGTTGCAGATGGACCCGACCAGATCCGCTCAGCGGTTCGCTATCAGGTAAAGGGCGGGGCCGACGTCATCAAGACGTGCGCTACTGGCGGCGTCCTATCCGAGGGGGACGCAGTCGGAGCGACACAATACACCTACGAAGAAATGAAGGCGCTGGTCGACGAAGCGACCAAGCTAGGGCGCAAAGTTGCTGCGCACGCGCACGGCACCGAGGGCATCAAGATCGCAGTGCGCGCGGGAGTGTCGTCCATCGAGCACGGATCATTTCTCGACGACGAAGGTGCGAAGATGATGGCGCAGCACGGCACCTTTCTCGTTCCGACGATGATGGCCGGTGAAGCAGTCGAGCGGTTTGCGAAGAACGGCGTGTTAAAGGGACTTCGCGCAGAGAAGGCGCTCGCTGCCGGCGCGGCGGTAAGAAAGGCGACGAAGATCGCTGTCGCCAACCACGTTCAGATCGCGCTCGGCACCGACGCCGGCGTGATCCCGCACGGCACCAACGCGCGCGAGTTCAGTCTCCTCGTCGACTGGGGTGGGTTGACGCCGATGGCCGCCCTCGTCGCGGGCACAATGAACGGGGCAAAGCTGCTCGGCTGGGACGCCAGAATTGGCTCGCTTGCGGTGGGGAAGCTAGCCGACATCGTCGCTGTTCCCGGCGACCCGCTCACCGACATCCACGCTACCGAGCGTGTCAGCTTCGTAATGAAGGGCGGCGTGATCTACAAAGGCCCGGGCGCGGATTAGTCGCGGGAAACGGGAAGCGGGGGGCGCGTAGCAGGTAGCGGCTCCCTACGGCGCTGCTCCAACCTCGACAGCCTGCTCCGACTCGGCCTCTTGCTGCCGCAACACTCGACGAAGCACCTTGCCGATCTGGGTCTTCGGCAGCTCCGGCACGAACTCGTATTTTCCCGGCACCTTGTACGGCGCGAGCTTTTCGCGACAAAACGATTTCATCTCTGCTCCCGTCGCGGTGCAACCGGGACGCAGAACGATCCAGGCTTTGACTGTCTCGCCGCGCATCTTGTCCGGCACTCCCACTACGCCAACCTCGAAGACGGCTGGGTGGGACGAGATCACTTCTTCGATCTCTCGTGGCCAAACCTGGAATCCAGATGTCTTGATCAAATCTTTCTTGCGGTCAACGATGAAGACGTAACCGTCTTCGTCGAGATACCCGAGGTCTCCGGTGTATAGCAACCGCTCGCCTCGCTCATTCGTGCGGATCATTTCGCGCGTCTCGTCCGGTTTCTGCCAGTAACCCTGCATCAGCTGCGGTGCTTTGATGACTATCTCACCGACTTCACCCTGCGGCATCGGTGTTTGTCCGTCCTCTGAATCGACGATCCGCACGTGCACGTCGGGCAGGGGCATCCCGACCGATCCGATTTTGTTCGCGCCGATCACAGGGTTGGCGATCACAGCCATTTGCGCTTCGGTGAGAGAGTATCCCTCGACGATCACGCCGCCGGTGAGCTCCTCGAATCTCTTTTTCGTCTCCGCCATGAGCGGCGCGGCGCCGGAGAAGGTCAGCTTGATCGAGCTGAAATCGACCTTTCCCTCGCGCGCCATCGGGTGATTCATGATCCCGTTGAGCAGCGTCGGGATGGTGGCGATGAACGTCGGTCTTACGTCGACGATCTCCTTCAGCAGGTCGCGAATCTCGCGAGGGTTTGGAATCAGCGCGATCGGATTGTGATTGATGAACGCGAGGCTCTGCACACCGGTGTTGCCATAAACGTGAAAGAGCGGCAGCGGGAGCATGATCTTGTCCGTCCACTCGCGCATCGCCGGGCGGAGCCACGCCTGCAGCTGTAAACCCGCGACGACCATTGCGCCGTGCAGGCCGACAACCCCCTTGGGCGTGCCGGTCGTGCCGCCGCTCAAAAGTATGACGGAAGGGTCGCCGGGCGCGACGATCCCCGCTGGCCGCGGCGCCCGACGGAACGCCCGCAGTAAATGAGTGAGCCGATGATCTCCGCTGCGGACGGAGATACGGTCGCCCTCTTTCTTCTCCTTCAGAAACGTGTACGCGATGCGAAGGAAGAAGGGCAGGTATTCCTTGATGTTCGTGGTGACGACGCGCTTCAGCGACGTTGTCACCTGAAACGCCTTCACCCTGTCGTAGAATCGATTGAGGACGACCAGGGTCTCCGCGCCGGTGGCGTGAAGCGCTTCGACCATCTCACGATCGGTGTACGTCGGATTGAAAGGACACACGATTGCGCCGGCTTTCCAGGCGGCGAATTCCGCGACCATGAATTGCGGGCAATTGGGCAGGCACAAAGCGACCCGGTCACCGCGCTTGACGCCGATCGCAACGAGAGCGGCGGCGAAAGCATCGCTGTCCCTCTCCAGCTGGCCGTAGGTGATGTTGGCTCCCTTGAAGAGCAGCGCCGGCCGATCCGGCCAATTTCGCGCTGATTCCGCCAAGTAGTCCACCAACGTCCGCTGAGGGTATGGCTCGAGCGTGGTTGGAACACCCTCGTCGTACTTTTCGAGCCAAATGGGTGCGGTCATAACGCCTCCGTGAGACCAGTTGAGCCGGTGCCGCGCATCTCGGCTCGGTCACCGGCCTTGCTGATCTAACGATGCGCCCCGGCAAGACGGGGCGCTGTACGTATAGCTACGTAGTCGCCAACGTACTCAGCCCGCTCTCATTTCGCGGGCGCCGTCTTGCTGCGCTCCCGCGCGAGCTGCCTGATTTCTCCAGCGCCCAAGCGTTGGCACCTCCTTCGCGAACCTTCTCGCCAGGAAGCCCGGGAAGTGCATTGAGCGCAGCTTTCCTTCGACAAGCGTCGTCATTTCCGCTGCTGTGATGTTGGGCTGCGTGAAAGCGCCTTGCCGATAGCAGTGGCTGCAGTACTCGCTGCTCGTGCTGCCGTCCGCGTTGGTGCCGCCGCCGAGCGGATCCTTGCTCAGCGGCATTCCACAGCTTTGGCATGCAGGTCCTTTTGGCCTGAACATGATTGGCCTCCTTCTATCTATTGCGCGCGAGTTCCGGAGTTGTTGAGCGTCATGACTGAATCCGCGGTCTTCACCTTATAGTGTGCGGTGGTGCTCCCGACGAGGCTACCGGCCTGAAGGCGATTCACGCTGTGGGTGGTGACCTGGACTCCCTTGCGGCGCACGCTCGCATATGGGCCAGCGTCGATTGTGATGCTGTCGCCGTCGACTGTGACTCTCGCGGGTACTGGCGGGCGACCCGGGAAAGTGAGCGTCCAGCCGGACGTGTTTCCTGTCGCCGTGAGTACGTACGTCGTTGGAGTAGTGTCCGTGCCCGCCGCCGGGACGGAGCGCATGTTCCACTTGCCAGCGACATCGGCAAGGTTCACCGGTGCGGGAGCAGTGGTCGTTTCTGTGGAAGACGCCATCGCCATCGTGTCGACGGCGGCATTGTCCTTCTTGGCGCATCCGGAGAGGACAGCAGCGCAGAGGCACAGCGCGATGCTGGTGGAGCGTTGCAGCGGAAGCATGGAACCCCCCGTTTCAGGTTACGCACGGCTTTCGGTCAGCGATCTGCTGAGCCCAGCGAACGTATGGTGAACGGGGTTCTGCGGCAAGAGACAAAGAAGGGGCGAGGACCAGCTGGTCCCCGCCCCCCCAAGTCATGCGCGATCTTGCTTCTTAATTGTTGCGGACGTCCCTCAGGGCGGAACGCAGCTCGTTGGTGATGCTGTTCGAGGACAAGTCCATCAACTGGTTGAGAGCCGCCTGAAAATCGGCAACCGATACGGACCCAAGGGTGCCGGCGGTAATGACCGAGCCCGGGATTGGGCTCGAGCTCGCTACGTAGGGTGTCAGTCGATCGCGACCGTGAATCCGGACGTTCCAGATTTCCCGTCCAGTCCGCCGGTCGATCAGAACGGCTTCGGCGAATGTAAAGAGGTACGCGGCCTCGTCTCCCTTGGCGTTGATGCCGAATCTGTCCATGCGGACTTCCATGAGATAGTCGGCCGCCTGATCATCCGTGATGGGCCGCGTTCCGAGGTACCGGCTCGCCCTCGCCAGCGTGCGCTGGGCGAGAACCGTCGGGATGTCGATACGAGCCGTGGCGCTGTCGAGCCGGGCGAAGGCGCGACGACCCTCGCGCTCCCGCGCGACATCAGCGCCGGCGCGAACTACTGCTTCGATCGGGTTCTGGGAGCTCCGCAAATCGTAGTAGCTGGTGAGCAGAACGGGGGAAGGCGGCGCGATATAAACCACCGCCAGCGTCCGGCTCGAAAACGGGTACTCGGACAAGTGATGTCCGCCGCCGCACGCGGCGAACGACGCGACAGCAATTATTGCCGTGCCGGTGAGGGTACGCAGTCCGTGACGGCGGGGAGGCTTAATCATTTGATTGTCCTGGTCGGGTAGAAACAAGCAGCGGCGGCCAAAAGAGGCCGCCGCTTCACTCGTTATCTAGACGACGCGCCGGGGCGGGAGTTACGTGCCGGCGTTCACGTTTTGGCTACTTGGCTCCCTTGTACACGACCCGCCATACACGGCCGCCCTTGTCATCTGCGATGTAGAGCGCGCCGTCCGGACCCTGCGCAATTCCCGTGGGACGGTGCGCGGCCTTGTCGTTCGCGTCGGGGCCGAGCGGCCCACCCGCGAAGCCGTCGGCGAAGATCTCGTATTTGGCTGGATCGGCTGCCTTCCCTCCAGTGAAGGGAACGAACGAAACGTTGTATCCCTGCTGCGGGGCAGGTGCGCGGTTCCAGGACCCGTGAAACGCTATGAACACTCCACCCTGATAATGGGCGGGGAAGCTCGTCCCGGTATAGAACGCCAACCCATCCGGCGCCCAGTGTGCCGGGAAAAATGCCTCCGGTCCCTTTTTGGTCGCGCATTCCCCGACTGCCTTGCCCCCGTCGCCGCCGTACTCGGGCGCGAGCGCGAGCTTGTTTTGAGAGCCGTCGAAGTAGCAGTACGGCCAGCCGTAGTCGCCGCCCTGCTCGATCCTCAACAGCTCCTCGGCGGGAAGATTCTGCCCCTGATCCGACGTGTAGAGTTTCGTCCAGTTTTCAAAGAGCTGATCGCGGCCGTGCTGGGTCGAGAACAACTGGCCGCCCCCATCGAAGCCGATCCCTACCGCGTTCCGGATGCCGGTCGCGTAGCGCTCCGAGGGCGAGAAGCGCTGATTCGTCTTGTTGGCGTCGTATCGCCAGATGCCGGCTCGGGTGAGAAGCTCGGGGCACGGCTTTCTCCCCGGCGACTCGAGTGTCCGGTTCTTGACCTGACAGGAGTTGGAGGGAGACCCGGAGTTGATGTAGATCTCGCCCGATTGGGCGATCGCGAAAGGATGCATCGGGTGGTCGCCGCCGAGCGGGAGCCCGCTGACGATCGTCTGCGAGGCGGTCGTAGCCGTCATGCTGTCCGTGGAGATCGCATAGCGCACGATCCTTCCCGCGCTGGCGCCCGACTCCTCGGCGTACAGCTGGGCGTTGTAGATGCCGATCCCCGTCCCTCCGGCGTTTCCGTGAAGCGAATCCGGTCCGAACCGCTTGATGACATCGGCCTTGCCATCGTTGTTCGTGTCGCGCAATGCAACGATGAATCCGCCCGGATGTGCCGGCGTGTCGTAGTAGCGGCCGCTCCAGGTGTTGACGTAGACATCGCCGTTCGAGCTTACCACGATGTGCCTCGCGTGCCCGATGGTGTCGGCGAACACAGTCGCACAAAATCCGTCGGGAAGTTTGAGCCCACCGTTGTCGGCTGCGCAGGCAGCAGACGGCGCAGTGGACGAGGCGCTCGCGGTGCTGTCAGCGGTGCTGCTTTCCGATTTCACGCAGGCGGCGAACGCAAGTACCGTGGCGATGGACGCGAGTGAGTAGGCGGCGATTCTGTTGCTTCCGTAATTCATTTGATAGTCCCCTATCGCTTCGCGGGAACGCGACGTCCGCTGGCTGGACCAAGATCGATCATGAGTGATAGCACGAGTCCGACGACCGGCCAGAAAGTCCAATGCCCGCCGAACCAGTTATGCACCGCCGAATACCAGAGCATCGTCGTCGGCAGGAAGACAAATCCAATGATAGGCCAAAGGATGTTGTCGAAGACGCCGCGGAACCAGTGGGTGAAGAACCAGAGCACCGCTACTACGAGCCGCGGCGCGGCGAGAGCCAGCAGAGTCATGATACATGGCATCAGTCAGGATTCCTCGCGCGCACAGCGCTTCGAAGTGAATGTGTCGACGATTCCAAGGCGTGATCCTGTCGCGTGAAACTCCCTGCTTCTCGATGGCTCTTCAGAGCGTTTCCCATCCGCATTGTTCGTGCGAGATGAGCATCGAGAGTCCAGACACTGGCGCTCTCTCAATTCGATCCTGAGCGTAATGTCGCCGGCGGCTCTGCCCGTTCAGCGAGCAGCTTGGCGGAAAACCGTTGCGCCTCCGCGATGCGTTCAACCTCCACGGCGATTGCATCGACTGACTGCTGAAGCTGCTCGAGCTGGAGGTTTTGGGCGTCCCCAACCTTGTTGCTCGTCGGCTTCCTGCTAAGGCCGCGAACCAGACCGACCGTGATTGCGGAGAGTGCACCGATGAGAACGACGACTATGATCGCTACTTGAAGGAATGCTGTCACTTCCGGACCCATATTGCCTCGAATAAAAAGAACGGTGCTGTTCCTGCCAACTACACTACGTCCCAGCCCCCGGCCGGTTTCCCGGAATCGAGTCGCCGCCGAGACTCACGCCGCGGGCCACGCCCCCAGCAAGCGTCGCACAGATACGATCTGGCCAAGGTGATATGAAGCGTGATCCACCGCGACGAGGATGGTGCGAAGATACGTCTGACCCGTTCCGCGCGGAATCTTGGTAGTAAGATCTGTCTCCGAATCGGTCGTGAACCGCGCGAGTGCCTCGCGGTCGCGCCGATAGTCAGCGATGCTCTTGTCCCACGCATCAGTCGTGGGCGGCGCCGGAGTGGCCGGCCAGTAATCCTGCGGCCACGCGAGCTTTTCCTCGTAGTCGGGATTTTGACAGAAGTCGAGCAGATCGTGCTGCGTGATTCGGATGTGGTCGAGGAGCTCCCACACCGAATGGGGATAGTTGGGCGGCCGCTGACCTCGCAACGCCGGCGCTAAATCCTTCACGGCCTTTTCCAACGTAGTGTGCGCCTGCTCCCAGTCGAGCGAGGAAGCGACAATCGCCCGCCAACTCTCCTTCGGTTTGGATCCTGTCATTTCGGGCTCCGCTGCTCTGTTTTGATGCGCGCCAGACACTTACGATATTCCGGAAGCTCGTTGTGCGCTATCGCGATGATGCGGAATTTCTCCGTGTGTCTCGCGAGCGTGTACATGGCGTCGAATTCGTAGAGTTGACGGGATGCCTTGTCGGTAATCGCCCATCGCAGCCGTGCCTGCACGAGCCGTGGCGACAACGCGTCGGTCGCGAGGCCGATCGCTTCCACCGAGCCAACATCGATTGCGCGATACATGTCCAGCAGGCGGTCGATGATCTTCCGCCACTCTGCCGCCGACGCGACCTGAACGCTGACGTCGCGCTCGTCATCGCTCGTGATGTGAACCTGTTCGGCGAAGTGCTTGGCGATAGCCGGCGCGTCCTGGCGGATGAACGCGGTGCAGTAGCCGGTGAAGAACGCACGGACGTCGGCCGTGATCTTACTCGAGCGCACTTCGCCTCCGGGGGCGAGTTTCCACCGAAGCTCCCCGTTCGGCGGCGAGGACCGATCGAACGAGTCGGTTCCAGCCGGGATGCGAGCGCTCCAGCGCCGCTGTCGCCCACCCGCGCAAATCGCATAGTCCGAGCGCCACGCCCGGTGAGCGGCTAACTCCCGCGTTGCAGTGGACCATCACTCGCTCGGCATTCGGCCATGTGTCGAGGAACTTCGTGATCTCCCGCGCGTGATCCTGGACGAAAAGAATGTCAGTTGGCTCACCGCGCTCGATCACGTCGTCGAACTTCAGTCGAAGCACCGCCGCGAAGCGCGACGAGATGCGGGCGGAAGGAGCATCGGAGTCAGAGATTGAAATGCAGATCTCTTTGCCGCGCGGTTCATAACGC
>Ga0193698_1000060_pt1 | contig 15816 bp, 18 predicted proteins | sample L3c1metaG_FD_165512 | JGI IMG/M metagenome (GOLD analysis project Ga0193698, IMG submission 165512) | Soil microbial communities from a riparian zone of the East river system, Colorado, United States - L3c1 | ecosystem: Environmental > Terrestrial > Soil > Riparian zone | place: USA: East River... | reverse complement strand
AGACTCGGAATGCGACCCACCCTCAGCCACACCGGTACCGGTCGTCGAACGGCTCTAATTATGGCTCTCACGCTCCTAGGCGTGAGCAGCGCTTGCTCGGGATCAACTGAACCCGATGCTTGGGCGGCCCTCACACTCGTCTCCGGGGACAATCAGACGGTGACGATCGACCCTGTGGGACTCACTGCGATCCATCAACCAGTCGTCGTCCACCTTGACAGCCTCGGAACGCCAATCGCGGCCGGGGAGCTACGCGTGGCGGTCCACATGAACGGAATGCCGGGACCAAATGGACCGTACGCGTTCACCACTGGCTCGGACGGGAACGCCTCCATGCAGCTGGTGGTGAGCAACATTCCCGGTCCAGTAACGATCGGCGTGTCCTATGTCAGGTGCGTGGAAGTGGGCTGGTTCGACTGCGCGCAGTACAAGACTTTCGCGTCGTTGTCCCTGTCCGCAGTCGCGGTACGTTGAGCCAGCTCTTCCGACAGTCTTCGGGCGGGGCGTGAGCGCCAGATGGGGCACGGGAGTTGCCGCCTTACACACTCCGCGGGCGCATCAGAGATTGCTCGCCCAACGGAGGCACGACCGTGAAACCCGCCCAACTTTTCAATTCAGCCCTCTTCCTCTTGGTGGTAAGCGTGAGCGCCGCGGCACAGGCGCAGGGAGGCCATGGGAAAAAATCCGATCCTTCGCCAAAGGGCAAGGATGCGCAGACCGACAAGCACGCTCAGCCGCCGGCGCGCGATAACGGGAGAAAAGCAGAGAAGCCCGCGCAAAGTCGAGTGGCCAGGACATCGCCGGCTCCGAATTCCCAGCAGCGGCAGAAGGTTCAGCCATCAGCGTCTGCACGGGGGAGAGCGGTGGCCAGGACGGCACCAGTTGCAACGGCTCGGCCAGTGCCAGTTGCTGCCGCCGTCCAGCAGCAGCGGGTCCGAGCGGAACAGCAGCGCGCCGCGCAGTACAGACCGCGCCTGGATCAGCAGCTTCGCCTCGGTCAACAGCGTTCGGCGCAGCTGCAACAGCAGAAGCACCTTGCTCTGTATCGGGCCCAACAGCAGTACCTGGCCCAACTCCGGGCGCAGCAGCTGCGCTTACAGACGGCCCGCAATTACTCGAACGATCCGTACGTCCGCGCGGTCCCCACGTATCGCTACGCCTACAGCGGCTACAATCGAGAGACGAACCAGTATGGTGCCGACGTACTGCGGCAGGCAGTGAACGACGGTTACCAAGAGGGCGTGCGCTTCGGCCAAGCCGATCGGCAGGACGGCTTGTCGCCGAACTACCAAAACAATTACGCCTATCAGGATGCCAACTACGGGTACGCGGGAAACTACGTCGATCAGAGTGACTACAACTATTATTTCCGACAGGGTTTCCAGCGCGGGTACACGGACGGATACTATAGCCGGTCCCAATACGGCAATGGCTCGTCTTCGATTCTCGCCAACTTGTTGACGACCATTCTCGGATTGACCTCGCTTCGCTGACGGACCCCGCGCCGTCCAGAAAAAGAAAGCCCCTGCAACACACAATGTTGCAGGGGGCTTTGAATTTTCAGTCGGGGCGCCCGGATTTGAACCGGGGACCTCCTGCTCCCAAAGCAGGCGCGATACCGGGCTACGCTACGCCCCGAGGTGCGCGCAAGTTACTATACACGGCCTTCCGCGCGCAACGCGCTAAGAAGCGCGCGGAACGCGCGCGCGCGATGGCTCGAAGCCGCCGTTTTTTCGATTGTGGATTCGGCGAAAGTGCCACCCAGATCGGGCGCGTCGAAGTAGGGATCGTAGCCGAAACCCTCATTGCCACGCGGGAGCGTCAACACCCGGCCCTCGGTTTCTCCACGACGCATTACCTCTCCCGCACCGTCCTTGAAGACCGCGACACAGACGTATTTCCCCGTGTCGGTGTAACGCCCGGGATCGCGTCGTCGCGCGTCCTCCATTCGCGCCACCAGCTTTGCGTTGTTCGCATCGTCGAGCGCCTTTCCCTTGAGATCTTCGCGGCCCGACCAACGCTTGCTATACACGCCAGGCTCGCCGCCGAGGACGTCGACGGACATTCCAGAATCGTCGCCAAATGTCGGGAGACCGCCCGACACCTCGAAGAAGTAACGTGCCTTCGCCAGCGCGTTCTCCTCGAATGTGTCAAAACTCTCCAGCGTATCTTCCGCGCGAGTCTCAGTTATGCCCATCCCCGCGGGATCGACAAACTCCAGATTAAACGCGGAGAATATCGCGCGGAGCTCGCGCAGCTTGCCGGCGCTTCGCGTCGCGACAAGCACTCGTTGCGGGATCACTCCGACAGAGCTTTTGTCTGCGCCGCGTCGAGCGAGTGGATGCCGGAGATCGCCAGCTCGATGAGCTGGTCCAGCTGCGCGCGATCGAATGTCCCGTGCTCCCCAGTGCCCTGCACTTCCACGAACTTCCCTTCGCTGCTCATCACCACGTTCATGTCCACCTCGGCTCTGACATCTTCCTCGTAGTCGAGGTCAAGCCGCGGCTCTCCGTCGATGATGCCTACGCTCACTGCCGCAACGCGCCGCTTCACGGGGGTCTTGGGCAGCTTACCCGCCGTCACCATCCAGTCGAATGCATCGACTATCGCGACGGACGCTCCGGTGATCGCGGCCGTGCGCGTGCCTCCGTCCGCGACCAGCACGTCACAATCGAGCTTGACGGTGAACTCGCCGAACTTGAAATCGTCGAGCATCGCCCTCACGCTGCGACCGATGAGACGTTGTATCTCCTGGGTGCGACCGCCTAGCTGCGCTCTCTCCCGCGACGTTCGCGTGCGCGTCGCCCGGGGCAGCATCGCATACTCCGCCGTCAACCATCCTTCGCCGCTTCCACGCTTCCAGCCGGGCACTCCTTCCTCGACGGACGCGGTGCACAGCACGCGCGTCGCGCCGAATATGATGAGGCACGATCCTTCGGCGTACGGCGCAACCCCGCGCTCGAACGTGATCGGCCGGAGTTCTGTGGGCGAGCGATCCTTGCGTGTGTTCTTACCTGGCTTCACCTAGTTTCCTTATGATGGCGGTGGTTGACTGGCCGGGTGTGAGCGGAACGACGACGACGCGTCCTCCCCAGCCTTTCACTTCGTTGGCGCCGACTATCGTCGCTTCGGTGTAGTCGCCGCCCTTCACGATCACGTCCGGCTTCAGAGTCTTGACCAGCTCGAGCGGCGTGTCTTCCGGGAACACCACAACGAGATCGACGCACTCGACGGCGGCAAGCACGAAGGCGCGCTCCGCGGCGCTGCGCACTGGTCTGCCCGGCCCCTTGAGACGGCGAACCGAGTCATCGCTGTTCACGCCGACGACAAGGGCGTCCGCGGTTCCTCGCGCTGCAAGCAGCAGATCTATGTGACCGGGATGCAGCAGGTCGAAGACACCATTGGTGAAAGCGATCCGATCCTTTCTTGCAGCTCGCCAGCGCTCCGCTTCCGCTCGTGTAGCTATTTTCGCTGCTGGGTCACGAGGGGTCAGAGTCTGCTCATCACCAAAGGGTGGAAATGAATGACCCGTTCTTTCTTCATTGGAAGCTTGATGATTTCGTCGTAGTCGCTTTCGATCGTGATGATGGTTGGACCACGGCTGATCGTGATGAGCTCAGCGCCCGGCGGCAGCTGCAGTGAATCGGCTAGCGCCGACAGGCGGCCTGTGATCTGTTGGTCGGTCACGGTCGAAGCGAATCTTGCTTCCTGCCCCATCGCGTCCTTGAACCTGTAGTAGCGGAAATAAGCGGCGCCGAAATCGGCGGCGAAGTACGCTCCGACGGCGAGGATCAGGAGCGGAAGCAGGCAGCCGAGGGTGCTCGCGCCCCGACGATTTACCACTGCGACTGCGCTCCTTCGATGACGTCGTTGACGATGCGGTCGATAGCCTGCTTTCTACCCGCGGCCACTCCCCGCTCTTCGTATTGTCCTTCGGCGAGCAGTCCTTTCCGTTGCCAGAGAGTCTTGCCCGTCACCTGATCGACCATCTCAATGTCGACAACGAGCTGGAGGAGACGGCGTGCAGTCGTTGCCTGCTTGTTGGCGGCGCTGTAACCGATCGGGATATCGACCTCGTAGCGCTGGATTGTGCCCCTGACGATTGCGTTGGCTTTGGCTTCGGAAGCGTCGCGAAGGCCGAGCCGGTCGTGCAACCGGCTGCGTAGCGCATCGGTGAGCTCGCGGGGAAGCTCTGGTGTCGCCGTCTGGTTCTCGAATGGAACGATTGCGACCGTCCTTATGTGACCGGGTAGCCCGCCACCCGTAAAGCCATACGGGATGCAGGCGGTCAGCGCCAGGACAAGACTATAAGCTCCAAATCGCCGCATTGAAAGATCCAGGTTCCTCCCGCAGGACTGTTAAGCGAAGCCGCCGGCGCGCGCTCGGCGCTTCGTAGTCGAGCACTCCGTTCGGACCGCGACTGAAGCTATCGGTGATTTTCCCTCCGGAAATGTGCTCGAGCCCAACCAGAGTGTCGCCGCGAATTGCCACCCGCCACTCCACTGGACGCCCGACATCCGCGCGCAACACGTCACCGTCCAGTCGAACGACCGTATCGGGAAGCGCAGGAATGGCGAGTCGTCCGAGCGCCGCCCACATCATTGGCGTTGGCGGAATGTAGCGCCGCACGAGGTCCGCGTGCGGAGTTCTGAGGGAGTCTCCGATGAGGACGGCCGCGCCGGCACCCAATCCTCCGCCGAGGAAGAAGTCCAGTCTGGCGCTGTCGGGAGAGGCCATGCGCACGGACCCGTCTCCTCGAGCGGCGATGTCGCCTTCCGCGTAATCCCACTTGAACACGATGTGCCGGTGTCCCAGTGGCAACGTCAGTGTTGGAAGCGACCGGTCCGGCGCGAGGACGCCCTTGAGTGGCGCGGCAACGCGTGCGCACGCAGTCGCTGCGAGCAGCGCACAAACGAGAAACTTGTTCATCGCGAATCAACCCTCGTGATCAAATCGCCTTGCACGATCCTGTCGAGAACGTCGTATCCAGTTACGACGCGCCCGAAGACAGTGTAGTGCCCGTCGAGGTGAGGTTGCGGCGAATGTGTGATGAAGTACTGACTACCTCCGGTGTCGGGTCCCGAGAGAGCCATGCCCAGCGCCCCCCGCTCGTACCGGTGTCTGTTCATTTCGTCGCGGATCGCGTAACCCGGACCTCCGTTTCCGTCATCACGAGGGTCTCCGTCCTGCGCCACGAAGTTCGGAACCACGCGATGGAAGCGAGTGTTGCGATAGTATCCCGATCGCGCGAGCGAAAGGAAATTGGCCACCGTGATCGGAGCCTCCGTTCCAAAGAGCTCGAGACGAATCGGACCGCGGACTGTGTTGATGGTCGCGTTCAATGTCTTTCCACTGGCTGGCGGGATAACTATCGTGCGCACTACGTCTTCATACCATGCGAGAGGACGCGGGGTTGCAGGAACGGCTCCCCACTTTGCCCAGACTGGGATCTCCTTTCCCGCGGCGCGTTCCAGTGGATCGGCCGGCACCGGCGTCTGAGCGAGGTGCGACCGCCAGGTCGCATTGAGCGAACTGCTGTCCTTTTTCCAAAGCACGCCGACGTATTGGATTGCCGCGAGCCGCGCGTCGTTGGCGGAGTCGCGCCCTGCCAGACTATAGCTCGTGAGAACGGCGGACAAGTCCGCGGCAGACGGACGTTCGGCCAGTGCGCCGATGACGCTCGCTCGCACGAAGAAATCCGGGTCGCGCAGCCCGTTGATGAGAAGTGCGTGCAGAGAATCTTCGAGCGGCATCGATGCCGGCGGGGTGAGCGCACCGTAGGCGGCCTCTCTCACTCGCGGATCCGGATCACCCGTCAGCGGCACCGCTCGCGACATTACCGATGCACGATCCAGACTGTCTCCCGTTGCCGATGCGACGGCCGCGCGCAATCTCCAGTCGGAGCTCGCTGCCCACTGCGTCAGCTCCGCCGGCTTGAGACCTGCTCGCGCCGCGGACGCGAGGAGCGAGGAGCGATACACGAGCGAAGTGTCGAGCGCCCACAGCGCCGGCAATTCCGTCGCATCCGGCTTGAGCACCGTTCCGAAGCTCTGTGCCGCCGCAATGCGCACGTTGGGATCCTGGTCGCGAGCCGCGTAGATCAACGCGGCTTTGGCGATCGGCCCATAGGTGCCGAGTGAGCGGATTGCGTTGACTCGCACGTGTGGATCGACATCACCGATGAGGCGCGAGAGAACGGCGAATGCATTTGTACCGAGAGAGTCGCCGGCCGCCGATTTGGCGAGGCCGCGCGCGATCTCCGCGAGAGCGCGTGCGTTTCCGCTAGCCGCGTCGACGTAGGGAGCAGACGGCGCCGCCGAACGGCTGAGGCTCTGCGGACGCGCCTTGAATCCGGGTGACGCCTCCAGATCGATGAGCTGTCGCACGCCGCCAGGTGCGCGCGTCCTCGCAATCGCGTAAGCCGCCGCCCACACTACGGACGGATGTTGTGCCCGGAGGTACCCGGTCACGTCGGCGATGGGGACTGGACGCAGCTTCGCCGCCGCGAGCAGCAGTTGGATCACGGTGCCAGTATCTGTCCCAGTTTTCAGCCCGCTGGTGATTGCCGCGCGGGCTGGAGCGCCAATCTCTCCAAGCGCCCACGCCGCTTCGCGTGCCGTCTCATTGTTCGCCGACAACGCGGCGCTGAGATCGGCGATGGAAGCGCTATCCCGTAACAGACCAAGTGCGTACGCTGCGTTTCCCGCAACCGCTACGTCTGAATCCTTCAGCAATCCGCGAAGCAGCGGAGCGCCGGAGCTGCCGCGCTCGGCGCCGACCTGTCCGATCGCGAGAGCACCCGCGGCTCTCAGCAGTCGCCATTTGCTAACCAGGGCCCGACCGACAATTGCGGTGTCGAGCTGCCGCGTGTCGGTCATCGCCAGAAGCCGCGCGTAGAGGTTGACTTCGTACTCCCCGACACCGGATGGCAGTCGCTGCGCATTCGCCGATGCAGGTAGGGCGAACAAGAGAACAAGAAGAGCAAGCTTTTTATGAAGCCGCATTCTGGAGCACCTTGCGTAGAGTTTCAGGCAACGTCGTGAGACGGGAATCGCGCGTCAACGAGGCGAGCTTCGTCGAGGCGGTAACGAACTTCTCCCCGGTTTCCGCATTCGTGATCACGTACTCGAACGTCAGCGTGCGCGATCTCACGTCGGTAATTCTAGTCGTGACACGGATCAGGTTATCGTAGCGGGCAGCCGAGTGAAAGCGAAGGCTTGCTTCGACAACCGCCAGCGTCACGTTCTGTCTTTCCAGCTCCGCGTACGGAGTTCCCAACGCGCGGATGAACTCAGTGCGACCGATCTCGCACCAGATCAGATAGTTGGAGTGATACACCACCTGCATCTGATCGGTCTCCGCGTAGCGAACGCGGAACTCGACGGTGTGGGCCGTGCCATGGGATGTCATGTATCAAGGGAAACTACAACCTCGAACTACACAGATGCGAGATGTTGACTTTTCTAACGATCTCCGCGTTGAGCCATTAACTTCAGGCGGTGCTCAACGCCCCCTGCTACATCGTGTCCGACGCGCACCTGGGCGTGGCCAGCCCGCAGATCGAGCGGTCTTTCGTTTCGTTCCTGCGCGGACTCGCCGGAGAGGCCAAGTCGCTGGTGATCAACGGCGATCTGTTCGATTTCTGGTTCGAGTGGAAAACGGTCATCCCCCGACGAAGCTTCCGCGCGCTTGCGGCGCTCGCCGAGCTGCGCGACGCGGGCGTGGAGATACTCTGGGTAGCCGGCAACCACGACTGCTGGGGCGGCGAGGTTCTCCGGGAAGATGTCGGCGTGTCGTACATCGTCGGACCGTGGGATGGATCGATCGCCGGATGGAACGTGCGCATCGAGCACGGCGACGGCTTGCGCGATCGCGAAGACCGTGGCTACCGGATGATACGGCCAATCATGAGAAGTCCGCTCGCTATCAAGGCATTTCGCGCGCTGCTTCACCCGGATTGGGCGAGCAGCCTCGCGCAGGGCAGCTCGAATGCAAGCCGGACTTATCGCGCGAGGGACGAAGGTCGAGGTCTGCGCGAATACGCGAAGCGGGAGCTGGAAAGCGCCAACGATCTCGACCTACTCGTGTACGGGCACTCGCACGTCCCCGCGCTCGAACAAATGGACAACGGTCGGATTTTCGCCAACGCCGGTTCGTGGCTCGATGCCCCGACTTTTCTCAGACTCACTGACGAAGTCGTCGAGCTCCGCCGCTGGGACGGGTCAGCCCAGGGTGCGTGTCTCAACTCGATCAATCGATGATCCGAGGAAGCGCTCGCCGAGTGCAAGAAAGGTATCGGGCGCGTCCGACGCGATGAAGCGGTAGCGCGCTTGGTTGGGGGATGTGTTCTCCAGCCCATTTGCTTTCAGCAGCTCCGCCGTCTCCCGCGCCGTTTCGTAGGCGCTGTCGATGAGTCTGACCTCGCGGCCGACGACATTTCCGATCACGGTCTTCATCAGCGGATAGTGCGTGCAGCCGAGGACGAGCGTGTCGATCTCGGCTGCTACCAGAGGAGCGAGATAGTTGCGCGCGATTGCCCGCGTCGGCTCGGCGTCCGTCCACCCTTCCTCGACAAGCGGAACGAAGAGCGCGCAGGCTTGCGCCGTCACCTGCGCATCGGGCACGAGCTTGATGATTTCCTTCTCGTACGCGCGCGACTTTATCGTACCGGCGGTTCCGATGACGCCCACACGCTTGGTCTTCGTCGCGCCGGCGGCCGCCCTCGCGCCCGGCTCGATCACTCCGACGATCGGCATGTCGTATTCTCGCCGCAGCGCGGGAAGCGCGTGCGCGGTGGCGGTGTTGCACGCAATCACGAGCGCCTTCACGCCTTCGGCTTTGAGGTACGCCGTGATCTCACGGCTGTAGCGCAGCACGGTGTCGGGGCTCTTTGGACCGTAGGGCACGCGCGCAGTGTCGCCAAAGTAGATGATGCTCTCGTGCGGAAGCTGGCGGATCATCTCGCGGACGACTGTGAGGCCCCCCATACCGGAATCGAAAACTCCAATCGGGGCCGGATTCGTCACCGCAGTCTCACGGTCGCGTAGACGCCGGCGGATCGGTGGGTGGCTACGACACCGATATTGGTACGGAAATCCCAGAGATTCGCCGCGACATAGGCGTCAGCGCCGGCGAAAAGGTGGTTGAAGACGATTGCGGCGATCCAGTCCTCGTAGTGCGTGCGACGCGCCTTGATTCGGTCGGGAGTAAAGCGACTCGCGGTCCAGGTCTCAGGTATCGGCAGACCTGTCTTCGGATCGATCGCAGCCACGCCCGTCGATGGATCGATCTTGTAAGTGGCAACGACGCTGTCATGCGGCAATCCCTTCGCTTCAGCCAGGTCGAAGGCGGCCTTGCGGGCCATGCCGATCGAACCGACCTCGAGCACAGCGAAAAGCATCGCCGACTTGTTGCGGCCGAAGACCGTCTGCGCGTAGCCCGGAAGCAGCAGCGAAGTAAGAAACGCGCGACGCGGGCTCAGTGGCGGGCGTGGCGTCGTATCGGCCGGCGCGGGCTGTGGCTGCTGGATCCTTGGCGGAGCAACGCCCGCGCGCGCGCTATCCCGCTGCTGCGCGTGAGCGGGCCGAGCGCTGAGCGAAGCGATACAGAGCAGGCCTGCGAGGATCGAGGTGGCGGGAGAGTGTGGGAATCGAACCCACCCGACCCTACGATGTAGGGTCACAGTGATTTTGAAGATCACGGAAGCCACCAGGCCCCATCCACCCCCACGCGTCTCATTGAACTTCGATCGCAACTTCTCCCCGTTCGATGACCTCTCCGATCACAACCGATCCAGCAATGCGTGAAAGATAGTTAGCGGCCCCGGTTTCATTGACGCAAACCACGAGGCCGCCCGAGGTCTGCGGATCAAAGAGGATCGCGCGGTCTTCGTCGCTGCCCTTGTTCCAGCGAACGAGGTCCTTCAGGTACTCGGCGTTTCTCTTGGCGCCGTCGGTTGTCGAACCCGCTTTGACGGCCTCTCGGACGCCCGCGAAGACAGGGATCGAATCGAGGTCGACGCGAAGCGTGACTTTGCTCGCGCGGGCGATGTGCGACAGGTGTCCGAGCAGACCGAAGCCCGTGATGTCCGTCGCGCACCGCGCGCCTACCGCCAGAGCTGCTCGACTCGCCGCTCCGTTGAGAGCCTTCATCGCATCGAGCATCGGACGCTGCGCTTCAATGGAGAGCTTTCCACGCTTCGCCGCCGTCGCGAGGATTCCATTGCCAATCGGCTTGGTGAGAATAATCTGATCACCGGGTACGGCTCCGGCATTGGTGAGGAGAAAATTCGGATGCGCGCGTCCGGTCACAGCGAGACCGTATTTGAGCTCGGTGTCCACCACCGTGTGCCCTCCGACAATCAGCGCTCCCGCTTCGTGCACCTTCTCCTGCCCTCCGGCGAGAATCCTGGTGAGCACTTCGAGGGGCAAGTCGCTGGTCGGAAACGCAACGATGTTGAGGGCGGTCAGGGGCTGTCCGCCCATCGCGTAAACGTCGGACAACGCATTCGCGGCCGCGATCTGGCCGAAGTCGAACGGGTCATCAACGATCGGCGCGAAGAAATCCACGGTCTGCACGAGAGCGAGATCGTCGGATACGCGAAATACCCCCGCGTCGTCGAACGTCTCCCGCCCGACCAGCAATCGCGGATCTGTTGTTGTTGGAAGCGCGGCCAGCGCGCGGGATAGGTCACCCGGACCCATTTTCGACGCTCAACCGGCGCAACGCGCGAATTCAGTGAGGCGGAACAGCTCCTCGCGCGTCTTCGATGTGCTCATTCGCTCAGCGATTGCTACTTGGACGAGACGACTGCAACGGCATCTATCTCGACGAGCGCACCGCGTGGAAGTCCGGGCACCTGCACTGTCGACCGAGCGGGGCGGGCGTCGCCCAGCCACCTGCCGTAGATCTCATTCACGGTGGGAAAGTGCGCGAGGTCGTGAAGATAGACGGTCGTCTTCACGACATCACCCCACGAAGCACCGGCCGCGCGCAGAACTTCCTGGAGATTCTCCATCACTCTTTCCGTTTGCTCGACGATGCCGCCGTCGACGATTTTCCCGGCGACCGGGTCGAGCGCAATCTGACCCGCGGTGAAGAGAAAACCGTTCGCGACGATTCCCTGGGAATAGGGGCCGATGGCGGCCGGTGCTTTGGTGGTGCTGATCTGCTTCAGTGGCATTCAATGGCTCCGGGCCGGTGCCCGCGAAAGGGGCGCAGTTTGCGTGAAGCGCGAATGTTACACACTAAGCCGCGCTCAAGGCCAGACTGAAGAGGCGTCCGGCGTTCGCGGCCGTGACGCGGCCAAGCTCGAGCGGATCGTCCCCGCGAGCGGACGCGACCTTGGAGAGTGTGTGCGTGACCCACGCCGGCTCGTTCCGCTTCCCCCTGAATGGAACCGGCGCGAGGTACGGCGAGTCGGATTCTACGAGCAAGCGATCGCGCGGCACCAGCCGGAGAAGGTCATCGTCAATCCATTTCTTGAAAGTCACTATCCCGCTGAACGACACGTACCAACCGGCACTGAGCGCGATCTCCGCGAGAGCGTGAGACCCGGTGTAGCAGTGCATGACACCGATGACGCCAAGGGTCTGGGCGTCGCGGATGAGAGAGCGAGTGTCGTCCTCGGCGTCCCGCGTGTGAACGACGACCGGCTTCTTCAGCTCGGCCGCCAACGCGATCTGAGCGCTGAATGCCGCGCGCTGCGCTTCTCTCGGAGAATTGTCGTAGTGGTAGTCGAGGCCGCACTCACCGACCGCGACGGCGCCGCTTCTCAGGAACTCACGAAGCCTGGGAATGTCGCGCTGCTCATCGAATCCGGCCGCGTCATGGGGATGGACACCCGCGGTCGAGAACACAAAACCCGGATACTGCGCCGCGCATTCAGCCGCAAGAGCCGCCACCTCGGGCGACTCTCCGATGCAAACGATGGCCGCCACGCCCGCATCGCGGGCGCGGGAGATTACCGCGTCGCGGTCGCCGGCGAAGGCCGGGTCCGCGAGGTGGGCGTGGCTGTCGATGAAGCCTGACGAGCGCCCGTCTTGCGAGGCCATTTGCGTTCGATCCAGAGGAGCACCGGAGCTGCTACGTAAATCGAGCTGAAGGTTCCCGTGATGATACCGAACGCCATCACCCACGCGAAGGGCCGAATCACCTCACCCGCGAAAAAGAGCAGCGACAGCGTGGCAGCCAGAACAGTGGCGTGCGTCAGGATGGACCGAGGCAGGGTCTCGTTGATCGAGCGGTTGAGCGTCTCGTAGAGAGTCTCCTTCCTTCCCTTGCGCAGGTTCTCACGGACACGGTCAAAAATGATGATCGTGTCGTTCAGAGAGTATCCGAGCACGGTCAGCAATCCGGCTACGACGGTCAGCGAGATCTCGAGGTGCATCAGCTTGAGGAATGCGATCGTCGTGAAAACGTCGTGACTTGTCGCGATGACGGCTGCCGTCGCGAAGCGCCACTCGAAGCGGATCGAGAGGTACACGAGCGTAATGAGGAACGACAGCAGGATCGCGATGATGGCACCGCGCCTGAGCTCCTGTCCGACCCGTGGGCCGACTGCTTCGGTGCGCATGACCTTCAGATTGTTCTCGCCGAACTTTGTCTTCAGGACCCTTTCGATGGTGACGGCGATGCTCTCCGCGCCCTTCGACTGCGCGGACACGGCGCTCGGATCCTGTGCCCGAACCGTGAATTCACGGTTGGTTCCGAACTGCTGGATCTCAGCCCCGTGAATCGCGGCGTCGTCGAGCGTCTGTCGAATCACGCCGACATCCGGCGGCTGCGTGAACTCGAGCTGCATCAGCGTGCCGCCGGTAAACTCGATGCTGTAGTTGGGTGGCTTGATCGCGAGCGATCCGAGACCAAGCAGGATGAAGGCGATCGTGATCGCCGCCATCACCTTCCACCAGCGAATGAAGTCGTAGTTGGTGTCGTGAAGAATTCGAAGCATTAAATGCTCAGTGACTGCTGGGCGTCGCGCGAGCGATTGAGCCACAGCATGTAGAAGGTACGGACGACGAAGATCGACGTGATCATCGAAGCGGCGATACCAGCGAGAAGGGTGACGGCAAAGCCGCGAACCGGGCCGGTTCCGTACTGATAGAGAACTGCCGCTGTCAGCGCAGTGGAAACGTTCGAGTCGACGATCGCGCTCATGGCGTGACGGAATCCTTCGTCTATCGCCGTGCGCACCGTCTTGCCGTGCGCGAGCTCCTCGCGTATTCGCTCGAAGATCAGGACGTTCGCGTCGACCGCTATACCGATGGAGAGCACGAAACCAGCGAGCCCGGGCAGCGTGAGCACAGCCTGGAATCCGGCGAGCGCGGCCAGCGTGTAGAGGATGTAGAGCACGAGCGCCCCCACAGCGAGCGCACCCGAGAAACGATAGTACCCGAGCATGATGACGACGACGAGGGCGATCGCGATAACGCCGGCGGTGATGCCTTTGTGGATCGAGTCCTGACCCAGGCTCGCTCCGATCTGGCGAACCTCGACGACCTTGAGCGGAACCGGCAGCGAGCCGGCGCGTAGAACGAGCGCCAGGTCCTGAGCGGCCTGCAGATCCTTGCCGCCCATCGTGATCTGCCCTCGCGCGCCAATCGCGCCCTGAATGACGGGCGGCTGCCCCATCACTTTCTGGTCGAGGACGATCGCCATGTAGTCCTTGATGTGGCGTCCGGTCTCGGTCCGAAAGCGGCGAGCGCCCTCGTTGCTCATCGTGAATTCGACGAGGTTCCCTTCCGTTGGCGAAGTGTTGGGCTTCGCGTTGGTGAGGAACTCTCCGGTAATGATCGGCTTGGCGTCGAGAACGTAGAAAGCCTTGTAGGTTCGGCCACCGAGCGAGACCGTGTCGCTGCTCCAGCGCAACACCTTGCCCGGCGGAAGCGCGGCAATCACGTCCGGCATGGTGAGATACTGGGTGACTGTACCGACGTCGGGCTGGGCGACGACGTACTCCCCGGGCATCTGTCCCTGCTGCACCAGCTTCGAGAATGCTCCGGGACCGCCGACCGTTCCAACCGCGGCGGCGCTATCAGTCTTGGCGCTGTCGGCTTTCTTGGATGTGTCGGCGGTGAACAGCGATTGTAAGCCGGCGGCCGAGGCGGTAGTGTCCTTTTTCGCACCGGGCGTGGTCACTGCGGCGGCGACCTTCTTGTCCTTAAGCAGCGCATCGAGTCGCGGGAGCGCTTTCTCCAGCGCCTGCGTTTTGTCCGTGATCTGGAACTCGAGGAACGCGGACTTCTGGACGACGTCCTGGGCGCGACGGGGATCGTCGATTCCTGGAAGCTCGACGATGATGCGGTCGTTGCCCGCCTTCTGCACGAGTGGCTCAGAGACGCCGAATTCATCGATGCGGTTTCTAACGACCTTGAGCGCGTTGTCGATCGCCTTGCTCTTGTCGGGAACGGCCCCTTTCGACTCATCGACTTCGAGAGCCAGGTGCATGCCGCCCTGTAGGTCCAGTCCCCGCTTCAGAGGAACGCGCCGGACGGTATCGTAGACGAACTCGCCGTTGCGCTTGACGCGCTCCACGACCGTGCGCGGAAACAGCGCCCAGACGGACGCTCCTATGAGTGCCAGTATGCAGAGAATGCGGTACTTCAGACTCATGCTGCTTGAATGGAAAAAGGGTGCACTTCGAGACTAGCCTTTAAGGTTACCGGGAATCTGAAGGAGAGTCAACGCGCTCCTGGCATCGCTCTCGTCGTGACGTAACTGCTTCGACAGGTGTTCCGCCGAGGCAAACTTCCGGGTCTCACGAAGCCTCATGACGAAATCGATCCGCACGTGCGCGCCGTAGAAGTCTCCGGTCGTGTCGAACAGGTGCGCTTCGAGAGAAGTTGCGGAATCACCGAAAGTTGGACGCGGTCCAAGGTTCATCATCCCACCGACGGGCCCGCGAGGCGTCTGAACACGAACAGCATATACACCTTCGGGGGGCAAAAGCTTCCTCGGGGGAGGAGCGCCCAGATTCAACGTGGGAAACCCGATCGTGCGCCCGCGCTGCGACCCTTCGATGACGCTGCCGCTCACCGAATAGCAGCGTCCCAGGCCTGCGGACGCGCGGTCGAGGTCGCCCCCCGCAATCGCGCGCCGGATGGAAGTTGACGACACAGAATGCCCATCCGGGGTAGCAACCGGATCGACGACTTCCACCCGGAATCCATCCCGTTCGCCGAGGGTGCGGAGGACGTCGACATTGCCAGCTCGTTGGCGCCCAAACCCGTGATCGTATCCGATGAGGAGCTCGCGCATCCGGAACCGCCGGCGCAGCAGAAGCTCGACGAAATCTTCGGCCGGGTACGTGGAGAGCCTGGCGGTAAATGGCAGCACCGCGACGTAGTCGATCCCCGTTTCCGCTAGAACTTCCAGCTTCTCGTAGTGCGTCGTCAGCAGTAGCGGAGCCGCCGATGGATTCACGATCTCGAGTGGGTGGGGCTCGAATGTGACGAGAACGCTGGGGATCTTGAGCGCGAGAGATCTGGCTACCAACCGCTCCACGACGTCGCGATGCCCGCGATGGACGCCATCGAAAGTTCCGACGGTCACGACGCTGCCTTTGACGTAAGCTGGCAGCCCCGACTCGTCGGACGGATCGATCCTGCTATGCATCGGCAACCACGCGAAGCGGCCTGACGCGAACTCGCTCTGCGCCGAGGCTTTCGAGCGTCGCGGCATCGCGCACATCGAACTCTCCGATACGAGTCCGTCTGAGCGCGGCCAGATGCGCCGCGGACGACGTGAGCCGACCGAGATCGCGGGCCAGGGCGCGGATGTACGTCCCGCCACTACACGTGATGACGGCGGACACTG
>Ga0193698_1000057_pt1 | contig 15988 bp, 14 predicted proteins | sample L3c1metaG_FD_165512 | JGI IMG/M metagenome (GOLD analysis project Ga0193698, IMG submission 165512) | Soil microbial communities from a riparian zone of the East river system, Colorado, United States - L3c1 | ecosystem: Environmental > Terrestrial > Soil > Riparian zone | place: USA: East River... | reverse complement strand
TAGCCCGAACCCGAGCGGGCAAAAAAAATGGATAGAGCGGATAAGAGTTCACACGAGCCGCAGCCGCGGATGTCGCACACCGAGAAATCGGTGCGCGGCGGCGACATAGAGGCAGCACGTGAACTCGTCCGGAAGGCGCGGTTAGCGGAACAGCTTGAGCAAACTGCCAGGGCGTTGGGTCTATATGACGACGCCCTGGCAGTGCTTGCGTCGGTGGGCGCGGATCCGTTTGTTGCCGACGTGCTCCGATGGAAGGGCACTCTGCTCCGGGAGCGCGGAGAGACCGACGCGGCGAACCGATGTTATTCCCAGAGTCTGGAGAAGGCGGTCCATGGGGGTTGGAAGGGTGCGGAGGCCCACGCGCTGAATTGCCTCGGCACCATCGCGCATCGACGCGGCGAACAAAAGGAAACCGAGCGCCTCTACGCTGACGCAGCGAAGCTCGCCGAAGAGGCCGGCGACGCCAGGCTTCTCGGTATGATCGAACAGAATCGCGGCGTTCTTGCCAATACCCGCGGCGATTTCGCCAGCGCAGCCGTGTTTTACTCGAACAGTCTCGCCGCGTTCGAGAAGGCGTCAGACTCGGAGCCCATGTCCTGGGTGCTCAACAATCTGGGAATCCTATACACCAAGATCAGGAGCTACGGTGAAGCGCGACAGCATCTCGAGCGCGGGCTGAAGATCGCCATCGAGCGGAACGACGCGGTCGTCGAGAACGTCATCGTGCTCAACCTCGCTGAAGTCTGGGTGGGCCTTGGCCGGCTCGACCTGGCGGACGATTTCTGCGCCATGGCCCTCGATCAGGCGCAGCGTCGCCAGGACCATCTGAGCGCGGCGGGAGCCCTGAAGGTGCGCGCCGCCATCGAGCGCCAGCGCGGAGCGCTCGATAAGAGCATCGCCACGCTTCGCATTGCGATCTACGAGGCGGAAGGAGCAGAAGACCGGCTCCTTCACGCCGAGCTGCTCCGCGAGCTGGGCGAAATTTCGCGGGCTGTCGGTAACGCGGGCGCAGCCAAATCTGCCTGGCGCGAAGCGGTCGATGTGTTCGAGGTAGTCGGGGCCACGCATGATATTGCCCAGATCAAGGCCGAGCTCGAGTCGCTGACCGACTAGGCGCCAGCCGACGCGGCCGTCGCGCTCCTGATCGGGTGACTCGGACGAGCGCTTCCTCGTCTGCCTAGCGCTGGCCGGAGATCCCCAAACGGAAATCGCGCGACCGAGCGCTCTCCGGGACCGTAGTAGCGCCGTCATGACGAACCGCAGGCCGACAATCGAATTGAAGGCGGCCGAATCCTCCGCCATCAAGGAAACCATAGAGCGCGCAAAACACGCCGAGCGTGAAGGACGCTGGGCGGAGGCGTGCGCTATCTACGAACAGCTCGTGCGCGATCCGGCCGCGCACGCGAATACCCGTCTTGCGGCTCTGAGGTGGTTGGGCAGGGCGTACCTCGAGCAGGGGAACAGGAGCGCGGCGCTCGATGTTCTCGAAGTCGCCGTCGCATCCGCCGACACAGTCGGATCCCCGCCCGCGGTTGCCCAGGCCCTCAACGTCATCGGAATCGTCTACCAGATGGGGGGCGATCTGGACCAGGCCGCGACCATCTATCAAGCCGCCCGCGAAAAGGCAGAGTTGGCCGGCGACGGCGCCCTGATCGCGATGATCGATCAGAATCTGGGTACCGTCGCGATCATTCGCGGGGACCTGCGCGCCGCGCTCGAAGCATTCCGTCTGAGCCAGCTGGGTTACCAGACACTCGGCATGCGGAATCACGAAGCCCAGGTGCTCAACAACATGGCCCTCGCCTACATGGAGCTCGGCCAGCTTGAAGATGCAGAGGCGGCCTACGATGAAGCCGCGCGCGGCTTCGAGCAGGAAGGGGATCGCGCTCGTCGTCTGGATCTGTCGGTCAACAAAGTTCAGCTATACATCGCCGGACGACGCTTCGACGAGGCGCTCGTGCAGTGCGAGGAGCTCCTCGCGCTGCCACTGACGGATGTTCCCCAGTGGCGGGGCGAGGTTTTCCGCCACGTCGGCGTCATTGCGCGCGAGCGAGCCGAGTTTGAAAAGGCCGCCGACTACCTGCAGCGTGCGGAACGCCACGCCATCGACGTCGGCGATCTGTTGCTGAGAGCAGATGTCACGGAGCAGCTGGCGGAGCTCTATTGGGCACAGGAACGACACCGTGAAATGCTTCAGGCGCTCAACGACGCGCACTCGCTTTATTCCCAGCTCAAGGCCCAGCACCGGCTCGCTCATTTGGAGAAGCGAAACGGCGCACTGGAAGCGCGCTTTCTGGACTTGGCAAAGAACTGGGGCGATTCCATCGAAAGCAAGGACCGCTACACCCAGGGTCACTGCGAGAGAGTCGCCTTCTTTGCGTGCGTGCTGGCGGACAGCACCGGATTCAACGCCCGATCGCTCTTCTGGTTCCGCATTGGAGCGCTGCTGCACGACATCGGCAAGATCATCGTTCCCACCGATGTGCTCAACAAACCAGGGAAGCTCAACGACGAAGAGTGGGCGATCATCAAGCGACATCCCGAAGCCGGACTCGAGCTGGTTGCCGGCATCGATTTTCCCGGCGATATCCGCTCGATCATTCGCAATCATCACGAGCGATGGGATGGCTCGGGATATCCGGACGGCCTCGCGGGAGAGAAGATTCCTCTGGCCGCGCGGATCCTTTGCGTCGCGGACGTCTACGATGCGCTGACGACGACCCGATCGTACCGGTCCGGCTTGACCCACGCGCGCGCCGCCGAGATCATGCGCGGCTCGCCGGGCCAATTCGACCCGCACCTTCTCGAGATTTTCCTGACCTGGGCAGAAACGGCTGACATTCCGGGCCGGCCAACCCCTCAGCGAATGGCCATTTTCGCTTCAGCCGTCGATTCCTGATCCCCTCGACACCCTATAATGAAATGTTTCTATCGTAACGAAACATTGCACCAAAGTGGGCCTGCGGGTGCCGGTCACAATCGTAAAGCGTTGATCTTAAAGCAGTTAGAGAGGGGCATGGCCTATGCCACCTTCGAAGGGAGTAATTCTCTATTCGAGGGGTGTGACGATGTTTACTTCACGTATCCTTCGCAAATCAATTCTGATTATTGCGGCGCTGGCGGGTCTCGCTTGTGGAGACTACAGCCGGTTGACCAGTCCATCTTCTGACAAGCCCAAGGTTGTTCCCCAGTCAGCCATCGTTGGGGCGTCGTTCTCTCGCTACATCCTTATCTCGGGTGTATGGGTTTGTGTCGATTGTACGAGCGAGGAGAAGTAGTAGCCCGTATCGTACGATCGAACAGAAGTAATGCTGGTATTGCAGGAGTGAAAAGAGGTAGTAGCTGGTCTGGATCGTCAACAGAATGAGGTGCATTGCATGAACGGATCGACGGTCCAGGCCGCGTCATGACGCAGACCGATCCGCGCGCGCTAGTCAATCTTGCGCGCGCGGCGGAACTGCGCGGCGACGTTACGCGCTCACTACAACTCTATGATGACGCCCTCACGCTGCTCGCCGACGAGCGCGATCTACAGCTTCTCGCGGACGCGTTGAGGTGGAAGGGCACCCTCCATCGCGAGCAGGGGGAGACGGAGGCTGCCTACCGCTGCTACACGCAGAGTCTTATCCATGCCGAGACCTGCGGCTCGGTGCATTGCAGGGCGCACGTACACAATTGCCTGGCGATCATCGCCCTGCGCCGGGGCAATCTCGCCGAGTCCGAAAGGCTCTACGCGAAGGCGTTCGATCTCGCGTCGAGAGCCGGTGATGTGCGGCTGCTCGGAATGATCGAACAGAACCGCGGCGTCCTTCTCAACATGCGTGGAAATTTCGTCGCCGCTGAAGCGCGCTATTCCAATAGCCTCAGCGCGTTCGAGCGAGCCAACGACGAAGAGGCAGTCTCATGGGTCCTCAACAACATCGGGATGCTCTACACAAAACTGGGCCATTACCAGCGGGCGGTGGAAATCTTTGAGCGCGGGCTCGGTATCGCCCAGTCAAGGACCGATGCACTTGTTGAGAGCATCCTCACCCTCAATCTGGCCGAGGTCTGGGTCGCCATCGGGAAACTCGATCAGGCCGAGGATGCCTGCCGGCGGTCGCTCGCGGGCGCCACGAGCCGCGGTGATCAGCTCACCCTCGCCGGCGCGCTAAAATGCCGAGCCCGCATCGAGCGCGAACGCGGGGCGTACGACGCCAGCATCGCGACGCTGCGAATCGGGATCTTCGAGGCCGAGGGTCTGGAAGACAGGCTACTGCAGGCCGAGATGCTGCGCGAGTTTGGGCAGACCTCGCATGCACTTGGGAACCCGAATGAGGCGCGCCTGGCGTGGCGGGAAGCGGCGGAGTCCTTCGAGGATGTAGGCGCCAGACACGAAGCGGCGGAAATCAACGCTTTGCTCGCTTCTCTTCCCAGCTAGAAAGTCCGGCGCTATCCGGCGTAAATAATTCTTGCGCCGAACGCGAGGCGGCGCTATTTGTGTCCGACGCGCCAGTACGATGCGGTCTAAACACACGGATGATTGCTTCGGATAGTCCCGGAGTGATGCACCGAAACCACACTTTGCGACGCGCAAAAAAATCTCAAATCCTTGCGTCGCAATAAGTTAAGTCAGGGCATGACCTATGCCTCGCACGCGATCTAAAAGATAGCAATCCCCCTTTCGAGGTTCTCACGATGACTGGCACTCGGGTGCGGCGGTACGTCGCGCTGGTTTTGAGCATGGTCGCTACGTTCGGTTGCGGCGACTACTCCCAGTCTACGAGCCCACCACCAGCCGCCCGCAAGCTGGTTCCGACGTTCGTTTTGACCTCGCCATTCTCGCTGGTCACGCGCGGATCCTTGGCCCAGGCAGTGAGATGGGGCCCAGATCATCAGGCGGTCGAGCAGCGCGTGTCGGCTGTGATCGGCGCCGGCGGCGGGACCCTGTCGCTCCCGGGCGCGGACTTCTCGATGACGATCCCCGCGGGCGCCCTAATGGAGCCCACCGCGATCACGGTTGTGGCACTGAGCGGTCGCCACGTCGTTTACGACATGTTCCCACACGGGCTCAAGTTCCTCCAGCCGGTGACGGCGGTGCAGGGACTCAGCACGACTGCGATCTACCGAACCCCCAACGCCAACTTCGTCAGAACGGCGTATCTGCCCGAGGGGAAAGAACAAATCCGCCGTAACGGCTTTGCGGCGCCGTCGGAACTACAACTGGCGACGACCTATTTCTACGGCGACCAGCCCATTGCCGAAACGCAGGAGTGGATTCTCAACCATTTCTCGCGCTACATTCTCATCTCGGGCGTGTGGACGCAAATCGACGAGGACGACGACGAGCAGGGTGAAGATGCGCAATCGATTCGCAGTGGAGCGTTTCCAATCGAATTCGAATTGCCGCCGGACAGATAGACACCGCGAGGACTCGTAGCTCCCATGATGCAGACTCAGCCTGTAGATCCGCGTAGCCTGGTCGACCGCGCTCGGGAATCAGAGCAGCGTGGCGATACCTCGACGTCGCTCGGACTTTACGAAGAGGCGATCGAGTTTCTCGGCGACGAGAGCGACCTGGCACTTCTCGCCGATGCCCTGAGATGGAAAGGCACTCTCCACCGGGAGCAGGGCGAGACGGAAGCCGCCTATCGCTGCTACAAGAAGAGTCTCAGTTACGCCGTTCGCTGCGGATCCGTGAGCTGCAAGGCGCATTGCTACAACTGTCTGGCCATCGTCGCCCAGCGCCGAGGCCACCTCAATGAGTGCGAGCGGCTGTACATGCATGCAGCCAATCTCGCCTCGAAGGCCGGCGACATTCGACTGCTTGGAATCGTCGAGCACAATCGCGGCGTCCTGATGAACATGCAGGGCAAGCTCGCCGCAGCCGAGGCGCGCTACGCGCGCAGCCTGAGGGCGTTCGAGAAAGTGGGAGACGAGCAGGCTGTCGTCGGTGCTCAACAATCTCGGCATCCTCTACACGAAGCTTGGCCACTACCAGCGTGCAATGGAGACGCTGGAAAGGGGTCTCGAGATTGCCAAGGCGAGAAACGACGTGGTCGTAGAGAGCATCATCACGCTCAATCTCGCCGAGGTCTGGGTGGCGGTCGGAAAGCTCGACAAAGCGGAGGAGGCCTGCGCGGGTTCACTCGAGGCGGCCCGGGGTCGCGGCGATCACCTCACAATGGCGGGGGCCCTGAAGTGCCGCGCCAGGATCGAGCGCGAACGGGGCGCATTCAGCTCCAGCATCGCCAGTCTCCGTATCGGGATCGCGGAGGCCAAGGCGCTCGAGGACAAACTCCTTCAGGCGGAGATGCTGCGCGAGCTCGGGCAAACCTCCCGCGCTCTCGGGAATCCCTCTGACGCCCGGCTCGCGTGGAGAGAGGCAGCCGATTCCTTCGAGGGGCTCGATGCTCGCCATGAGGCTGCCGAAGTAAACGCGTTGCTAGCGTCCCTGCCGCAGGAAAGGGAAGAGGGGCGGAGGCGGACGCCGATACCGCCCGAACCCGAAGGGTTTTCCCCGAACCCCTGAGCTCCAACAAAGGGTGGTTCCCGATTGGGTTACGCCCTATAATGAAACGTTTCGGGCGTAACGAAACATTGCACCAAAACGCGGCGGAGGGACCGTCTAAAATTGGTATGTCCTTCTATCGCAACGACTTAAGGTAGGGCACGCCCTATGCCACTGGGGGCTACATGACCCATCCTGATCGGCGAAGCGCCCACGGACTCGTCGCCCTCGCCCGCGAAGCAGAGCAACGCGGTGACATTGCGAAGTCTCTTGGCCTCTACGATGACGCCCTCGCACTGCTCGAAGACGAGAGCGACCTGCCACTTCTGGCCAATGCGTTGAGATGGAAGGGGACCGTTCACCGGGAACAGGGTGAGACGGAAGCTGCCTACGAGTGCTACACGCTTAGTCTGAGCTACGCCGAGCGCTCGGCGTCGGTGGACTCCCAGGCTCAGTGTTACAACTGCCTGGCGATCGTCGCCCAGCGGCGCGGCAGTCTCAACGAAAGCGAGCGCCTTTACAAGCAGGCCTCCGAGCTCGCTGCAACAGCCCGTGATAGTCGGCTGCTTGGAGCCGTGGAGCACAATCGCGGTGTGCTCATGAACATGCAGGGCAAATTCGCGGCGGCGGAAGCCCGGTATGTGAGCAGCCTCAGTGCATTCGAGAAAGCAGACGACGGCCAGGCCGTTTCGTCGGTGCTCAACAATCTTGGAATGCTCTACACCAAGCTTGGCCACTACCAGCGCGCAATGGAGACATTCGAGAGGGGACTGGGCATCGCCAGGACGCGAGAGGACTCTCTCATCGAGAGCATTATCGGTCTCAATCTCGCCGATGCATGGGTGGCTGTTGGCAAGCTCGACGAGGCGGAGGAGGCGTGCGCGCATTTGCTCGAGGGTGCGCGCACCCGCGGCGACCACCTCACTATCGCCGGGGCGCTGAAGTGCCGGGCCCGGATCGAGCGCGAACGGGGCGCCCTCGACGCCAGCATAGCCACCCTCCGAACCGGGATTTTCGAGGCCGAGAATCTCGAGGACCGGCTTCTCCAGGCCGAGATGCTCCGCGAGCTCGGACAGACTTCGAAAGCGCTTGGAAACTCTGCCGATGCCCGGCTGGCGTGGACAGAGGCTGCGGAAACGTTCGACGGTGTTGGCGCCCGCCACGAGGCTGCCGAGATAACCGCACTCCTCGCCACCCTCCCTGGCGAGAAAGACGCCCCCGAAAGACGGAGCCCCAACCCACCCCCTGAGGGGTTCCGCCCGACCGCCTAAATGCCGGAAAACGGGTGACTTAGGTCCCCCTTTCCTCGTCTCTGAGGAAAGCCCGGAAGAGCTTAAAGCGGCGTTTCAGCCACCCCAAATTCACATTCCGCGCTCGGGCCGCTTTTGGCCCAAGCGACAAAGGGACGGTGCGACTATTTCAGCCCGATCGCAGCATCCGCCCGCGGACCGCTGGGAATCCCACGTTATCGGGGAAAGTGCGGCAATCCGCGAAGTGATCGCGTTGGCGACTCAGGTAGCGGCGAGTCGCAGTGTCACCGTTTTGCTCGTGGGCGAAACCGGTACTGGCAAGGAGCTGTTCGCGCGTGGAATCCACGCGGCGAGCCAGCGCGCGGCGGAGCCATTCGTCGCCATCAACTGCGCCGCAATCCCGGAAACCCTGCTCGAGAGCGAGCTGTTCGGACACGAGCCGGGCGCCTTCACCGACGCGCGATCGCTCAAACGGGGCCTATTCGAGGTTGCCGGCTCGGGGACGATCTTTCTCGATGAAGTCGCCGAGCTGCCTCTGAAGCTGCAGGCGAAGCTCCTTCGAGTGGTCGAAGACCGGAAGTTTCGGCGGCTCGGCGGGTCGGAAGAGCGCGCCCTGTCCGCCCGCATCGTTGCCGGGACCAACTCGTCGCTCGAAGGCGCTGTTGCCGAGAACCGGTTTCGTGCCGACCTTTTCTACCGCTTGAACGTCGCGCGGCTGGAGTTACCGGCCCTGCGCGAGCGCGAAGGCGACGTTCCCATTCTTGCGCATTATTTCGTTAAGCGGCATGCTGAAGGCGAAGGCAGACAGGATCTTCGGCTCGCGCCGGATTCCGTGAGCGCGCTCGAGAGGCACCGGTGGCCGGGAAACATTCGGGAGCTGAAAAACGTCATCGAACGGGCGGTAGTCGTTTGTACTGGAGATGTCATACAACCCCACCATTTGTCGCTGCAACGCCGGTCCTTCATACCTCTGGTCGAGACCCCGGCCGGGGGGGTTATCCGCATCCCCGCGGAAGGAAAATCCTTGCAGGCAATCGTCGATGAAGCGATACATACGACTATCGGTCTCACGGGTGGAAATCTGAGCGCAGCAGCACGTATTCTCGGCATCTCGCGTCCGACCCTTGCGAGAAAGCTTCGCGATGAAGGGTCCGTCCGCCGCACAATCCTCGCTTCGTCGTGAGCGTGCGGTCATCGCCTGCCCGCTCCCGACAGGTGGAAACGCCGGCGATCCAGGCATTCATTGATCAGGCCAAGCTCGCCGAGCGGGAAGGGCGCTGGAGCGACGCGGCGCAAAGCTATGAAGGTCTGGTCAGGCACCGCTTCGCCAACCACCACACCCGGCTATCCGCCCTTCGCTGGCTGGGACGAGTCTACCTGGAGCAAGGGAACCGCGGCGCAGCGATTGACGTTCTCGAAGCGGCGGTCGCGGCGGCCACCCAGGCCGGATCACCCTCTGCGATCGCCCAGGCGCTCAACGTAGTCGCCATCGTCCATCAAACCGGAGGCGATCTGGATCGCGCCGAATTGATGTACAGGGAAGCCCGCGGAACGGCGGAATCGATCCGGGATTCCGAGGCGATGGCCATGATCGACCAGAATCTCGGAACCGTTGCCAGCATTCGCGGCGACATTGACGAGGCACTGGAGGCCTATCAGCGCAGCCTCGACGGCTACAGGGCACTCGGGATGCGCGAGCAAGCGGCGCAGGTCCTCAACAACATTGGACTGGCCTACACCGACTTGGGCGAGCTCGATCGGGCGGAGAATGCCTACTCAGAGGCGGCACTGGCATTCGGACAGGAGCACGATCATCCGAATGAGATGAACGTCGCCCTCAACCAGGTACAGCTCTGCATTGCGACCGGCCGGTTTGACGAAGCCCAAACTCGAGTTGAGCCGCTCATAGCTCTCACCGGGGAGATCGCGCCCTCCTGGCGCGGCGAAGTCTTCCGTCACGTCGGCGTAATCGCCCGTGAGCGCGGGGACTACGTACGGGCTGCTGAATACCTGGGGCGCGCCGCGGAGTGCGCGGAGGAAGGAGAAGACCTTCTCCTGAAGGCCGATGTCGCCGAGCAGCTGGCGGAGCTCTATTGGACCCAGAAGCGGCATCGCGACATGCTCGCCCACCTCAACAAGTCGCATGCACTTTACTCTCGACTGAAGGCTCAACACCGGGTCGCGCAGGTCGAGCGACGGAACGCCGCGCTGGAGTCCCGCTTCCTCGAGATGGCGCACCATTGGGGCGATTCCATCGAGAGCAAAGACCACTACACCCAAGGCCACTGCGAACGCGTGGCTTTCTTTGCGTGCGTCCTCGCCGACAGCATGGGAATGGATTCACGCTCGCTGTTCTGGTTCAGGCTGGGGGCGCTGTTGCACGATATCGGCAAGATCATCGTGCCGACAGAGGTGCTGAACAAAGCCGGCAATCTTACCGGCGAAGAGTGGGCGATAATGAAACGCCATCCGGAAGCTGGCCTCGAACTCGTCGCGGACATCGATTTTCCGGGCGATGTGCGGGCGATCATCAGGAACCACCACGAGCGCTGGGACGGGACGGGCTATCCGGATGGCCTGGCCGGCAAAGACATTCCGTTCGCTGCCCGAATCCTCTGCGTTGCGGATGTGTACGACGCTCTCACCACCGCGCGATCGTATCGCGACAGTTTGTCCCACGATCGGGCGGTGGAAGTGATGCGGGGATCCCCCGGCCAGTTCGATCCCGAGCTTCTGAATGCGTTTCTGAGCTGGGCAGATTCTCCGGACGTTCCCGCACGCTCCACCCCGCAGCGAGTCGCAGACTTCTCGATCGGTTTGACGGCGTGAAGACAGGGGTTGCCGCCGGCGCGCCGGCGTTGTTCGTCGCTCTGTTGATCGGCTGCTCCTCCGATAGCGGCACGGCGCGCGCTCCAAAGGGACCGGTAGGAGGCACGATCGTGGTGTCGTCGTCCGCGGATGCGGATGTCCTTCTGCCCCCGCTGACGATGACACTGTTGGGCAAGCAGGTCGTCGATCAGGTCTTCGACAACCTCGCTGATATCGGCCCGGCGCTGAACACTGTCGGCGATGCCGGATTCACCCCCCGCCTGTCCGATCGGTGGACGTGGGCAAGCGACTCGCTGTCCGTCTCGTTCCACATCAACCCGCGGGCACGCTGGCACGATGGAGCTCCGGTCACCGCCGACGACGTGCGCTACACCTTCCAACTGGTGAAGGACACGGCGCTCGCGTCGCCGCTCGCCTCGAACCTCGACAACGTTGATTCAGTTTCCGTCGTCGATTCTCTCACCGCCCGGGTGTGGTTCCATCAGCGAACGCCCGACGCGTTCTTCAAGGCCGCGAGTCCTGTCGCCATTCTGCCGGCGCATCTGCTGAAGACGATTGCTCCGGCGACCCTGAGGGAGAGCACGCTCGCCCGCGCGCCGGTTGGGAGTGGAAGATTCAGATTCGGTGCCTGGGATCGCTCGTCACGCATCGTTCTCGATGCCGACACGGCGAATTACAGGGGACGGCCCAACGCCGATCGTGTGATCTGGCTCGTTTCCGCCGACTACGGAGCGGCCGCGCTCAGGTTCCTGGGTGGAAGCGCGGATTTCCTCGATCTCGTGAAGCCGGAGCTGGTGTCTCAGGTAAAATCCAAGGGCGGTGAGGTAGTGCTCTCTCCTGGAAGCCTCGACTACGGCTACGTTGCTTTCAACCTTCGGAACGCCGGCAATTCAGGTCCCCACCCGATCTTCGGGGACCGTGAAACGCGCCGCGCGCTCGTGATGGCGATCGACCGGGCAACGCTGGTGCGCAGCGTATTCGACACTCTCGCGCTCGTCGCTCACGGTCCGGCGACAAGAATTCTCGCGACCAGCGACACCACCCTGGGCATTCCATACGATCCTCAGCTGGCTGCGCGCACTCTCGACTCACTTGGTTGGCGGAGCGGTTCCAATGGAATGCGCTCGCGAGCGGGGAAGCCGCTCGCGTTTTCGCTCATGGTTCCGAGCTCGAGCGCGGTCCGGAACAAGGTTGCGGTGGTGCTACAGGAGCAATGGAGAAAGGCGGGCGTAGCCGTTCGCATCGAGCAGCTCGAGCTCAACGCGTTCGGCAGCCGGATGGACTCGAGAAAATTCGAGACCTTGCTGAATGGCTGGCACATCGATCCCACTCCATCGTCGGTGAGAGAGGAGTGGGCCAGCTCGGAGATCAGGAACGGCGGCTACAATGCGACGTCCTACCGCAATCCGACTTTCGACGCGATCCTCGACAGTGCTGTGAAGGAAATGGATCCCGTGCGCAGTGCCGCGCTCTACAGGCGCGGCTACCGGATTCTCGTAGAGGATGCGCCGGCGATATGGCTTTACGAGCTGCGCAACGCGCAGGCCGTGTCCAAGCGGATCCATCCGGTCGGCATCAGGCCGGATGCGTGGTGGGCGAATCTTGGGGACTGGACTGTCGTAAAAACCAACTGAAAAAAAATGGGCCCGACTGAAGCCAGTCGAGCCCATTCCCTGTTAGGAGATCTTACTTCTTTTCGTCTACGATCTCGTAGTCAGCCTCCACAACATCATCAGCTGGCTTCGCCGCGCCGTCACCGCCGGGCGTCGCGCCCGCTCCAGCCGGCTGACCTGCTTCCGGCTGCGCTGCCTGGCCCTGCTGCTGGTAGAACGCCTGGCCGGCCTCGCTGAACACCTTCGTCAGTTCTTCCTGCGCCGCGCGAATCTCGTTCATGTCGTCGCCACGAAGCGCCTTGCGGGCCCTTTCGACAGCGGCGTCGATCTTCGCCTTCGTGTCCGGCGTAACCTTGTCGCCCCACTCCTTCACGTTCTTCTCGACTTCGTAGGTCATCGAGTCGAGACGGTTGCGGGCGTCGATTGCTTCGCGCTGCTTCTTATCCTCCGCGGCGTTCTTCTCCGCGTCCTTGACCATGCGGTCGATCTCGGCCTCGGAGAGTCCGCTCGAAGCCTCGATGCGGATCTTCTGCTCCTTGCCCGTTGCCTTGTCCTTCGCGGTCACGTGCAGGATGCCGTTCGCGTCGATGTCGAATGTGACCTCGACCTGCGGCAGACCGCGTGGTGCGGGCGGAATTCCGGTGAGCTGGAACTTGCCGATGGTCTTGTTGTAGGTCGCAAGCTCGCGCTCTCCCTGTAGAACGTGGATCTCCACCGTCGTCTGATTGTCGTCAGCCGTCGAGAAAGTCTCACTCTTCTTGGTCGGGATCGTGGTGTTGCGCGGGATGAGCACCGTGGTGACTCCGCCGAGGGTCTCGATGCCGAGGGACAGAGGAGTGACGTCGAGGAGCAGAACGTCCTTCTGCTCGCCGGTGAGCACTGCACCCTGGACCGCGGCGCCGATCGCCACAACTTCGTCCGGGTTCACACCCTTGTTCGGATCCTTGCCGAAGAACTTCTTGACGATATCCTGAATCTTCGGGATGCGCGTCGAGCCGCCAACGAGAAGCACTTCGTCGATCTCGTTCGGCTTGATCCCCGCGTCCTTGAGAGCCTGCTCCATCGGCGGAATCGTCCGCTGGATGAGGTCATCCACGAGCTGCTCGAACTTCGCCCTGGTGAGCGTATAGTTCAGGTGCTTGGGTCCGCTCTGATCGGCCGTGATGAAGGGCAGGTTGATGTCGGTCGACTGGGTCGTCGACAGCTCCATCTTCGCCTTCTCGCCCGCTTCCTTGAGGCGCTGGAGCGCCATCGGATCCTTGGACAGATCGATCGCCTGGTCGCGCTTGAACTCCGTCACGAGCCAGTCGATCACGCGCTGGTCGAAGTCGTCGCCGCCGAGGTGGGTGTCACCGTTGGTCGACTTGACCTCGAACTGGCGTGAGCCTTCGACGTCGTACAGCTCGAGCACCGAGATGTCGTAGGTGCCGCCGCCGAGATCGAACACCGCGACCTTCTCGTCCTTTTTCTTGTCGAGACCGTAGGCAAGTGCCGCCGCCGTTGGCTCGTTGATGATGCGGAGCACGTCGAGACCCGCGATCTTGCCGGCGTCCTTGGTCGCCTGGCGCTGCGAGTCATTGAAGTAGGCAGGCACGGTGATCACTGCCTTCTCGACCTTGTAGCCGAGGTAGTCCTCGGCGGTCTGCTTCATCTTCTGAAGGATCATCGCGGAGATCTCGGGCGGAGAGTAGCGCTTGCCCTGGACTTCCACCATCGCGACATCGTTGGGACCGGCGACGACCTTGTACGGTACGCGCTTGGTCTCTTCGGTGACCTCCGACATCTTGCGCCCCATGAACCGCTTGATCGAGAAAACGGTGTTCTGGGGATTCGTTACAGCCTGTCTCTTTGCGATCTGACCCACAAGCCGCTCGCCATCCTTCGTGAAGCCGACGACCGACGGCGTGGTCCGCCCACCCTCCGCGTTGGGGATGACGACGGGGTCTCCGCCTTCCATCACCGCCACGACCGAGTTGGTGGTCCCGAGGTCGATGCCAATTACCTTATCTGCCATCTTTGATTCTCCTGGCGTTCAGCCGTTGCGGCCCTTGCCGTTATTGAACGTTCCTTGATTGGCGCGTATTCCGCGCCACACCCCTCTCAGGCAAGCGAGGGGCCGTGTTTTTCTGCCATAACGGCGCAAGTTGACGGGCTTGAGCCCGTCAACTTGCCCGGAAATGCGAGAATGGCCATCTTGGCGTTCCTCACTCCACTCTGCATGAGGAGCACTCGATGGCGGTTCTGAGAACGCTCGCTCCGGTCTGCGTGCTCGTCCTGGGCATGAACCTCGTCGAGCCTGCTCACGCCCAGTTCGCCAAAGGGATGAGAGAAATCGACGTGGTTGCGAATGACTATTCCTTTCAGCCGCTGCCGGAAAAGATTGAGGCCGGCCCCGCCATCTTCGCATTCGCGAATCAGGGGAAGGTCGAGCATGAGGTGAGCATAGGTCGCCTCAAGGCCGGAGTCGCGCTCGATGACGTGGTGAAAGCGTTCAAGGAGGGTGCGCCGACGCTGGGTTTCTTTGCCCGCTCGGTCGGAATTCTGGATGCGGCACCGGGGAAGAGTCCCGATGGAAGGCTGCTGGTCGATCTCGTTCCCGGAAGCACCTATTTCGTTTTCTGCAACCTGAAGGACAAGCCCGACGCTCCAAGCCACGTGATGCTCGGGATGTATACCGCCTTCCACGTCGAGTAGCTTTCGAGCAATCGACATCAACACTGAACGGCGCTGACCCTTGGCATTCGGCCGGGTTGCGCCGAGCGCTCTCGAAAGTCCCACAGACCGGTGATCCCACTAAGCGACGAACTCCCGACCATTCGCACGCCATGGATGACGTATTCCATCCTGGCCGGCATGTTCGCGACCTGGATCCTGCTTCAGGGAGCCGGATTCGACCAGCAGGCGTTAGCGGCGAGCGTGTGCAATCTGGGCATGGTTCCAGGGGAGCTGACACACCTGGCCCCGATTGGTACCGCGGTTCCACTGGGCCGCGGGATGGCGTGCGTCGTCGACAACGACCCGATCAACATTCTCACTCCGTTCATCTCGATGTTTCTGCACGGGGGCTGGGGCCATCTGCTCGGCAACGCTCTGTTCTTCTGGGTATTCGGCAACAACATCGAGGACAGCCTCGGACACTTTCGGTTCGTGGTCTTTTACCTCGTGTGTGGGTTGGCGGCGGCGATCGCTCACATAATCGCCCAACCAGCGTCGCCGCTCCCGACCGTCGGAGCATCCGGCGCGATTTCCGGAATCCTCGGCGCGTATCTGGTGCTGTACCCCAGGGTGCGCGTGAGAATGCTCTTCATCTTCTTCGTGGTTCCTATCCGGGCCTGGCTGGTGCTCGTCTGGTGGTTTTTCTGGCAGTTGGTGGCAGCGCTGCCCGAGCTCAAGAACGGCGCCGATTTGTCGGGCGGCGTTGCGGTGTGGGCGCACGTTGGCGGGTTCCTCAGCGGAGTGCTGCTTGTCAAGCTGTTCGAGAACCGTCATTTGGTAGTTAAACGCGTCCCTTCCAGGTAGATTTTTCGCCGAGAGGACTCCTGCCGGAGTCTTCACGCTTATTCAGGAGAGATTGTTTTGCGGATCCTGCCTCGGGACGAGAAGTTCTACGACATGTTCACCGCGCTCGCGGAGCGCCTCACGGCATCGGCGACCCTGCTGCACGAACTGTTCAAGAGTCCCGGGGAGCTCGACACGAAAGTCGCGAAGATCAAGGGGCTCGAGCACGAAGCGGACAATCTCACGCACGACATCATCGACCGGATCGATAGAACCTTCGTGACGCCGTTCGATCGGGAAGACATCCA
>Ga0193698_1000055_pt1 | contig 16301 bp, 10 predicted proteins | sample L3c1metaG_FD_165512 | JGI IMG/M metagenome (GOLD analysis project Ga0193698, IMG submission 165512) | Soil microbial communities from a riparian zone of the East river system, Colorado, United States - L3c1 | ecosystem: Environmental > Terrestrial > Soil > Riparian zone | place: USA: East River... | reverse complement strand
TCGAGATCTTCGAAGCGTTGTCGACCATGCGCCCGGTCTTCGCGTCGTAGATGCGATTGAATGCCCGCCGGTCGAACAGATCGACGGACGAGAGCGTGGACATGATGCGCCCGATGTGCGCATCGAAGGTGACATCATTGATGAAGTTCAGCTCGCGCGCGACGTGATTGGCGGCGATGACCCCGGCGATGTCCCACAGCGTCACGTAGGAGTAGTTGGGGTGCGCCCGCGCCAAACCAGTCGACGGCTCGGTGATCCTGTTCACTAAGTCCCACGAAGTGCGAGCAGCGTCGAGGTATTGCTGCCGCTCCTGGGGCGAGACGGTAGCGGCCGGGGGCTGCTGAGCTGGCGGCTGGGCGCCTTTGCTTGGCGGTGGCGGCTGTTGCGCCTTCGAGCACGTCGAGAAAGTGAAGGTGGCCCCACTCACGAATGCTATCGCAACAAGGATTCGTCCTGAACGCATAGTCGAGGAATCGGTTGGAGTGAACGGCCAAGCTTGAATCGCCTTCCCGGTGGTCACCATATGGGCCCAACCTGTCGGGAGAATTACAGCGACGCTCGCATAGCCGACTGTTGCGCTATCGTACAACCGCCGAAGGCGCGCTCGTGCTTAAAGCAACAAGCGTGCTCCCGCTCGACCCCTCCTCTTAGTCAATAAATGACAGTGAGTTACACGCTCTCTCCGGCCAGAATGGTCGCGGTGTTCGTTCTCATCTCCATCGAATTGTCGAGCTTTGCATTGCGCGCGTTCTCACAGCCGCGCTCGGATGTTCAATCGGGAAAACATTTTGACCACGTCGTAATCGTGGTTCTGGAGAATCAGGGGACGAGAGAAGCGCTCGACGATGCGAACATTGCCTCGCTCGTGAAGGGAGGTGCATGGTTCTCCAATTACTACGGTTTGGCGCATCCCTCACTGCCGAACTATCTGGCGATCGTTGCCGGGAGCACATTCGGCGTGGAGAGAGATCATCTGCCGGCACCGCTCAAAGCGTCCACCATCGTCGACCGGCTCGAGGCGAAAGGTCTGACCTGGAAAGCGTACGCCGAGGATTATCCAGGCCGATGCTTTCTGGGAAACGATGCCGGAGAAGGGCGCCTTGCCCCTCGAGCCAAGCCGACGGCTTTGTATGCGAAGAAACACGTCCCGTTGCTGCAGTTCGAGTCGACCCAGAAGAATCCGGCGCGTTGCGCGCGGGTTGTGAACGCCCGCGAGTTCATGAGCGATGCGCGATCGGGACGCCTTCCCAACTATTCGTTCTACAGCCCCAACGTCTTCAACGATGGTCACGACACCTCACTCGGAACCGCGGCGACGTGGCTCAAGGGGTTCGTGCAGTCGTTCCGGGGAACATTGGGGATGCACCAGCGAACGCTGCTGGTGGTGACGTGGGACGAAGGTGGAGAGGAAGATTCCCGACATAACCAGGTACTCACCATCTTCCTCGGCGATGTCGTGAACCCAGGTCGGTACGACGCGAAGCTCACTCATTATAGTTTGTTGCGTACGATCGAAGACAACTTCGGGCTAGAGCCGCTCGCGAAAGGCGACCGGACCGCGGCGACGGTGCCCACCAGCGTCTGGCGCGATTGACGATGAACTTGAAAGAAAATCTTATCGTGAGGACAGACATGCGTCGATTCACTCTGCTGCTATCGCTGTGCGCTGCTCCGCTCTCCGCGCAATCATACGAGATCACACACAGCTACAACGTCGGGGGCGAGGGAGGCTGGGACTACATGATCCCCGATGCGCCGAGGCATCGACTGTTCATTGGCAGGCAGAACAGAGTGATGGTCGTCGACATGAACGACGGTCGTCTCATCGGAGAAGTGACGGGCATCAATGGAGCCCACGGCGTGGCGCTCGTTCCAGCCATCGGACGCGGCTTCGCAACTTCGGGCGACGACAGCTCGATAGTCATGTTCGATCTCAAGACCTACAAAACACTCGGCAGGATTCCAGCGGCGGAAGACGCGGACGCGATCATCTACGATCCGGCGTCGGGGCGCGTGTTCTCGTTCAACGGCGACGCGAACTCGACGACAGTGGTCGATCCCAAGAAGGGCGCGCTCATCACCAACATCGCGCTCGGCGGCAAGCCTGAGTACGGGCAGTCCGCGCGGAACGGAAAGGTCTACGTGAATCTCACGGACAGCAGTCAGATCGTGGAAGTCGACGCCAAAAATCTCACGGTAACGCGTCGCTGGTCGACGGCGCCGTGCAAGAATCCGGTGTCGATGGCCATCGACACGAGGAACAAGAGGTTGTTCAGCGGCTGCCGGAGCGGGGTCATGGCCGTCTCGGACTACGGGAATGGAACGCTCGTGGCGACTATTCCCATCGGCCAGGGCGTCGATGGCGCGGGCTTCGATCCCGCGCGGCGCGACGTGTACGCGTCAAATCTCGATGGGACACTGACTGTGATTCATCAGGATGGCCCGGACAAGTATCACGTCGTCGAGACGGTGAAGACGGGTGATCGCGGTCGGAACATGGGACTCGATCCGGCATCGCACCGGATCTACGTCGCCTCGGCCAAGTTTGGCCCGGTGCCCGCGGATTCGAGCGCCACCAATCCGAGACGGAGACCGCCAATGCTTCCGGGCACGTTTACAGTAATAGTCGTGGAGCCGGTAGGGTCGCACTAAGAATCCATGTGTTGTAGTGATGGGGACATCCGGGTATTCGCGGTGTATTTTCTGCGTACCTGAAAACCACGTCCCCTTCAAGACAGCTCAATGAAACAACTCCATCGCATCTCTCGCGTACGTGCGACCGTACTTTCGTCCGCCGTATTGGTCGCGGGCGCCTGCGCGACGCCGTCGACGATTGTCAATCCGGCTTCGGCCCCGGCGTCCCTCGCTTCGAATCCGCTCTTCGTCGAGAGCACCCTGCCGTACCACGCTCCGCGATTCGATCTCATTCGCAACGAGCACTACCAGCCGGCGCTCGAGGAAGGAATGCGGCAGCAGCTGTCCGAGATCGATGTGATCGCCAAGCAAATGCAGCCGCCGACATTCGAGAATACGATCGAAGCAATGGAGCGCACGGGCGGGCTCCTGACGCGGTCGAACAACGCGTTCCAGGCCGTCGTCGGCGCGAACACGAACGACACGCTCCAGAAGATCGACGAGGCAACGTCACCCAAGCTCGCGGCCCACAGCGACGCGATCTACCTCAACGATCAGCTCTATGGCCGGGTCAAGAGCCTTTACGACCGGAGAGGGTCAAGCAATCTGACGCCCGAGCAAAAGTCGTTGATCGAGCGGTACAACAGGGACTTCGTGCGGGCGGGAGCACAGCTTTCGGAAGCGGACAAGATTCGCATGCGCGCGCTCAATCAGGAGCAGTCGAAGCTGCGGACCGATTTCACGAGGAAGCTGCTGGCGGGAACCAAGGTGGGCGCGCTGGTTGTAGATAATGCTTCTGACCTGGCCGGTCTGACCGATGCCGAGATTCAGGCGGCGGCAGATGCAGCGAAGCAACGGGGACTGACGGGGAAGTGGGTCCTTTCATTACAGAACACGACGCAGCAGCCGGCTCAGGCCGAGCTGAAGAACCGGTCGGTACGGCAGAAACTGTTCGAGCTTTCGACGATGCGGACATCGCGTGGTGACAGCAACGACACGCGTAGCACCATTCGCCGCATGGCGGAGCTGCGCGCGGAGCAGGCGAAGCTACTGGGGTTCCCGACCTGGGCTGCGTACTCGCTGGACGATCAGGGCGCGAAGAATCCTGACAACGCGATCAAGCTTCTCACCGATGTCGTCGCTCCCGCGACGGCGAGAGCGCGCGAAGAGATCAACGACATGCAAAAGCTCATCGACGCCCAGGGCGGCGGATTCAAGCTGCAGCCGTGGGACTATCAGTACTACGCGGAGCAGGTGAGAAAAGCGAAGTACGATCTCGATGAATCGCAGATCAAGCCTTACTTCGAGCTGAACAGCGTGCTCCAGAACGGCGTGTTCTACGCGGCGAACAAGTTGTACGGGTTGACGTTCAAGGAGCGCCACGACATTCCAGTGTGGCACCCTGATGTTCGGACGTTCGATGTCGTCGACGCGAACGGCCAGCCACTCGCTCTCTTCTACGCCGATTACTTCAAGAGGGACAACAAGCAGGGCGGCGCGTGGATGAGCAGCTTCGTCGATCAGGCGAGGCTCACGGGTAAAAACCCCGTCGTATACAACGTCGCCAACTTTGCGAAACCCGTGGCAGGCCAGCCGGCATTGCTGACGTACGACGACGTGTCGACGATGTTCCACGAGTTCGGGCACGCGCTGCACGGGATGTTCTCGAGCGTGCAGTATCCTCGATTCTCCGGCACGAACGTGCCGCGCGATTTCGTGGAGTTTCCCTCACAGTTCAACGAGCACTGGGCGCTCGAGCCGAGCGTGTTTGCGAACTACGCCAAGCATTATCAGACCGGCGCGTCGATGCCGGCGGAGCTCGTGAACAAGATCAAGCAGGCGCGCTCGTTCAATCAGGGATTCACCACGACCGAGCTAATGGGCGCGTCGCTGCTCGATCTGGCGTGGCACACACTGCCAGCCGGCACGCAGGTAGCCGATGTCGACGCATTCGAGCAGAACGCGCTCCGTCGCTACAATCTGCTGATTCCGGAGATTCCTCCGCGCTATCGGAGTCCATACTTCGCGCACATCTGGGGCGGCGGCTACTCGGCCGGCTATTACGCTTACACGTGGAGCGAGGTGCTCGACGACGACGCGTACGCGTGGTTCGTAGAGCACGGAGGCCTCACGCGCGACAACGGACTTCGATTCCGCGACATGATCTTGTCGCGCGGGGGGACCGAGGACGCGGCTACGCTGTACCGCAATTTCCGAGGGCGGGATCCTAGTGTTGATGCGCTGCTTATCGAGCGGGGGTTGAAGGCGGATCCGACTACCAAGTAGGAGGCGAGCTGGGAGCTTAGAGCTTACTTCGCTGGCGCCGCCACGCTCGAATCGTACCCAACGGTCGCCAAGCGATGCCCTGACATCTCGTACGCCGTCGCGGGCATGTCGGCCACGCCCGTCGCGTCGATCCAGTTGTTGTAGAACTGGAAGAGTGAGCAGACTGTAATTGCATCGTAGAGCGCCTCGTCGGACCAGCCGGCGTTGCGCACGCGATCGGCATCGGCTTGGCCAATCGAAGTCGAGTCGGCAACCATCTTTTTGATGAACGAGTAGAGCGCCCGATCCTTTTCCGAGATCGGCGCGGTGTCGACGTCATTCAGGACGCCCTGAACGAGGTCTCTATCGCCAAGCAGCTCCGCCGCGACCGCGGCGTGCGAGCCTATTCAGAAGAGACACTGGTTGAGCTTGGACGTCAGCGCCGCGATCAGCTCACGCTGACCGGGAAGAAGCGGGGATGGACCGCGCATCACGCCTTGGGTGAATCGCGCCAGGTGGTCGGTCCGCTCGGGCTTGAAGGCGAAGAGATGCAGGATCTGCGGTATTGGGATTCCCGCCCCGCGCATCTGGCTGAATATCGTGGCGTGCGGCTCGGCTGGTTCGTACTCCTCGACCGAGCGCAGGTACATCGGATTCATTGGGAATCCCTCCGGGCCGCCATTCTACGTTCGGGGAGGAACGAGCGCAACGCTGGGGCACACGAGCTCCGCAGGTTTACGAAACGGATTACCCGGGCGGGTTCGAGATTCTCCTTGACAATTGAATGACCGGACAGCATTTAGGGTGACGCGTTTAAATGTCCGTGGTCGGACGATCTCACCGGTTCTCGATACCCCGGTGATGTCCGCGTGCCCCGGATCGGCACAGCCAATATGAATGGAATTTCCACTTCCCACCCCGTGGAGGGCTTGAGTATGGCAGTCGTTCGTCGTTTGGTGCTCGCGCTTGTCGTTGGTCTCTTGTGGGCCATACCAGCCAGCGCTCAGGACGTCACGGGGATCGTACGTGGCCGGGTCATTGATGCCGGAACCAATCAACCCCTTCCGGACGTTCAGGTAGAAGTGGAAGGAACACGCCGTCGCGCCTTCACTGGGTCCGACGGCGGTTTCATTATTGTAGGCGTGCCGGTAGGTACGCATCGCGTGCGAGCTGCCCGGATCGGACATGCGCCGACGGAGCAGGTCGTCACCGTTACTGGTGGTTCGACCACCGATGTGCAGTTCGCTCTCGAGCGCCGCGCAATCGCCCTCCAGGACGTCGTGACCGTTGGTTACGGCGTACAGAAGCGAGCGGCAATCACGGGATCGATCGCCACCGTCGATGCTGACGCCGCGAACGTCGGCATAGTTCCCAACGTCAACACGATGATTCAGGGACGGGCCGCCGGAGTAAACGTGGTCACCAACAGCGGCGAGCCGGGCGCGGGCGCACAAATCCTGATCCGCGGTGGCAGCTCGATCAGTGCCAGCAACGAGCCGCTCTACGTGATCGATGGCGTACCTCTCAACAATGTCGAGATTGAGTCGGTCGGACTTCAGGGCGGCAGCAACACCCCGCTGCCCCGCAGCCCGCTGAACCTCATCAATCCGGCGGACATCGCGTCGATCTCGATCCTGAAAGACGCTTCGGCGTCGGCGATCTACGGAAGCCGCGCGGCCAATGGCGTCGTCCTGATCGAAACGAAGAAAGGATCGGCAGGCGGCCCCTCCGTCGAGTACGAGCTGCAGGTCGGCTCATCGTCTTTGAGAAGTCATCTGGACGTGCTGAGCGGAGATCAGTACCGCGCGTTCATAGCAGACCAGGTTTCCAAAGGGGCCATCACGACAGCACCCGCCCTGGGAGCCGCGAGCACCAATTGGGAGAGCCAGATCACTCGTAGCGCTCCCACCCTCCAGCACCAGTTCTCCTTCGCTGGCGGCGGACCCGAAACTCAGTATCGCGCCTCGCTCAGCTATCTCGACCAGGAAGGCGTGGTCCTCAATAACGGCATGAAGAGGTATACGGGGCGGCTCAACAGCGTTCACAATGCGCTGGATGGCGCGCTTCGTTTCGGGCTCAACCTGACCGCTTCGCAGGTTCAGGACACCTATATCTACAACGACAACACCACCGGCTTCGAGGGCGGCGTGTTCGTGAACATGATTGCCTACAACCCGACATTCCCGACCTATGTAGTGGATCCAGTGAGCGGGATTACGTCGTTTTATGAGACCGGGACGGGTAAGCAATCGAACCGCAACCCGTTGGCTCTTACCCAACAGATTCAGGACCGAGGCAAGTCCCTCCGGACGTTCGGCAATTTCTCCGCGGACTACGACATTTTCTCGAGCCTTACGGCGCGGGTAAACCTCGGAGTCGACCGGGCGGAAGGAAGGCGAGGGGTTTATCTGCCGAGAATCAGCCCAATCGGCGCGGAGTGGACCGGGCGTGCACAGCAGTCCAACCGCGACCTTACCTCCAGGACTCTGCAGACTCAGCTGACGTTCCGCCATTCTTTCATGGGCAATCAGGATTTCGAGATGATCGGCGGCTACGAATTCAACGACTACGATCTTTCCGAATTCAAGGCAGAATCGCGCAACTTCGTCACCGACGATCTCGGCTACAACAACCTGGGCGCCGGTTCGACGAACGTGACTCCGACCTCGTTCAACGAGCAGAGTCGTCTAGTCGGATTCTACTCGAGGGCGAACTGGAACCTCGGCGACCGCTTCTACCTCACCGGCGTCTGGCGTCGCGACGGGTCATCCCGGTTTGGAATCGGGAACAAGTGGGCGGTGTTCCCCGGCATCTCCGGTGCCTGGCGCATCAGCGAAGAGTCATTCATGAAGGGACGCCCGCTTTCTGAGCTGCGCCTTCGGGCCGGCTGGGGAAAGCAAGGCAACCCCGGCGTACCACCCTATGCCTCATTGCTCGTGCTCGGCCCGAGCGGGAATTCATACGTGTTCGGCGAGCAGGCGTACACCGGTTTTGCTCCGACATCCAATGCGAACCCGAACCTGAAGTGGGAGTCATCGGCGCAGAGCAATTTCGCGCTCGACTACGGGTTCCTGGATAACAGGATCCTTGGCAGTCTAGAGTACTACGTCAAGAACACCAAGGACCTGATCTTCAATGTCAACGTTCCGCAACCGGCGCCGGTGTCGACGCGCCTCGAGAACGTCGGAAAGCTCCAGAACAAAGGCGTCGAGTTCTCGCTGGATGGAACGGTGCTGACTCGACCGGACCTCACCTGGTCCGCTGGCTTCAACGTCTCGCATGACAAAAACAAAGTCGTCGAGCTTGGCGCTGGCCGCACCTTCCTGACCAACGGAACGGTCAGCGGTCAAGGCCAGTCCGACACGCGATCCGAGCGGCTCCTTCCCGGTGAGGAGATCGGGACATTCTACGGAGCACAATTCGTAGGTTGGGGGCCCAACGGAGTCGAGCAGTTCAATCACTACGTTGTTGTAAGGGATCCAACCACCAACGCGATTGTCAGTCGTACGCTCACGGGAACGACGACCACGCCGAGTGAGGATGATTACACGGTCATCGGTCACGCCAACCCGAAATACACTCTTGGCTTCCACAGCAATGCAACCTGGCGGGCTTTCGATTTCAGCATCTCTGTCGCCAGGCAGTCAGGTATGCAGGTGTTCAACAACACCGCGCTCGTGTACTCGACCAAGAGCAATGCGCTGCAGAACAAGAACTTCCTCGTCGCGGCGCTAACCGATTCGACCAACATCAAACAGCCGGCACGCTACTCGTCGCGCTGGATCGAGGACGGATCGTTCACTCGCCTCCAGAACATCACCATCGGCTACACGTTCGACGTGCCTGGATTGGGTGGACAGTTCAAAGGCGCCCGGGCATTCCTGTCGGGCGACAACCTGCTGTTGGGTACCAACTACACCGGCTATGATCCGGAAGTACATACGGATGCGCGCATCGGCGGACTGGCCGAGCGTGGCACCGACTTCTTGACCTATCCCCGCCCTCGCACCGTCACTGGAGGAATCCGTGTCAGGTTCTAACCTTATGAGAATACCAATGTTGAAGAACGCAACGAGAGCGGCCGGATTTTCCACGCTGCTGTTGTTTGTCGCCCCCGCGTTGACCTTTCTTCCGGGATGCACCGATCTCACGGAGTCTCCAACGAGCTCGATCTCGGCGGACAACTTCTACCGGAATTCGGATGAAGTCATCGGAGCACTTGCCGGCGTCTACAACACGATGCGGCAAATGACCGAGGACTACTGGTACGTCAACGAAGTCACCTCGGACGAGTACGTCGTTCCGACGCGCGGTTCCGACTGGCTCGATGGCGGCAAGTGGCTCGACATGCACCGTCAGACATGGACATCGAGCAGTCCCGCCGGCCTGGCCAACATCAACGGCGCGTGGGTCAACCTGTTTACCGGCGTTGCGCGCGCCAACACGCTGCTCGCCAAGCTCGAACCCGTGACCACCATCACGGCCGCGGACAAAGCCATCATACAGGCAGAGGTGCGAACGCTCCGCGCCTATTACTATTTCTGCCTGCAGGATCTGTTCGGTGGAGTGCCGGTTGTCACCGATATCGAGGTGATTGCCCGTCCCCAGAATACTCGCGCGGAAGTGTCCAAGTTCATCGAAGATGAGCTGAACGCAACGCGGCTGGTGTTGCCGGTATCATGGCCCGCAAACATGAACGGACGCATGACGAGGGGCGCGGCGGACGCGATCCTCGCCAGCTTGTACCTCAATGCCGAAGTCTTCACCGGAACTGTGAGTACCACCGGGCTGACGAAGGGCACGCAGCGCTGGGCCGACGCAGTGGCCGCGGCTAACCGTGTCCTCAACACGACCCCGGCAGGTGTCTACGCACTCGAGGCCAATTGGCAGAAGAACTTCACGGCTGACAACTACGCGTCGAAGGAAATCATCATGGCCACGAAGGAAGAGGCCACGAACAATCCCCAGGATCTGGGGCTGAACTTCATGATGCGCACGCTGCACTACAACTCGTTGTCCAGCCAGACACCGTGGAACGGTTTTGCGACGATTGCGGAGACCTACAACGCTTTCGATCCCGCCGACATACGCCGCGGCATTTTCCTTTCGGGACCGCAAGTCAACCTGGAGACAGGAGCGACGGCGTACCTGCGCGACAACGTCACGCCACTCAATTTTACCGTCGGCATCAACGACCCAACGCAGGCCAAGGAAAACGAAGGCATTCGGGTGATGAAGTGGCCCCTGGATCCGAGCAAAGTCACTGTCAACAATGGCAACGACTACGGCACATTCCGCTTGGCAGAGATATATCTGATCAAGGCGGAAGCGGAGAACGAGCTCGGGCAAACGGCTCAGGCAATCATTGATCTCAATACGGTGCGCGCTCGCGCCTTCTCTCCTGCGAAGCCAACAACTGCCGCGACACAGGCGACGGTTCGCGAGGCGATATACCAGGAACGGCTGTTCGAGCTCATGGCGGAATCGAAGCGGCGGCAGGATCTGATCCGCGCCGGGGCTCTGCCCGGTGGGACGGTCAACCGTTACCTGCTGCCATGGTCGTTCAAGCTGCTCACCACCGAAGCTCCTGGGACAGTACGGCCGGCGTTCAAGATTCTGTTCCCGATCCCGCAGACTCAGATCGAGACCAACCCTCTGCTCAAGCAGAACGCGGGATACTAATACCCGATTGGCTGTACGAAATTTGGCTGTCAGTAGTCGATTCTTCCGCGAAGGCCTGCCTCCTTTCGGGGGCAGGCCTTCGTGCGTCACCACCGCCCGCAGCGTGAGACGCGAGGGCCTACTGCTCGCGTTGTCTTTCGTCGTGGCCTGCTCCGGCTCGCGCGACGCCCAACAAGGCTCCGCCGATAAGGCTCCGCCCGTCGATCGGCAGCTCTTCACCGCGCTGCCCGCCGGCTACACCGGAATAGCATTCGAGAATCGCGTTCCGGAGACGCAGGAGCTGAACGCGTTCACCTACCGCAACTTCTACAACGGCGGCGGAGTCGCGACGGGCGATCTCAATGGCGATGGCCTGCCCGAGGTAATGCTCACCTCCAACCTTCACGGCAATCATCTCTACCTGAACAAAGGCAAGTTCCAGTTCCAGGACATCACCAAGAACGCCGGCGTCGGCGGGACTGGAGTCTGGGCGACGGGAGTCACGTTTGCCGACGTCAACGGCGACGGCCTGCTCGACATCTACGTTTGCTTCGCGGGAAACGTCGCCGGTGAAAAGCGAGCGAACGAGCTGTACATCAATCAGGGAGTGGGCAAGGACAGCGTCCCTACCTTCAAGGAGATGGCGGCGCAGTACGGTCTAAACGATGAAGGTGCATCCACGCAGGCGGCGTTCTTCGACTACGATCGAGACGGGCTCCTGGACATGTACCTGCTCAACAACTCGTTCCGTCCGGTCGGAAGCTTCGGCTATCGCAACATCCGCAACGTCCGGAGCAAGCTCGGAGGCCACAAGCTCTTTCACAACGACGGCAACGGCCACTTCAGCGACGTGAGCGAGAAGGCCGGCATCTTCGGCAGCGAGATGGCGTTCGGGCTCGGTGTAGTCGTGAGCGACGTGAATCGCGACGGCTGGCCCGACATCTACGTCGCCAACGATTTCTTCGAGCGCGACTACCTGTACATCAACAACCACGACGGGACGTTCAGCGAGCAGCTCGACAAGCAGATGCCGTACAGCAGCTACTTCTCGATGGGGCTCGACATCGCGGACATCAACAACGACGGCTGGCCGGACATCTACACGACCGACATGCTGCCGGAAGACGAGTACAGGCTGAGAACGACGTCGTCGTTCGAGAGCTACGATGTCTACGCGACCAAGGCGAAGAACGGTTTTCACTACCAGTTCATGCGCAACATGCTCCAGCTCAACAACGGCAACGGTACTTTCAGCGATGTCGGGCAGCTGTCCGGAGTCGCGCGGACGGATTGGAGCTGGAGCGCGATCATCGCCGACCTCGACCTCGATGGCAACAAGGACATCTTCGTCACCAACGGCATCGCGCGGGACGAGACTTCGCAGGACTACATCGCTTTTCTAGCCAACGAGCAGACGATGGTGTCGGCCACGAAGGGCAATCGCGTTGATTACAAGAAGCTCACCGATGCGATGGGATCGACAAAGCTCTCGAGTTACGCGTTCCACAACAACGGCGACCTGACTTTCACCAACGAGAGCGCCGATTGGGGATTGAGCACGCCGAGCTTCTCGAACGGCGCATCGTACGCGGACCTGGATGGTGACGGGGCACTCGATCTCATAGTGAACCGCGAGAACGATACGGCGCTGGTGTACCGCAACAACGCGCGCACGCTGAGGAAGAACAACTACTTGCAGCTGAAGCTGGACGGCGACGGGCACAACCGGTTCGCCGTCGGCGCGCGCGTGACGCTACGCAACGGCAACCAGAGCCAGTATCAGGAGCTCGAGCCCACCCGCGGCTTTCAGTCAGGCGTCGACTACCCGCTCACCTTCGGTCTGGGCGGTGTCGACAAAGTTCAGTCGATAAGTGTCGAGTGGCCTGACGGACGCGTAAGTAACCTCAAGGATGTCGCCGCTAATCAGCGCTTAGTAGTGAAGCAGTCGGAGGCGACAGCGGCCGGCCCCACGGTAACACCCAAGACTGCCGCGCCGATTTTCACGGACGTGACGAGCTCGACATCACTCCCGTTCGTGCACCAGGAGAACGACTACGTCGATTTCGATCGGGAGCGGCTGATGCCGAAGCTGCTGTCGACGGAAGGTCCCAACACGGCGGTCGCTGACGTCAACGGCGATGGGCTCGACGACATTTTCATCGGCGGGGCGAGGGACCAGGCGAGCGCGCTGCTCGTACAGCAAGAGGACGGACGCTTCATCAGCACCAACCAGAAACTCTTCGAGCAGGACGCCGTCTCCGAAGACATCGGCGCGGTGTTTTTCGACGCCAACGGCGATGGCACGCCGGATCTCTACGTCGTAACGGGCGGCACTGAATACGCGGACGGAGCGCCCGCGCTCGAGGATCGGTTGTACCTGAATGATGGCCACGGCAACCTGAGAAAGGCCGCCGGAGCATTGCCGCCTCCCAACGTTAGTGGGTCGCGCGCCGCGGCAGCGGATTACGACGGCGACGGTGCTGTCGACTTGTTTGTCGGCGGGCGCTCCGTTCCCGGACGTTACGGCATCGACCCGCAAAGCTCACTGCTCAAAAACGACGGCAAGGGTCACTTCACGGACGTCACCGACAGAGTAGCGCCGGGCCTCGCTCACATCGGAATGGTGACCGACGCGCTATGGCGCGACGTGAACGGAGATGGCCGGCTGGATCTCGTGGTCGTCGGCGAGTGGATGCCGATCACGATCTTCCGCAACATGGGCGGTGGGCGTCTCGAGAAGATGAACGTGCCCGGCCTCGAGAAGAGCGATGGATGGTGGAACCGCGTCATCGCCGGAGAGTTTACCGGAGACGGCCGAGTGGATTTCATCGTCGGAAATCTTGGTCTCAATTCGAGGCTCAAGGCAAAGCCGAATGAGCCGGCCACGATGTACGTGAAGGATTTCGCGCACAACGGCTTCGTCCAGCAGATCATCTCGTATTACAATCAGGGCCGCGCGTATCCGCTGACGCTGCGGGACGATCTCATCAAGTCCCTCACGTTCCTCAAGGACCGCTATCTCAATTACAAGGACTACGCGAAGCAGACCGTGGCGGATGTATTTCCGCAGAAGGATCTCGCCGACGCCGTGGTCAAGAACGCATACACGTTTGCCACGACGCTGGTGCGCAATAACGGCGACGGCACTTTCACGATGGTCCCGCTCCCAACCGAGGCACAGTTGTCTCCGGTGTACGGCATTTACGCTTCCGATCTCAATGGGGACGGAAAGCCCGACTTGCTGCTCGCGGGAAACTTCGATGGCGTCAAGCCGGAGATCGGAAAGATGGACGCGGGGTATGGACTCTACCTGCGTGGAGACGGGAAGGGACACTTCGCTCCAGTGAGGGAAGTGGAGAGCGGTTTCCTTGTTCCAGGACAGGCGCGAGACATTCAACCCATTCGCACGCGCAAGGGAAACATCTACATCGTAGCACGCAACAACGACCGGCCCCTCGTCTTTCGGATCAACAGGCCGGCAAAATGAGTAGAGAGCGGAGTTGGCGATGAGAAAGAGAATTTGTCTGTGGCTCGTGCCGGCGATCGTTTTGGCTGGATGTGGACGCGGCGGTGATTATCGCACGCACCCTCCTGATCCCAAGATCCTTCATTCGGCGATGCAGGATCTCACCAATGTCATCGTCTACGACATCTTCAGTCCGCCGCAGGCGAGCAGGGCTTACGCGTACGCGACCGTCGCCGCTTATGAAGCGCTGCGTCCGGACTACGCCTCCAAGTACCGTACGTTCGCGGGGCAGCTGAACGGGCTGACGCCGCCGCCGATGCCCGCGGCCGATTCGGAGTACTATCTTCCGCTCTCGAGCGTTCACGCGTTCATGACGGTCGGCAAGGCGCTGACATTCTCGAGTGCGCGGATGGATTCGCTGCGAAAGGGGATGGACGAGCGGTACCGCGGGATGGGAATGTCCGACGCGGTCTACAATCGTTCGATCGCTTACGGCGACACCGTGGCGAAGCACATTCTCGCCTGGGCCAAGAAGGACAACTTTCTCCAGACGCGCGGCATGCCGAAGTACACGATTACGTCGGCGGCCGGACGGTGGGTCCCCACGCCTCCGGCGTACATGGACGCGGTCGAGCCAAACTGGGCGAAGATACGCCCATTCGTTCTCGACTCAGCGGGTCAGTTCAAGGCAGCGGCTCCCAACGCCTTCGACACCGCCAGGACCAGCGCCTACTACCGCGAGCTCAAGGAAGTGCACGACGTGCGGCAAACGCTTACGGACGACCAGCGCGCGCTGACTGCTTTCTGGGATTGCAATCCTTACGTGATGAACGTCCGCGGTCACGCGATGTTCGCGACGAAGAAAGTCACGCCAGGCGGGCATTGGATGGCAATTGCAGGCATCGCTTCGGAAAAGGCCAAGGCAGACATGATGCAATCGGCCGAGGCGTACGCTCGCACGGCCATCGCATTGGCCGACGGATTCATCACCAGCTGGGACATGAAGTACCGGACCAACATGATCCGCCCCGAGACGGTGATCAACAAGTACGTGGACGAGGCGTGGGAGCCGCTGCTTCAGACGCCGCCGTTTCCGGAGTACACGAGCGGCCACAGCGTAATCTCTACGGCGGCGGCGACAGTTCTGACAGACATCTACGGGCCAAGCTTCGCGTTCAGCGATTCGAGCGAGATGTCCTATGGTCTAACGGCGAGATCCTTCCCGTCATTCAACACAGCGGCCGCCGAGGCGGCGATAAGCCGGCTGTACGGCGGCATTCACTACCGCCAGTCGATCGAGGAAGGCGCGAAGCAGGGGCGAAAAGTTGGTGAGCTTGTGGTCGCGCGCGTGAAAACGCGCGCGACGGGCGAGCTAGCAGGCCTTTCCGGTCACTGACTCGACGAGTGCTTAGTCTTGATGACTATTACGCCGTTGGAACCGCGAATGCCGTAGAACGCCATGTTGGCGGCATCCTTGAGCACTTCGATGGATGCGATGTCACGCGGATTGATCCCGGTCAGGTTACCGCCAGGACCAGGCAGCGCCGCGATACCATCGATGATGTAGAGCGGCTCGTTGCTGCCGTAGTTCGAGCTGGCTCCGCGGATGCGGATCGTGATGCTGCCGTCCGCGGCATGCGAAACAAGGAGTCCGGGGACTTTTGCGGCGAGAGCTCGCTCGATCGGCTCCACGGGAGAGCGCTCCAGATCCTCGGAGGTTACGAGTGTTCCGCCTTCGGGACCGCGGACCGCTGGTGTAAGCGTGGGGTCGACGAACGGACGATTCGCCGAGACGCATCCGGAGATGAGCCCAACCAGCATACCGCAGGAAACTGCTACACGCGGTGACAACGACATATTTGCTCCTGGCACAAGGCCGAAGGAACCGGGCATAGATTGGTGCATTACCTGTGCCCGTCGACACCTACCTACGTTCTAACGACGAACGACCAGTCTCGCCGTCATATTGATCTGGCCCTTTCTGGACTTCTGACCTCAGCAACCGGAGATGAGATGAAGATGTACCTTCCCAACTGGACTCGCGGAATGGCGTTCGCCGCTCTCCTGGCGACGTTCGCCGCGAGCACGGCGATCGCCCAGGATACCATCAGCGTCTCCTCACCCGACGGGCGCAACAAGGTGGGTGTCTCGACCAATCAGGGAAGGCTCTACTACATCCTGAGCCGGGACGGCCGGCCCATCATCACGCCGTCCATGCTCGGGTTCGAGTTCAGGGGCGCCCCGACGCTTCGCGACAGCCTCCGCATCACGGGCC
>Ga0193698_1000054_pt1 | contig 16364 bp, 13 predicted proteins | sample L3c1metaG_FD_165512 | JGI IMG/M metagenome (GOLD analysis project Ga0193698, IMG submission 165512) | Soil microbial communities from a riparian zone of the East river system, Colorado, United States - L3c1 | ecosystem: Environmental > Terrestrial > Soil > Riparian zone | place: USA: East River... | reverse complement strand
TTCGCCGTGCACGGCGATCGTGCGAGCGTGGTGAAGCAGAAGCCAGACATCCAGGAGGATCAGCTCCGCGCCGGAGTCTTGCCGAGCTCTCCCGAATGGGGGCGCGATCCGGATGACGCGATACTATATGAAGGCACCACCAACGATTCGCGCGCGCTGAAAGCGGCGCGGGGCGATCAACGCGGATACTACGTCGCGCTGCGCCAGGCCTTACTCAAGGAAGCACCGAACCCTGTCCCGCCGGAGCAGGGTGCGACGGTGATGGGAATCATCGAAGCAGCCCTGCGATCCGACAGAGACGGCGGTCGAGTGGTCCCCGACCTGACGAAAGAGGAACGCGCGTCGTGGCCCAGATGAAAGGCCACGACGAATCTCACGGTTAAGGTTTCTGCTCTACCCGCGCGGTACGCCACGCATTCAGACCTCCGCGCCGCTCCCGCTCCACGTCGTAGCGAGCCACGGCCCGGCCTAACGCGAGCCCTTCGTCATCGTCGAAGCGATAATGAATCCCGCCGTACAGCCGAGACATGGCCTGCTCCTCGGCGATCCGGGTGAACTCCGCGCGATCCTGCGGGAAGAAGTGCCCGAGCACCCCATCGAACGCGCCGGCACTGCAAGCGTGCCCCGATGGATAGGACGGAAAGTTCGGAAGATCGACGCTATCAGCGAGCACGAGGGTCGTGTCAGCCTGTGAGGGTCGGATCGACCAGTAGTGGTACTTGGCCTCGAAGCAGGCGATGACGGCGTCCGACGACGCAGCGTTGAGCACCGCCAGAACCCGCGCGGCGTCGGCGTCGGATAGGTGGTGGCGGCGGATCGCCGCGGATGCGGTCTCGTTCCAGGGCGCCCACGGGTCAACGGAATTCCATTTCTGCGCCAACTTCGTCTGTTCCGAGGTCCGGCTCCGAGAGATCTGTCGCACCTCTTCGAGTGCTGTCCGGAACGTCGGTGAGCCGTACGCCGGCGGCGGCGCGGAACGGAACTGCGACGCGGAGTCGAGCAACCAGGGGCGTGCTTGCGCCATGAGAATTCCGATCGGCGGGATGCCGGGCGCGCTGTACCACATGCCAGGCCCGGTCGGGATGGTGCCCTTCCAGGGTGCGGCGAAGTTGAGCAGCGGCGGTGACCACGCGAGCACGCGAGCCGCGACGTCTTCTCCCAGACTTCTGCCGGCAATCGCCAGTTCCGCGCCGCGCGATCGTGATCGTGCCTGATCAATGTCTCGAGCCAGCTCCCCCGCGATTGTTGCGCGCACAGCGGAGTCCGTGAACAGCTGCGTGAGCACGGCGGCGGATGCGGCGGCGACAGCCACGTCGGCGGAGACGGCGCGATTATCTCGGGCGGAATTCACCGCTCCGTATTGGGCGACGCTAAGAAGGGTGTATACGCGAAAAAGAATCGGCGGCGGGGTCATCGCGATTCGGCGCAAGGCGGCGGAGTCGTGAGCCGCGGTCGCAGCGCTCCGGGCAGCTCGCCGCCTGGCAGCGGTTTCATCGACGAGCCTTGGCACAAGCCGGTTCCAGCGGACGCTGACCGGGTCGCTGTCTGCCGGTGCCCGCGTGGCGGCATGCGCAAGCTGCGTCTGCGCGGTGAGTGCCGCGCTTCCAGGATAGAGGATGAGTAGTGGGAGCACGAGCAGTCGAGTGGGGATACGCATGAGAGCCTCGGTGTGAGCATTAAAGATTTCGGGAAGGCCGCGATCGAACGCCGGGCGCGGTCTATTGACCCGATCTCTGGTCACTACGAGACACCTAATAACTTAGTTTCTAGTTATTTCGGGCAGGGCTACCTGCTGCCTCAGATTTGCGACGTCCTACTGTTTGGGGTGGCCGACTTCCGGGAGTGAGCGGCCGAGGAACGCTTCGACCGGCTGCGTGTCTCCGTCCATCCGCATGTCGTCCATCAGATTGATCGAGCGCGCCTGCTGGAGCGCCGTCGCGACCGGCACCTCACGATACTGGATCAGGTACGCAGCCCACAGGTGACTGGCGCGCCAGGCAATGGTGCAATGCAACAACACCTTCCCTTTGGCGGACGTCATCGCTGCCGCGAACGACTTCACAGCTGCGGGCGAGTACGGAAACTCCGGCGTCCCGCGCATCGGGATGTACACGTATTCCATCCCGAGCTGCTTGACGAGTGCGGCCTCATCGAACGGCACGCGCTTCGACATCTCCTCGGGCGTGCGGAGATTGACCACCGTGGTCACTCCCTGCGCGTGAAGGTCGCGCAGCGCTTGCGCCGTTGGCTGACCACTGATGAACACGTCGCTGCCGACGCCCGCGAATTTGTCCTGGAAGAGTCCGCGTGTCTCGAGGACGACGGGAGCGGGCACGGCTTCTGTTGGATGCGGACCTGTCAGGCGCTGGGCGCCGCACACTCCGGACATTGTCACCGACATCGCGGTGAAGGCCGCGAATTTCGTCATCTTGACGTGGATCATTTCATCCTCTGATTCTGATTGAGTGACTCTCGTGAACGTACGCGCGAGACTACCTTTTGGCCACCATGATCCGACGCATTTCCCGACGCGAAGCGCTCCATGATTTGACAGCGCTCTTCGCCATTCCGTTCGTTCGCTGGCCGGACCGCCTCACGGATCCTCTCGCCGGCACGATTGTCGACTACCAGGCCGGACGCGCGCGTGGTGATTGGACCGCCGCTCAGGTAACGAAGGAAGCGCTCGATCGCATCAACGCTTGGAACGGCGCCTTGCACGCCGTCGATCAGTTGTCTGCCACCGCACTGAGCGAAGCCCGGGACTCCGACGCGCGGGCACGGCGTGGCAGACTGCGTGGACCGCTCGATGGCGTTCCACTGTTCGCGAAGTCGATCTACGACATGAACGGCTTTCCGACGACGGGATCGAGCGCCGAATGGGCAAAGTTGTTCCCACAGAAGCTTCGTCGCGATGCAATCGAAGTCGCGCGCATGCGCGCCGCCGGCGCAGTCGTGCTGGGCAAAACCGCTGCTGACGACTTTGCGTACCACGGCAACGGCACGAGCTCTCTGACCGGTCAGGTTCGCAATCCCTACGATCCTACCGGCACAAAGACGCCGGGCGGATCGAGTGCCGGCTCCGCCGTGTCGGTCGCATGCGGGATTGCGTTCGCCGCGCTCGGCACCGACGACGGAGGGTCGAATCGTATTCCGGCGCAATTCTGCGGTATCGTCGGCATGAAGCCGACGTTCGGACTCGTGCCCCGCACCGGAGTGATTCCAACCTGGCCGTATCTCGACACCCACGGCCCGCTCGCGCGTCACGTCGCCGATGCCGCGTTGCTGCTCGACGCCATCGCTGGACCGGAGCCATCGGATGGTCTCGCGCTCACGACGCCATGGAGACGCGGAAGACTTGCCCATCTACGTGACGATGCTCTCGTCAACGCTCGACTCGGTCTCGTCGAGGCGCACGTGCCGCGCGCCCAGATGACCGCCGAATCACTGTCGGTGTTCGATCGCGCGGTTGCCGATCTCAAATCAGCGGGAGCGATCGTGGAGCTCTTCACCCCGACGGTCACGCGCGCCAACGTGCGGAATCTGTTCGCCGAGGCGGCGAAAGCGCGGGGCGACGTTGCAGTCAATCACAATTCGCCGGCGCCGACGGCGAACGCGTTGTACAGATACTTCGGCACGCACGCCGGTGACGATGCCGCTCATGATGTCGAGCGCGGGCTCGCCGCATTCCGCGCTTTCTATGATGTGCTGCCGAAGGAGTGGGAGGAAATGTCGAAGCTGATCACGCAGCCATACGAGAACGATCCCGCGAGCGTATCATTCGCGCGCTCGCGCTCGGCGGTGACCGAACGGCTGGCGAGGGAGTTTCGCGCGCAGCGCATCGACGCGATGATATATCCGACAATGCCCTTCCCGGCCCCTCGCGCCGTCGACCCCTGGCCGGACATCCGCACCACGCTTGGCTACGGCAATTGGCTGGGGTTGCCGGAGGTTTCAGTGCCGACAGGCCTGGGCGCCGACGGAATGCCGGCGGGCAATATCTCCTTCGTCGGCCTCCCGGGAAGTGATGCCCGGCTGCTCGCATTGGCGCATTCGTACGAGCGGCTCAATAATGGTCCAACGCCCCTAATTGTGTCTGGCCAGTTTCAGGAACTGGTCACAGATTGTCGGACGCTGATTCCGGCGAAACATCTGGTATCTCGCATCAATTCAAGGCGCCTGACAATGACTCCGTGCCACAAACCCGGCATCGCATTGCTGCTCCTGACCACTATCCTTTCAGCGTGCGGGGGCGATTCCACCGCTCCCCCGACGACGGGAACGCTCGACTTCAACATCGTCACGACCGGCGTCGACATCGACGCCGATGGATTTCTGCTGACGGTCGACGGCGGATTACCTCAGGTAATCGCTGCCAACGCGACCCTGACCATGTCAGCCCTGCCCGGGAGTCACACGTTGGCCATCAGCGGGCTCGCCTTCAATTGCGATGTGACCGCGCCGGCCTCGGCAAATGTCGCTCTGGGCGCAACCACGCGGGTGGATGTGCGGGCGAGCTGCGCTCCCTATCTCCGGAACGCCATTCTCTACATCAGTCGGGAGTTCGGCCTGAACAACGTGATGGCCATGCGCCCCGACGGATCCCGGCGTGAGCGGCTGACCAACGATGGTAATTATTATGGTCCCGTAGTGGCGCCTGACGGACAGTCGATCGCCGTTTCTACAGGCCCCTACGCCGGCGGGTCGGATGGGATATTTCTGCTCGATCGGTTCGGCAAAGGGCGCACGAAAGTGGTAGGGCGGTCGATCGCTGATGGCGCTCCCGCGTGGTCACCCGATGGGACGAAGATCGCCTTCCGGAGCTTCGTGTCCGGTGCGGGCGGCGACGTAGGACGAATCTTCATCGTGAATCGCGACGGGACAGGGCTTCGGCAGCTGACCCCGGAGACGACGGACTACACGTTTGACGAGGGTCCCTCCTGGTCACCCGACGGAACGCGACTCGTGTTCATGCGAAATGCGCTGTTGTTCATGATCAATCCGGATGGTTCCGGTCTCGTGTCGACCGGCGTCAGTGGGGAGTATCCGTCGTGGTCCCCTGATGGAAGTCAGATCGTCTATGCCAGCGTCGCTAATGGACCCGGCGGAATCTGGGCTATGGACATGAGCTTCACTTCGCGGCGAATCACGACACCAATTGGGTCGGATCAAATGCCACGGTGGTCGCCGAACGGGCTTCAAATCGTGTTTGAGCGTGTGGAAGGCAGCGTCTTCCATCTATACAGGATCGGCGCGGACGGCACTGGTGGGACGAGCCTTACGGCAGGGCCTGAGGATAGCTGGGCAAGCTGGAGTCCGAATTTCTAGCCGCCGCGGAGTAGCTCGTGGATCGACGTGAATTTCTGGCGGCTGCCGCCGTTGCCGCCACATCGCCGCTACCCAGGCTCGAGACCCTCAGACAATCCGCGGCGCGCCAATACATCGAGCTGCGGCGCTACCACTTGCTTCCCGGCGCGAAGCAGCGCGCGTTCATTGACTTCGTCGGCAAGGCAGCAATTCCCGCGATGAATCGAGCCGGAGTCGGCAAAGTCGGGGCGTTTACGGTCGTCTACGGCGAGAACGAGCCGTCGCTGCTACTCGTCCTCACCCACCAGACGCTGGATGGTATGGTCTCGCTGCGCGACCGCCTCGCGAGCGACGCGTTGTATGCGAGCGCCGGCGCCCCGATTCTCGACGCGCCGATGTCGGACCCGCCTTTCGTGCGAGTCGAGAGTACACTGCTGCGCGCCTTCGAGGCGATGCCGACACTGGAACCATCGGCGGGCGCTGCCAGCGCAACACGCCGGATCTTCGAGCTTCGGACGTATGAGAGTCACAGCGATCGCGCCGCGCTCAACAAGCTGAAGATGTTCAATGCCGGCGAAGTGCCGATCTTCCGCCGGGCGGGTCTCACGCCCGTCTTCTTCGGCGAGACGATCATCGGCGCGAAGATGCCCAGCCTGGCGTACATGCTCACCTTTTCGGACATGGCGGCCCGCGACGCGGCGTGGGCCAAGTTCGGACAGGATCCTGAGTGGAAGACTCTCTCCGCCGATCCGCAATATCGCGACAACGTCTCAGCGATCTCGGACATCATCCTTCAGCCGACTGCGTACTCGCAGATCTGAAATGGGAACGACGCGATTGCGCATTGGCATGTTGATCGGTCTGCTGGCTGCTGCCGATCCAACGATGGCGCAGACTCGCCCAACGCCTCCAACCCGCGATCCACACACGCCGGGATATGTCACCGCGAAGGAGCTGGCGGACGGCACCGTTCCGCCGACAGACGTAGATGGAAACTTCATCATCGGCCCGACGCATCAGCCTGCACCCGAAAGCCTCGAGCGCGAAGGTGTGCCGCGCGGAACGGTTCATACCTTCACGATGAGATCGACGGACAGCAAGATCTTTCCGGGCATCGCCCGGGATTCGGGGACGTTCGGCACTCCAAGTCCAACCGATCCCGCCACGTTGATCGTGACGACGAGCCGTCCCGCTCCTTACACGCGCACCGTCGCCGTCTACGTTCCGGCGCAATACGCCCCCGGTACGGTCGCGCCATTCATCGTCGGAGCCGACGGACCGGATCAGTCGTTGTTCACGGCGCTCGACAATCTCATCGCGCAGAAGCGCGTGCCCGTGATGATTGCCATCTCGATCGGTAATGGCGGCGGGGATGCACAAGGAAGCGAGCGAGCCTGGGAATACGACACGATGTCGGATCGTTATGCGAGATTCGTCGAAACAGAAGTGCTACCGTTGGTGGAGCAACAATACGGCGTCAAGCTCACCAGGGATCCTGAAGGCCGAGCGACGATGGGCGGCAGCTCCGGCGGCTCGGCGGCATTCATCATGGCGTGGTACCGGCCCGATCTGTATCACCGTGTGCTGGCGTATTCGATCACGGCGATCAATCAGCAGTGGCCGCACAGCGACGAGACTCCGCACGGCGCGTGGGAATTTCACGAGCGCCTCATCCCGAACAGTCCGGTCAAGCCGATTCGGGTATGGATGGAGGTCGGTGACAAGGACTTTCTCAATCCCAACGTGATGCGCGACGACATGCACGACTGGGTCATCGCCAGCGAGAACATGGCGAGAGTTCTCGCTGCCAAAGGCTATCACTACCAATTCGTGTTCGCCCGCAACGCAGTGCACGTCGATCGCGGTGTGAAACAACAAACCCTTCCGCAGGCGCTCGAATGGCTGTGGAAGGGTTATCGCGCGAGACCGAGGGCGCCTGATCCGCAGTAAGCGCGGTCAGTGCATAACCTTGATGTAGCCCCAGTGATCCTGCTGCTTCAAGACGAGCTCGTAGATACCATCCGGCACCGTTTGCACACCCGGAAGTAGCTGGCTCTTTTCGATGTTGTTGTTCTTGAGCGCAATTGCGCACACCTTGAACGTCACGTTCGGATTCTTCATCGCTTCTTTCACGCCGTCGGTGTACACGGACCGGTCCGGCATTACGAGCTCGAAGCCCTTGCCGTACATGACCACTTCCATTTGCGCGTTCGGACTCGAAGTGCCCACCTCTCTCAGCCAACGCAGCACCGCCTTCTGCTCGAGGGTATCTCGGCTGGTAAGATCGAACACCACGCGGTACGGATAGGCTTGAGCCTGGCCAGAGTTGGGGCCCAGCAGCGCGAACAACCCGATGAATAAGATGCGTCTCATGGTCATACCTCCTGTTATCTGTGACCCAACCACAACAAGGCGTCGATGATCAGCTGATCCTGGATCTTGTTGTTCAGCGTAAACGACAGAGTCTTGTTGGTAGTATCGTACTTGTGCTCGTAGTCGATGTCGTTGTGACCCATGTTCATGTAGATCATCTTGTAATTCTTGTTGGTCCAAACCACCGGATAGTATCCGCCGTGCCAGATCTCGTGCGGTTTTGGACCGGTGCCGAGCGGAAAGCTGGTTGAGTCTATCGAAAGCAGAATGTCGATATCAGGATTCTGTCTCAGATCTTTCTCCCAGCGGTACCATTCGCTCGGCGAAGATTTGAATGTCTCGGGCAGCTTGTGGGTCGCCGGATGCTTGCGGTCCTCGACACGCAGAATGGCCGGCACCGGTCTCCAGGTGTTGCTGACATATGATCCTGAGCCGAGGAACGTGTTGTGGTACCAATCCCAGTTTGCGGGATACACTGAAGGCGTCAAGGCGAAGCCGGCAAAATGAAAACCCATCCAGGCTCCGCCGTGCTCCATGTACGTCTGAAACGCGACTCGTTGCCCGGGATCTTCGGGACGCGTATCCAGAAAGACGACTACCTGATATTTGGAGAGAAACTCTGAGTTCAGATTCTGCCAATTGGATGTTGTGTCAAAGCCGAAGTTGTATTTCGCCGCCATTTGCGGAAACCATTGTTCGGCTTCGTGCAGAAAACTGATATGTGCCTGATCTTTCTTGCCGGTAAAGAAACCGATGACCCTGAACTCCGGCTGTCTGGTGTTGGCACTAACGGTTGAACAGCCATAGAGGAGCGCTGCAATGCTGAATGCTTTGAGGGCAGCAGTGGTGACGGTTCTACTCATGCTCAACGCTCTCGTTGGTAGGTTGGGCGCGCAGGTCAATTCTGATTGGACCGAGCCGTTTCCGCCATTCCGGATCGCCGGAAATCTCTACTATGTCGGCAGCAAAGGCCTCGCGAATTACCTGATCACCACTCCGCGGGGCCACATCCTCATCAACAGCGATCTCGAGTCGAGCGTTCCGCTCATTCGTGCCAGCGTCGAAAAACTCGGATTCAAATTCAGCGACATCAGGATTCTCCTGATCAGTCATGCGCACTGGGACCACGACGGAGGCAGCGCCGCGATCAAGAAGATCACCGGCGCAAAGTACATGGTCATGGATGCCGATGTGCCGGTCGTCGAATCGGGCGGCAAGACGGACTTTCAATACGGGAACGTGCCGGCGTCGTTGTATCCTCCGACAAGGGTCAATCGCGTGTTGCACGACGGCGACGAAGTGAAACTGGGCGGCGCGACACTCGTCGCGCGTCTGACGCCCGGGCATACGAAGGGATGCACGACGTGGACGATGAAAGTGAAGGACGCTGGAAAGATCTATGATGTCGTGATCGTTGGCAGCCCCAACGTCAATCCAGGCTATAAACTCGTCGACAACTCGGCATATCCCAAGATCGCGTCCGACTATGAACGCACTTTCCGGGTCCTGAAGTCTCTGCCAGTCGACATTTTTCTCGGCGCGCACGGCAGTTACTTCGACATGGAGACGAAGTACGCGCGGCAACAAGACGGAGCCGCAACGCCATTCATCGATCCGGCCGGCTACAACAAGTACGTGGCCGACCGCGAACAGGCTTTCCGAACGGAGCTGGCAGCACAGAAGGCAGCCACCGCGGACACCAGCGTCACCGCCATCTTCAAGGACACCGGCTCCACGAGAGTCTTCTCGGCGGAAGCGCAGCGCTTCAAGCTGCCCGAGCAACGCCAATCCCTGCGGGCGTTGCTGAAAAAGGAACGCGGGCTGTGGCAAGCCGGAAAGCCACGCGACTACAGGTTCCTGCTCCGTGTGGGGTGTTTCTGTCCCGGAACGCGAGGTTGGTTATTGATAGAGGTTCGAAGCGGGCAGCCCCTTCGAGCATGGGACAAGGCCGGCAAGTCTGCCGCCCTCACGGACTGGAACACGTTCAGCATCGACGGCCTGTACGACAATCTCGAACAATCAGTCGACAGAAACGGCCAGGTTCAGATCGCTTTCGATCCGCGTTGGCATTTTCCCAGGTACGTCGGCACGGTCACGCTGCCTGGGCCGGACGCTTGGTCCAATACCGAAGTGCGAGGATTTCGACCGATCCAATGAAGTCGGTCTATCGTCGTCACGTGCAAGAAGTCCTCGACAGTCAGCTCCCAAGCACGTTTCCTGGCTACGCCGTCCGGCCGATCAAGCTGTCGAAATTGGAGCGCAGGGCGGCTACTCTCTTTGCTGGCAGTCGTCTCTACAGTCGAACGGTGCCGGAAGGCACCTTGTTCATCCATCTGATTCCACATCCACGACAAGAGCGATTCCAGGCCGAGGTTGGTTGGTCGGCGACGGACCGCTTCCCGATCGAGCTGTCGAGTCACGGACCACTTGCCAAACCGGCCAACGAGCTGCTCGAGCCAGAATGGCTCATCGACTTTGGCGAGCTCTATCATCGAAAGCACAGGCTCGGCTTCCTCGGCTGGGACGTCTGGACGTGTTCGGTGAGCGCCGATGATCCGAACTTCCTCAAGGTCTTCATGGAAGAGGACCTGGTCCTCGTTACGGAGAATCAGGCGACAGAGAGGGCTGAGAGTGCCGTCGCGGGTTGCTTGAAGGACCTGCAAGAGGTCGCGATCCCCTACTTAGACGACTGGGTAAATACCCGGAGACCAATAGGTTAGGTGGAATGTTAGGGGAATCCCTGACACCTCGTCCGTGACTTGGGTCGTCTACCTAGCGGAACACCCCCGCGACCCGAAAAAACCACATGACAATCCAAAGCTGGCACCGGCGATCAGCGAGTCTTTTCCTGATCGGAAGCGTGCTCATTTCCGCAAGTCTTGCCGCTGCCCAACAGCCAACGCCCCCACCAACAAAGGCAGCCGATCCGAGCACCATGGATCTCGAGCAGCTGATGAAGATCGAGATCGTAGTCGCCGGATCAAAGCGCGCACAACAGACTCGGGACGTACCGTCGTTCGTGAGCGTTGTCACCGCGGCCGAGATCAGAGAACACGGCTACCGGACGCTGGGGGATGTGCTAAGGACTCTGCCCGGCTTCTACGTTTCCAACGACCGCAACTATTCCTACATCGGCGTTCGCGGCTTCAGCCGGCCCGGTGATTGGAACTCCCGCATTCTCCTGTTGCTCAACGGTCTCCGCACCAACGAAAGCGTATACGACCTCGCGTATGTCGGCGAGGAGTTCAGCGTCGATGTGGACCTGATCGATCGGGTCGAAGTCATTCGCGGGCCCAGCTCCGCCCTCTACGGCAGCAACGCGTTTTTCGCAGTCATCAACGTCGTTACCAGATCCGGAAGCAGCCTGGCCGGCACGGAGCTCTCGACCAGCGCCGCCAGCTTTGGTACATACTCCGGCCGCGCCAGCTACGGCCATACGTTCGCGAACGACCTCGACCTTTTGGCCTCCGCGACTTACTCCGACGGCAAGGGACGAGATCTCTATTACTCGGAGTTCGACGCTCCGCTCACCAACAATGGTGTCGCCAGCGGCGTGGACCGCGAGATTTTTCACAAGCTTCTGGTGACGGCATCGAAGGGCGACTTCTCGCTCCAGGCGAACACCGTCTCACGCGAAAAGGGACTTCCAACCGGCTCGTTCGCTACGATCTTCAACGACAAAAGAACCCGCACGACCGACGAGTTGAGCCTCGCAAGCGTGAGCTTCAACCACGCGTTTTCGGATGGGGCTTCGTTCTCAACTCGCCTGCACACAGGACGGTACGCGTATGACGGCGAGTATGCCTACTACCCGAACCTTCCTCCGAACAAAGACCTAGTCGTTGGGGAATGGGTCGGGTTGGACGTTGACGCGGCTCGCAAGCTCGGATCACGCCAGTTTCTCACCTTCGGCGCCGAATTTCGGGACAACTTCAGACAGTTCATGAAGAACTTCGATCCCGAGCCATATGTGGTTTACTCGGAAATGCGAAACAAATCAACGCATGAAGGCGTGTTCGCGCAGGACGAGATCAAGCTCGCCGACCCACTCATGCTCTATGCCGGCGCACGACTCGACCATTACGAGGGGTTCGGCTTCGCCACGAGCCCTCGCCTGGCCCTGATCTACACCCCGACCCCGACGACCACACTCAAGGTTCTCGCTGGCCGAGCGTTCAGAGCGCCCAACGAGTACGAGCAGCATTTCGAGAATTTTCAGTACAAGGCGAATCCCTCACTCAAGCCGGAGCACATCGAAACGTTCGAAGTGATCGCTCAGCACTTCATTGGAGGCGTCGTACAGGTTTCCGCGTCAGCCTTCACAAACCGACTTACTGATCTCATGAACCAGCATCTCGATCCGGCTGACGGTCTCTACGTTTTCGAGAACCTCGGCGAGATCCACTCCAGGGGGCTCGAGCTGGGGTTAGGGGTGAACCGCGGTCACGGGATCGCTGGTCAGTTTTCGTATTCGTTCCAGCGCACCGATGATCTGGCAACAGACACCGAGCTGACGAATTCGCCCGGCCATCTGGTCCAAGCCGAGTTGCGGTCTCCGATCCTCGGCTCCGGCGTGATCGCCGGGCTGGACGCGCAATATATGAGCGCGCGCCGGACACTCGCCGGCAATGCAGCTGGTAGCCACGTGCTCACCAACTTTTCGCTCTTCGCGCCCCAGAGGTTGGGTAGGTTCGATCTGAGCGCCACCTTGTATAACATCTTCGGCAGCCTCTACGGAGATCCGGTGAACGACGGCCTTGCTCAGGATACCATTCAACAGGACGGCCGGAGTTTCCGTGTCAGGAGCACGTTCCATTATTAAGCGACTTCTCGTCCTCGTGGTGCTGCTGTTTGGCGTCCGCGCGGACGCCCAGAGTCCCGTAGGCGAAGCGCAGGTCAAGGCGATGTTCGTCTACAATTTTCTCAAGTTCGTCGAGTGGCCGGTGGAAAACGCGCTCGGCGCAAGAGATCCGTTCGTCGTCGTCATCATCGGAGAAGGCGCCACGGCGGACGCGACTGAACGTTTCCTCGAGTCGAGAGCCATCGGTGATCGACCACTGTTCGTCCGCCGTATCAAATGGGATCAGCCACTGACGGGCGCGCGGGCTGCGTTCGTCGTCGAGCGTGATGCGAAGAAACTCCGCCACGTTCTCGATGCGGCGGCGGCGGCCAGTGTTCTCACGATCGGTGAAGGAGAAGCTTTCGCGACCAGCGGCGGGGTGATCGGGCTCCTCGTCGAAGATCGCAAGGTGCGCTTCGATGTGGACACTTCCGCAGCGCAGCTCGCCGGCTTGCGGGTCAGCTCCAAGATCCTGGCGCTATCTCATGCTGTTCGTTCCTCCACGAACCGGCCTGGGGCTCAAGAGTGAAGGTGAGGTTCAGCGTCCGGGCCAAACTCCTGACGATGCTGATGGCGACATCCGGCGCGGCGGTGCTGCTCGCGTCGGGCGCCAGTTTCGTTTACGACTCCCGCCTCATGTTGCGCGTGATGTCCGACGACCTCGAGTCGCTGGCTGACATCGCCGGCACCAACAGCGTTGCCGCCATGGCGTTCGGCGACGTGTCCGCATCGAACGAGATTCTCGCCGCGCTTTCGCTGAAGCCGGGCGTGGTTGCGGCGGCGCTTTACGACAAGGACGGAAAGCTCTTTGCTTCGTTTCGGCGGAGCAACGCATCGGGAGAGCTGATACCTCCGCGCGTACCGGCGCCGGCTGTAGCGGGAGATCGCACGATGGTGGTGCGTTCGATCAGGCTCAGTGGCGAGGTCGCGGGATTCATCTATGTCTCCTCGGACCATTCCGAGATCCGGCGCCGACAGATTCAGAGCGCCTGGCTCGTCCTGGCGATCATGCTTGGAGCGATGTTCGTGCTCTATCTCCTGTCATTGACGATGCAGGGGATCATTTCAGTGCCGATCCTGGCATTGGCAAAGACTGCCCACGAGGTCTCCGAGACGAAGAATTACTCGCTTCGAGCGACTGATGCGGAACGCGGCGACGAGATCGGCGCGCTGGTGCACAATTTCAACGACATGGTTGCGCAGATGCAGGACGATGAGACTCGTCTGCTTGGGCACGGTGAGGATCTGGAACGGGAAGTTGCTGCGCGGACGTCGGAAGTCGTCGCGGCAAAGGAGCGCGCGGAAGTCGCGAACAAGGCAAAGAGCGCTTTCCTCGCCAACATGAGTCACGAGATTCGTACCCCGATGAACGGTGTCATCGGAATGACCGCGCTCGCTCTGCAGACAGATGTCACCCCGGAGCAGCGCGCATACCTCAAGATCGTCGAGAGCTCCGCCGACGCCTTACTCAACGTCATCAACGACATTCTCGACTTCTCCAAGATCGAAGCGGGAAAACTTTCTCTCGAGCCCATCGAGTTCGACCTGAGGGCATCGATCGATAACATCATGCCGCTCTTTGCCACTCGCGCTGAGGAGAAAAAGATCCGGCTGACTCACAGCGTGGCAGCGGATGTGCCGGCTCGCTTGGTCGGTGACCCAGGCCGTCTGCGCCAAATCGTCGTCAATCTCGTCGGCAATGCAATCAAGTTCACCGATCAGGGCGAGGTGATTGTGCGCGTCGAGCTCGACGCTGGCGGAATCGTGCATGTCAGCGTGGCCGACACCGGCATTGGAATTCCGGCCGAGAAACACGCGGCGATCTTCGACTCGTTCGCGCAGGCGGACGCATCGACGACGCGCAAATTTGGCGGTACCGGCCTGGGTCTGACCATCGCGGCGCAGATTACGCGACTGATGGGCGGTCGCATCTGGGTAGAGAGCAGCCCTGGAATCGGCAGTGTTTTCCATGTCGCGATCCCATTCCAGTTGGCACCACTCGATGGAGTGCCCGTCCTCGTACGATCTCCGGCCGCGCGTGGCGCAGCCATCGTTGCCAGGAGCGCGGATGGACACGACACGGCAAGGATTCATCCCTTGACCCAGCCTGCGGGGACGAGCGGTCTGCGAGTGCTACTGGCCGAAGACAACGAGGTAAACGCGTTGCTAGCCTCCGTGCTCTTGAGAAAGGTTGGGCACCACGTAACCCACGTCATCAATGGCCGACAGGCGCTGGATGCACTGGCGCTCCGTGAGTTCGACCTCGTTCTCATGGATGGGCAGATGCCCGAGATGGACGGTCTCGAGGCAACAGCGGAGATTCGCCGTTCGGAGACCCGGACCGGACGCCACATCGCGATCGTCGCCTTCACCGCGCACGCCATGGCTGAGGACCGCAAGCGCTTTCTCGATGCGGGCGCTGATGGCTATCTTACCAAACCATTTTCCGCCGACCAGCTTCACGCCGTGATCGCGTCAATGCATTTCCTCACCGATAAGCAGGTTCTTCCCCAAGCCAGCTGAGCAATGAAGCTCTATACGCAACTGAATTTCGGCGGCAATTGCGAGGAGGCGTTCCGTTTCTACGAGAAGCACCTCGGCGGCAAGATCACGATGATGATGAATCAGAGTGAGGCGCCCGGCGCAAAGAGTGGAGCGGGCAAAGCGATCATTCATGCGCGGATGAACATTGGAGACACGGAGCTGATCGGCAACGACGTTCCCGGGACCGTCTTCCAGAAGATGCGCAGCGTCTACCTCTATCTCTCGGTCGATTCGGCCAAGGAAGCGGAGCGGGTACACAAGCTTCTTGCCGAGGGCGGTGAGGTCTTCATGCCGATGGAAGAGACGTTCTACGCAAGTCGGTTCAGCATGATCCGTGACCGGTTCGGCGTGTCATGGACAATCATTCACGAACGCCCGCGACCGTAGGCTGTCAGTCGCTCGTCATGATGAACAGCGGCGCGCCGTCGAACTCATAAATCGGCCGTAAACGATCCGTGTTGTAGTACTTCTTGACGTCTACGATCTTCTTCTCCGACGTCACACTCGTAATCGGCACGCTGTCGTAGAAACCCTTGTGCACGCTCACGAGACGCCCGAATTCCTTCTTGAGGATCAGATCGAGCGCCAGATTGCCGAACGCCATCGGCACGATCGAGTCGAGCGCATCCGGATCCCCCGAGCGAACGAGATAGCCCAGGCGCTGGCTCACGACGTCGATGCGGCGGCCGTTGTTGTACCTGGGCGAATACTCCTTGAGCGCGGCCGCAACCTTGTCACCAATGCCGCCGAGCTTCCGGTGTCCGAACATGTCCTTCTCTTCACTCTCGAAGCTCATTCCTTCCTGCGTCTTCAGAGTCGCGCCCTCCGACACGAGCGCCACCGAGTACTTGCTGGGATTGCGGTTGTGGTCGTACGTCATCAGCTCGGTCAAATGCTCGACGTCGGCCGCGTATTCGGGGATGAGGCAGCGGTCAGCCGCGCCGGCCATCGTCGGCAGGAGCGCCGTGAAGCCTGCGTATCTACCGAAGACCTCGATTACGAGAAATCGTTCGTGGGATCCGGCCGATGTACGTAAACGGTGCGTGAGCTCGATCGTACGCGTCACGCACGTGCTGAAGCCGATGCAGTAGTCGGTGCCGTAGACGTCGTTGTCCATCGTCTTCGGAATCGCGACGACGTGCACGCCTTCATCGTGCAGCCGCTTGCCATAGCTGAGCGTGTCGTCGCCCCCGATTGGAATCAGTACGTCGACTCCGATGTGCTCGAGGTTCCTCAGAACGTCTTTCGTCACGTCATTCGTCGGCTGATCGTAGCCGGTGAGATGCGCGGGCACGCGCGCGCG
>Ga0193698_1000052_pt1 | contig 16845 bp, 16 predicted proteins | sample L3c1metaG_FD_165512 | JGI IMG/M metagenome (GOLD analysis project Ga0193698, IMG submission 165512) | Soil microbial communities from a riparian zone of the East river system, Colorado, United States - L3c1 | ecosystem: Environmental > Terrestrial > Soil > Riparian zone | place: USA: East River... | reverse complement strand
GAGCGATCGCACGATGTGGAACCAGCTCGACTACAGGCCGCTCGAGGGATTCGTGTACGCGGTGACGCCGTTCAACTTCACGTCGATCGCGGGAAATCTCCCGACGGCGCCGGCGCTGATGGGGAATACCGTCATCTGGAAGCCCGCGTCGAGCGCGATGCTCAGCGCGTATTACATCATGAAGCTGCTCGAGGAGGCAGGACTTCCTCCGGGCGTCATCAACTTCGTGCCAGGCGATGCCGGGCTCATCTCCGACAAGCTGCTCGCGAACCGTGATCTTGCCGGAGTGCACTTCACGGGAAGCACCGCCGTCTTCAACAACATGTGGAAGACGATCGGCGCCAGCATGTCCCGTTACAAGTCGTATCCGCGGATTGTCGGTGAAACCGGCGGAAAGGACTTCATCGTCGCGCATTCCTCGGCCGATCCGGCTGCGCTTTCCGTCGCCATTGCCCGCGGAGGCTTCGAATACCAGGGTCAGAAATGTTCGGCGGCAAGCAGGGTTTATATCCCGGAGTCGATCTGGCCGGAGGTGCGTGATCGCACCGTTGCGATCATGCAGGACATCAAGATGGGAGATGTCACCGACTTCCGGAATTTCATGGGCGCCGTGATCGACAAGAAAGCGTTCACGAAGATCGGAGAATACCTCGAGCACGGTCACAAGAATGCGAACGTCGTAGCGGGAGGCGTCGCGCGCGGAGAGGACGGGTACTTCATCGAGCCGACGCTGATCGAGACAAAGGATCCCGGCTATCGGCTTCTGTGCGAGGAGATCTTCGGTCCCGTGGTGACGGCCCACGTCTATCCGGATGAGAAGTGGGAAGAGACTCTTCGGATCGTCGATCAGACTTCCCCGTACGCGCTCACCGGCGCTGTGTTTAGCCGAGACCGTCAGCCGATCCGCGAGGCCGCTCTGATCCTCCGCAATGCCGCAGGCAATTTCTACGTCAACGACAAGCCGACCGGTGCGGTCGTGGGGCAGCAGCCGTTCGGTGGTGCGCGCGGTTCGGGTACCAACGATAAGGCCGGATCGAAGCTCAACCTCGTTCGCTGGATCAGTCCGCGGAACATCAAGGAGACGTTCTCGCCGCCGACGGATTATCGGTATCCGTTCATGTCCGAGGAGTAGGCTGCGCGCTTTGAGTTTGTTAGAGATCTCTGCGCCGGTCAGTCGGGTTCGTGAAAAGCGCCGGCCGCTGATTTGATCCCGCGCGCATCGCTCACCGCGGCGAGAGGAATCGTCCGAAATCGCCGTGAATCGTGATCGCGGGAACGAAGAGCACGTTCCCTTTCCGAATTCGCAAGGCCGAATGATCATAGAAAACGCCGAGTTCGGGTGAGATGCCGGCAGTGCGCGTTCCGATCCTCGCGCCAAGGAATCCACCGAGCGTTGGTGAATCGTGCACGGCGCCTCTCTTTAGCCGATGTGATCAGCGTAGCTTCCATGTACGCGTGATCGCCCCAGTTCACGAGTCCGCCGCCAACCATGATCGAGGTCGCAGCGCCGGGAGCCTGGGAAACACCATTCAGCCGTCGCTTATAGTTGGCAACAATCCCGCTGAACGACGGTGCGCGAACACCGATGTCCGAGTGGTCGTCCAATCCGAAACGGAATTCCGGATCGACTCCATAGCGAGGCAAGGAACGGTCACTGATGGAATCATCAAACGAATTCGGAACGACATACATGGACGTGCTCTGCACAGTCGTTCCAACGGGAACCGGCTGCGCGGTATTTCCCACTGTTAGCGGTATGCAGCCAGCAGTAAAGGTGATGGACAACGCAGCTGCACAAAGGAGAGGTTTCAAGATCATGATCCGGCCCAGGTTAGAGTTCGGAAGCAACCTAGGCCGAGCGTGGGTGCTGGTCCTTACGTCAGGTTACGTAGGATTACGTAGGGAGGGCGAAGCGCGCACGCAGTTACAGATCTGGACAAGGAGAGGCGCGGTGTCCTCGACCCAAGCCGAGATGCCTTGGAAACGCGAAAGCTAAAAGCGAGCCTCGACGTAGAGATTGGCGCGCACGGATTTTTCCGGATAGATGCCTTTGGCGACGTCGACGCGAATAAGTCCATCCATGAACGACGCTCCCACTCCAGCACCGCTCAACGGACGCCCGGGATGCGAAAAATCCGAACGCGAACCGGCCCAGCCGAGATCACCGAACACAATTTCGCGTACGCCGACCTTGTGCGTGCCGAACTCGGCGCTTGTCATCCAGAACGCATCTCCGATCGCGGCGCCGGCTCTCTGACCGCGCACGGTCTGCACACCGCCGAGGAAAAACTGCTTCTGAATAGGAACCCGCCCACCTGACGTGCCGCCACCGAGCGTGAGCGCGCCATCGATGGAACGCCCAAGACTGTGCGAGAGCGTTGTCTGAAGTGAGCCGCGCGAGTAGTCGAACGTCCCTGCCCCGCCTTCGAGCTTGATATCCGTCAACGCGCGAAAGCCGTGCGGATCAAGTCCGTGAGACGAGTGATGGCCGACGGCGAGTCCCACGATCGATCCGTTCTCCGCATTGATATTGGTGAGATCACCCTTCACTCCGCCGGGATGCGAAACCGAGAACTCGGTCTTCACGGCCGCGTCGAAGTGCTGCTCGCCGAAGAGGCGCCAGTTGTTGATGATTCCCTGGTCTTTCTGCCCCTTGAGTTCCGCGCCCCAAGTTCGGTAGTAGAAGCCTTCGTCCCTGCCGAATAGAAGCGCAGACACGGAGCTGCTGAACCCCAGCGGATCGCCCCAATCGTTTGACGCGACAAGCCGCCGGTAAACGCCGAGGCCGAGAGTCTGGCGACCGTCAGTGCGATCAACCCACAGCTCTCCATTCGGCGACAGATCCGCAACTCCGAGCCGCAGCTGCGCATGCGCGCTGTAGCCGCGACCAAGCACTTGATCCGCGGCCAGTGCAGTGGAGAAACCCTCGATTCGGTTGAAGCGCGTGTACGGCAGACCATACGAGAAAGTCGCGCGCTGCGGCGCGAATTCGGGCTGGGCGCCGAGTGTGAGCGCCTCGGCTACGAGAGCGTCGCGCTCCGACGCGCCGAAGACTGCTTCACCTTCGTCGTAAATCGATTTCGGCAGCTCGCTCGAGCGAGCAAGCGCGGCCGTGTCACACGGAGTACGGATGAGAATCCGGAGTCCTTCGTCCGATCTGTTCTCCCGGCGAATGCGCTCCGTCCCCGTCTTGCATTCGCTGCGACGTCGCTCTCGACGCGCCGCACGCGACACCGAGTCGCGCGCGGTGTCTTCTACCGCGATCACGAGCTCCGGCAGCGGCTCGGTGCCATTGACGCTGGCGTAGCTGTAGCGCTGTTCGAGCTTGAACGGGATGTGCATGAAGCTCACCTGCGCATCGCCCTCGACAGTCTGCGAGCGCGGCAGCCAGAATCGTCCTTCATGTAGTCCGAACTCGACGGTTATCGCGGTGACCATGGCCTTCATCGGCATGATCATCGGCTTCACCCAGCGCGGAATGTCATCATCGGGATCGTGCTCTTCTTCGCTCGACTCCTTGGCGACGGCCATGATGTCCATCTCCTGCGCCATCCGATAAACTGCGCGCACGAGCTGCGCAGTCGAGGCGTCGAACCACAGGGATCCCACTGCGACGTTCCACTTCGGCTGGCGCGGACGGATGAGGAGCTCGCGCAGCACGATGCGCTGCCCGCCGGGCAGCTGAAAGCCGACGGAGTCTCCGGAGGCGTACGTGTAATACGCTTCCGCACCGGTGGCGAGCGGGTGGATCATCTCGTTCTCGCTGACATCGGCCTTCGCGAGTCCGGAGCCAATCCAAAGCGTCTCTCGTCCCGGGTAGTAAGGGATGTCGCCAATCGAGCCGAAGTCCGCGTCTCCGTGCCCCACGCCCTCGAGCATCGGGAACGCGCTGCGCTGCCCCTTCACTTCGATGATCGCCCCTTTGTCCCGCCGCCAAACGACGTGCGCGGCCCGCTCACTCCGCATCAACAGACGGTCGCGACCGATTCTCTTGAACCCCATGCCAACGGACATGCGCTCGTAGGCACTGGCGTCGTATCCGGTGAGGGTAGAATCCTGGGTGAGTCTGGCCGCACGGGCGCGAAGCAGGATGTCTCGTGCACCGGCATCCTTGAACGCGGATGCCAGAACTGCCGGTGTGATGGGCGGGCGCCTGGCAAGCCGGTTTGCCTTCCGCACCGAGTCACGGGCACGCGATCTTGCGATCAGGGAATCACGGCGCTGGTCCCGGCGCACCATGATGGAATCGTTCTTTGCCTTCGCCGCGCTGTCCTGCTTGTCTTTCCCCAGCTGGACACTGAGCGTTGTCTGCGCGAATACGATCGCCGCGACGAGAGCAATCATTCCCTAGCGCCTCGAGGGTCGTGGAATCTTGAATGACACTCCGACCTGCCAGAGCACGAGGTCCGTCTTGCTGCTACGGGGATTGATCGTGATCGAGCCGTCGGGATTGTCGGTGATGTCGCCTTCCCTCAGGTACGTGGCCTGACCACCGTAGAAGTACTTCGCTCCGAGATTGAGAGCTCCCAATGATTTTCCGAATGGAATCATCAGACCGCCTCCAAACACCCAGGCGTGGGACCAGTCATCCTGGTTGGTCGTGCTGGCGAAATCGCCCGAGTCATCGATTCCCGAAATCGCCGATGACGTCCAGAAATACGTCGGGGCGAACGCTGCATTCGCGTAAGGTCTGAACCAGCCGTCCGGGATCTGGAGCTGCGCACCGATAGAACCGAACCCGATCTGGTTGCCGGTCTTGACGTCGAGGGAAACACGACCGGTGTTCGGAAAGTTGACCCGCTGGGTCTCCTCCCCATACTGAACCGCCCCGAAATCCGCACGAAGGTTCAAGTACCCGCGTGGATCCAACCGGAACATTCCCGTCAGATCGATGCCGTAGCCGTTGGGAACGTTGTTGGCGAACTCACCCTTCGGCTGCGAAACTACGACGTCACCGCCGAAGGACCAGCGCGACGGGACCGAGCCAGATGGGTAAATGATCTGCGCGTTGAGATTCGAAGAGGATGCGACAAAAAAAGCAGTGATTAGTACCGACACGGCTCTGGACTGCATAGTTTCTCCCGTCTGGTTTGGAACTAGCATTGGCAGGGACGGTGCCCTGCGTTCTCGCCAACGCTATATCATGTTACGGTAACAGGTTAGACGGAGTTTCAAACCGGGACAAACACGTCATTGCCCTCTGTACGTGACACTCACAGTCGTCCCATGGTGACAACTTTGAACCCTTCAACACCCGCCCTCCGGGTCAAAGGACTCCGAAAGGCCTACGACGATGTCGTCGCCGTGGACGGACTCGACCTCGAAGTCGCCACCGGCGAATGCTTCGGCCTGCTCGGCCCCAACGGAGCCGGAAAGACGACCACCATCGAGATCTGCGAAGGACTCCTCCCCGCCGACTCCGGCAGCGTTGAAGTGCTCGGCCGACGCTGGGAATCGGACGCACGAGAGCTTCGCGAGCGGCTCGGCATCCAGCTGCAGGAGACCCAGCTATCCGAAAAGCTGACCGTGGACGAGACCCTGAAGCTGTTCCAGAGTTTCTACCGCGAGCCGCGCGACGTCGGTGAAGTCATCGACCAGGTCGAGCTCGGGGAGAAGCGCTATTCACGCGTGGGCGGATTGTCCGGCGGACAAAAGCAGCGACTCGCTGTCGCCTGTGCGCTCGTCGGAAATCCGGAGCTCCTTTTTCTCGACGAGCCGACGACCGGGCTCGATCCGCAGGCCCGCCGGCAGCAGTGGGACCTGATCGCCAAGTTCCAGGCTGAAGGCAGGACTATCCTCCTCACGACGCACTACATGGAAGAGGCGGAGCGGCTGTGCGATCGCGTTGCAATCGTGGATCACGGTCACGTTATCGCACTTGGCTCGCCCCTCGAGCTCATGGAGTCCGTCGACGTTTCGCACCTCCCCGCTCCCGAGCCGCGGAAGACCTCGGCTACCCTCGAGGACGTTTTCGTTTCCCTGACCGGCAGGACTTTGCGCGATGAATGAGCGAGTTCCCTTCCCGATCACCGAAGAGATAGCGCGGGCCGAGCGAAAGCCGTTGATGAAGCGACGCTTCCGGGACAGCTCGATGGCCCAGCTCACACTCGTCCGATTTCGCGAGTTCGTCCGCGAGCCCGAAGCAGTGTTCTGGACTTTCGTTTTCCCGATCCTGCTTGCGGCCGGACTCGGCATCGCCTTCAGGCAGCGCGGGCCCGACAAGGTACAGGTCGGTGTCGTTGGAACGGCCGCAAATTCAGCTGCGCTTGCCGAAGTCCTGAAGAGAGATTCGACGTTGGTCGTCCAGATCTTCGACGATAGCGCTGCCGCCCTGGCACTGCGGACCGGGAAGGTTGCGATACTGGTTGCTCCGGCATCAGCGAAGGACAGCGTTCGCTATGTGTACGATCGCGGGCGGAGCGATGCGATAAACGCGCGCGTCCTCGTCGATCGCGCGGTTCAAGTGGGTGCGGGTAGAGTGGACCCGGTCCGCGTCGGCGACACCTACGTCACCGAGGCTGGATCGCGTTATATCGATTTTCTGATTCCCGGCCTGCTCGGCATGAATCTGATGGGCGGGAGCATCTGGGGAATTGGATTCTCGATCGTGACGGCGAGAAGCAAGAAGTTGCTGAAGCGATTCATGGCAACGCCGATGTCGCGTGGTCAGTACTTGCTCTCGTTTATCGCTTCGCGTCTCGTGTTTCTGGTCCTTGAAGTCGTGACGCTGCTTGGGTTCGGGCATTTTGCGTTCGGCGTTCCGCTCAGGGGTTCCCTTGTCACATTGTTCGTGATCTCCCTGCTCGGCGCACTATCGTTTGGCGGCCTCGGCCTTCTCGCCGCATCCCGCGCGCGGACGGTGGAAGCGGTCTCCGGGATCATGAACTTCATCATGCTCCCGATGTGGATCTTCTCGGGGGTGTTCTTCTCCTCCTCGAACTTCCCCCAGGTAGTCCAGCCGTTGGTCAAAGCGCTGCCTCTGACAGCGGTAAACGATGCACTCCGCGCCAATATGCTCGAGGGAGCGTCGTTCGCTGCTGTAACTCCGCAGCTGCTGATAATCATCGCGTGGGGAGTCCTGACGTTCTTCGCAGCGCTCAAGCTGTTCCGCTGGCGGTGATGATGTGAGCGACCCGTCGCCGCCCGCACCAGGGAATCTTCTGGCGATCAACGAGTCGCTCTCGATTCCACGCAACGAGCTCGACGTCAGGGTATCGAGGGCATCGGGCGCAGGGGGACAGCACGTCAACAAGACATCGTCGCGCGTAGAAATCTTCTGGAATATCCCGGCCTCGCGCGCGTTGACCGACGAGCAGCGCGCGCGACTGCTCGACAAGCTCTCATCCAGGCTGACTACCGAGGGAAGCATTCGCGTAGTCGCGAGCGACATGCGGAGCCAGAGCCGGAATCGCGAGTTCGCTGAAGAGCGGCTCGCGGATCTCGTTCGACGCGCGCTCCTCGTTCCGCGGAAGCGCAAGCCGACCAAGCCTACACGCGCAGCCAAGGAAGCGAGGCTCGATTCGAAGAAGCGGCACTCGAACAAAAAGCGGAAGCGCCAGGACCGATCGTTCGATTGACGCAAGATTAGCCGAGTGAATCTGCGGGGTTAGATTTGTCGGCTACCGTTGGTCCTTCCGACCCACCTCGATCTCCCTTCATTGAACGACGGCCGCACCCACGCCACGCGCGCGCAGATCATCGCTGCGTTCGCTTCCATCTATCTGGTCTGGGGATCCACGTATCTCGCGATCAGGTACGCCGTCGAGACGATCCCACCATTTATCATGGGTGGAGCGCGTTTCCTCGTCTCGGGCGCGATGCTCTACGCCTGGGCGCGGTATCGCGGCGCGCCCAGGCCGACACGACTGCACTGGCGCAACGCGGTGATTGCCGGCGCCTTTCTGCTCCTCGGCGGAAACGGCGCGGTCGTATGGGCCGAACAGTTCGTGCCTTCAGGACTTACGGCGCTGCTCGTTTCGATCCTTCCCTTCTGGCTCGTCATCATCGAGTGGATGAGGCCGCCTCGGCGCCGGCCCAGTGGTCTCGTGCTCGTTGGTCTCGTGCTTGGATTCATCGGGATCATCGTGCTAATCGGACCCGGCAACATCGGCGGCCACGGCGACATCCGTCCGATTGGAGCGTTGGTGTTGATCCTCGGATCGCTGTCGTGGGCGATCGGCTCGTTCTGGTCCCGGGATGCATCGCTTCCCGAGTCAGGATTGCTCACCACCGGCATGGAGATGCTCGGCGGAGGTGCGCTGCTTCTGATAGTCGGAACGCTGAGCGGCGAGTTTTCCCAACTCGACATCGGTCACGTGTCCAAAGCGTCCACGATCGGGTTGCTCTACCTGATCACGTTTGGATCGCTGATAGGCTTCACGTCGTATATCTGGCTCCTCGACAAGGTGTCGCCGGCGAGGCTCGGCACCTACGCTTACGTGAATCCAGTCGTGGCGGTTCTCCTCGGCTGGGCGATCGCCGGGGAAAAACTTTCCATTCGCACCGGGGTTGCCGCGGCGATCGTGATCTGCGCGGTCGCCCTGATTACGTCAGCGCGGAGCTCGACAGCGGCTCGGAGCCATTAGCTGCCTGCACGACTTCACACAGGCATCATTTGCCGGACATGTGCTGGTTCGTCGCCGAGCCAGTCCGGATGCGTGGCGGTGGAATCGAATATCGAGCTGGTCTTGAACAGCTCGAACTCGCCATTCGCGGCGGCGGCTTTGGTCTTTCCAAGCAACGCCTTCACCTTCGTCGCGCTCATTGGGCGGAACGTGTGAACGGCATCCAGTGCCTGCTCCAGGATCTTCATGCTATCACAGCCGGTGATGACCACGGACGTCGGCAGATTGAGCGCGTAGTGGAGACACTCCACGGGCGTCACTGTACGCGACTTCAAAATGATTCCGTTGGCCATGCTTTTCATTCCGAGCACGCCGATTTTACGCTTCACCAGCTCGGGTAGCACGAGTTTCTCGAAGCTGCGGTAGTGCGCATCCATGACGTTGAGCGGCATTTGCACTGAGGCGAAGGCGAAATCGTGCTCTCTCGCGACCTCGAGCATGTGTAGATGGATGCGCGGATCCTTGTGACCGGTAAAGCCGATGTAGCGGATCTTGCCGGCTGTGCGCGCATCGACCAGAGCGGCATTCGCACCCTCGGGATCGAAGATCCGATGCGGATCCTCGAAGCGGATCACTTCGTGGTGCTGGACAAGATCGATGCGGTCGGTCTGCAGCCGGCGTAGCGATTCATCGAGTTGTCGAGTCGCCTCGCGCTTCGAACGGCCGTCGATCTTCGTCATCAGGAACACCTTGTCGCGATAGCCGTCGCGAAGCGCCTTGCCCATTCTGATCTCGCTGGCGCCGCCGTTGTAGTCCCACGAGTTGTCCATGAAGTTGACGCCGCGATCGATCGAGGTTCGAACGATGCGAAGACTCAGCGGCTCGTCCACATTGGGCAGTCCGAGGTGCCACCCGCCGATTCCAATCGGTGAGACGCGCTCTCCCGTATTTCCGAGGACGCGGTACTCCGAGATGGCGACCTCTGCGCCCTTAGGCACGTTCCTCGACTCCTGCGCGCCGCATCGACACCTTGGCCACCGCGGCAAGATCGCGCTCGCCGTCCCCGCGCGCGAAAGCTTCCAGGAGACTCTCGTGCACTACATCGGCTAGCGGCATTGGCGCGGAAACTTCCTCAGCGGCTGCGAGCGCCAAACGCAGGTCTTTCAGGGTAAGGGAAAGTCGGAAGCCGGGCGGCTCGTAACGCTGATGGGCGATCGCATCCCCATAGAGCTGGTACGAGGGGGCAGTGAACACGCCGTTGGTAAGCACATCAAGCAGATCGGCTGGGGCGATGCCGTGACGCGAAGCCATTGCCGACGCCTCGGACATCGCTTCCACCGCGGCGCCCAACATGAAGTTGCCGGCGAGCTTGACGACGTTTGCGCGCTCGGGTTGGACTCCCATCGGCCAGGTCCGCTGCCCGATGACGTCCAGCAGCGGCTGCACACGGGAGATTGCGTTGGGGTCGCCCGCGGCAACAATGGTTAGCTTGCCCGCCGCTGCAAGCTCGGGTCGACCGAAGACCGTGGCCGCGATGTACGCCAGTCCGTGCTCCCGGTGCCGCGCGGCCAGGTCACGAGCCAGAGATACAGAGATCGTGGCCATGTTCACGTGCACCAGTCCCTTCGGCGCACCGTCGAGCAGCGGATCGATCACCGCGAGTACCGCAGCGTCGTCGGCGAGAATCGAGAACACTGCGTCACCGCTGAACGCCTCGCGCGCGGTCGCGACTGGAGTTGCTCCGATTCGCGCGAGAGCATCGACGGGTGGGCGCGAGCGATTCCACACCCGTACCTTGTGACCCGCCTTGATGAGATTCGCAGCGATGCGCGAACCCATTGTGCCAAGCCCAATGAATCCGACTTCCATCACGTCCTCCTTTGCAGGAGCGTTTGCCATCCTGCCAGTATCGCGCCCGTTGGTACCGAAGCCCGACCCTGGCCGCCTGGTTTCCGGGTGATGATCAACGCCTGCGCCACAGCGAAGGTGGCAGGGCGAAATAAATGGCGATGAACGCGCTCAGTATCAGACACCACTCAGCGTCGAAAAAAGCGACCCCGACCAGCAGGGCGTATAGTATCGGCCCCATCGAGTACTGCTTGCTTATGGCACCGACGTTCGCATCATCGGTGACGATCCTGGCGCGGATCGCGTAGTGCCACATCACGTTGAAAACGATCGCCAGAGCCAGAAATGATCCCGAGTAAACGACGGCCGCCACTTTCTGATCCGCGTGTGACCCGAGCAGATGCTCTGCCAGCAGTGCGGTCGGGAATGGAAGCCACGTGATCCCGAGGAGCAGCAGCAGGTTGAACGCGATCAGCCCATCGTCCTTCTTGTTGATCAGAGTGAAAAGTCGATGGTGATTGAGCCACATCACGCCGATCGTCATGAAGCTCGCCAGAAAAGCGAGATACGACGGCCAGAGACTAACGAGCGCTCTGCGAAGGCCGCCGTGGGGCGTTTGCGGCGGAACCTGGATCTCCAGAATCAGCAGCGTAATCGCGATCGCGAACACGCCGTCGCTGAAAGCTTCGATCCGGGCAGTCTCATTGGGCGCGCCATTCTGCTCGCTCACTCGCTTACCCAGCCATCTGCGTCGGCAAGTCCGAAGTGCGCCAGACACCGAGGGCCTTGTCGGCGTATGCACCGCCCTCTTCCATGCAGCCTTCGACAATCACGTCGATTGGCGCTGGAAGCAGAAAGGGCGATGCCTCGAGATCGAGCGGACGCCAGTCTCCATCAACGATGTCCTTGTTGCCCGCCCGACCGGGAAACGTCGTCGTCAGGAAGTACTCGGCTCCGCTTGCCTTAACCGTGCGAAACGTCGCGACGATGTTGGCGAAGGAAAAATGGACCAGACAGTCGCGGCAAAGTATGACATCGGCCTCGGGGAGGGGCCCCTTGATGATGTCGACTTTCAGGAATCTCCGGACCTGCGATTCGAAGCGCTCGCGATTCGCCTGGATCAGGGGCTCGACGATGTCGCCGCCGATGTATTCGATTCCGGAGAGATCGACCTGACTCATCCAGTTGAAGTCGCCACACGGGACATCGAGCAGCCGTCTCGCTTTCAAACGTCGAAGCACTGGCGGCAAGGCGTCGCGAAGCTGCGCGGTTGAGTCGAGGCTGGAACCTGCACCCGAGCGAGATTCGGCATCGAACCACAGGTTCGTCTGGTAGATCCGGGCGAATCGTTCTTCGAGACCGAGCTCGGATAGCGCCTCTGCCTGCTCCGCAAACCGACGTTCAGCTACGGTTTCCGGACGAGCTTCGGGATCTTGCCTGGAACGTTTGGGCATGAGCGAAAGGAATCGGGTCTGGTTTTCAGGATTTGTCGAAATGGCGTACTGGTAATTGTCAAAACAGTAACGCCGCCCGGCGGCTATCACAAAGGAGTCCCCATGATCGCATCCGAGATCCAGAAGGCATATAACCAAACAAAGTGGGCGCTCCTGCTCCGGGGCCTGCTGTCTCTGACAGTCGGCATCGCTATCATCATGCGGCCGATGAGTTCGGTCCTTGCCCTCGCGCTCGTAATCGCGTTTTGGTCGCTGTTCGACGGGATCGTGGGTATCGTCCGTTCCTTCGAGCTGCGTGGCATCGTCCAGCACTGGTGGGTGATGTTGCTCGGCGGATTCGTCGGCGTCGCCTTTGGCGTGGCGGCGTTGTACTACTTCCCCGGCCTCTCTCTTACGTTTGCCGTGGTATGGACGTCCTACTGGCTCACGATTTCCGGCGTTATCGGAGCGTACGTCGCCTGGCAGGAACGTACCGTCGGTCTTTCCTGGGGATGGACAATGGCGTTTGCTGTTATAGCAATCGCGGCGGGTGTGATCGCGTTCATGAGTCCCGCGGCCACCCTCGCCACACTCTTAGGTGTGCTTGCCGGATTCGCGATCATCAGCGGAGTGTTCCTGCTCATTGCCGCCTTCAGAATGGGTTCCGTCCAGCGCGACATCAGGCAATCCGTCCCGAATGCCGCACGAATTTAAAGCTACTCGGGCGAGACTTCAGCAAGAAAAAGAACGCGTACTGCTGAACTCGGGGCAGTCTCTGTAGACAGGATTGTTACAGGGACTGTCCCGTAAACATTCGCTTCCTTCTTGACGGATTATTGATGTGCACGTACTGGTAGAGATCGCATGCGAGGCATGATACCTGGTCATGCTTGCGGCAACGAAACGTCTACGAGTCCTACGTGTCACATTTTCAGTTTGGGCCGCAACGACGTACTCATAGTCATGAATGCCTCGGTGCAGGTACGGGCACCGGCGCACGCGCCGGTGATCACCAGATCGGGCAAGCTGCGTCTCATGGACATTGAGAGCCAGACTGCGCTCACTGGTTCCGAGCTGTCGGGCCTGGGCATTCGCCGTGAAGATTCCAGGTCGGCCTGGCCAGATGCGTGGCTCGTCAATGCCGTGCGCCGCGATCCGCCTGACGAAGCATCGCTCGATGTGCTCGTGACGCGGTACTGGAAGACTCTCTTCGCCCGCTGTCAGATTCTTACTCTCGATCGCGATGCTGCCAGCGATCTTGCCCAGGAAGCATGGCTAAGGGTCCTCCGCGCTCGCCGGACGCTGGAGCCAGACAAGAGTTTTCCCGCCTACATAGTTACCGTTGCCACGAACCTTTGGCGTGATCGAAACCGAGCCGCCCGGCGGGCCGGCGCGTTGGCGGACAGCCGGCTCGCGTCTTTGGACGCAACGGGTACCGGCGACGGCGAGTCGATAGCGCTCGTCGACGTGGTGCCGGACGCAAGCACTCTCTCGATGGATGAGAAGGTCCTGCTCAAGATGGACATTGATAACGCGCTTCAACGATTGAACCCGCGGCTGCGCGACGTGTTGGTCTCCCGCTTCGTTGCTGGAGAATCGGCCGCCGAGATAGGCGACCGTTATGATCGAACGGAGCAAACGATCAGCAATTGGATACGTGAAGCAGTTCGCGAAATGAGAATCCACCTTGGCGAGTCGAGCAATCCTCCTGTGCCGGCGGAGACCCGATGAGACGAGAATTCGACATTGAACAGCTGCTCCGCTGGCGTCTCGAGCGCGCCGAGGCTGACGCGCCACCTCCGCCGACCGGATTGCATCTGCTCGAGCGCGCCCGGCCGTGGTGGGACCTCTGGCCCGAGCGATTCGCGGCGCTGACGCGGCGCCTCGGCGCGATTCAGATCTCATACGGCTACGCAATGGCGCATCTCGAGCACGGGCATAGCGGCCATCCGGTTCCGACCCTGATCAGTCGCGAGGATGAGGAGCTCGAATCTCCGGCGCGCGTGCTCTACCTGAGCATTCGTGAAGGCAGACTGCGCCTTCGCTTCCTGCTCGATCCGATCCCGCGGGTCGAGCCTGGTTTTGAAGTGACGTTCGTATCCGAAGCAGCGCTGCGCCCGATTCTTTCGGCTTACGCGAGCCTGTCGGTCGACGGCGAGTACCGACTCGACGCTGACCTGCCGGAAGATCTGGCAGCAAACTGGGAGTCTTTGAAGGTCACCGACCGAATGCCGTTCCGCTTCATACTGCGTCCGGCAATCGATAAAACCTGACGCGGGGCCCATAGTCCCGGAGAGTACGCTGCGTTTCGTTTGGTTCTGGACATTCTGGCACTGGAGCATCGAAGGCTTTCGCTCCGGGGCGCTGTTGCGCAGCCCCGTTCAGGGAATTGGCAGCCATTGGGATGAATGGTTCAGGCACGAGGCTTCGACCAGCGATCGCGAGGCAATCGAGGCTGTAGGCAACAGCCGCTTCGAGCAGAGCCGATTCATCACCTGGCTCGCTCGGCGTTGGGCCGGCGAAGCGCAATGGCGCGGCGAGCCTCCGCCAATCAGGTACGCGCTCGCTCAGCTCTCTCGCCTCTCGCCCTTCGACAAGTGGCCCGCGTTCGAGAGATACCGAACGACGTATGGCGCGCCCGGGATCTCGGCGATAGTCATCAATGAGGCAAGCACCGGCGAGCCGAACGACGTGCGGCGCGTCGAGGCTCTCACGCTGCCGGCGGACGAAGATGCCGCGGCACATGATGTTGTCACGGAGGGATTCCAGGCCGAAAGCGCCGACTTGAGCGCGGCCCGACAGACAGCGCTGAGTCTGCTGAACGGCAAAGGGCTTGTCGGTTTCCTCGCCCTATGGATTGCATCTGGCCGCCGCCCCTATCCCGGCTGGCTGAGAGTTGGACTGCTGGTTGCCTGGCTTACCGTGGCCGGACTCATAGTCCGGCTTCTCATCGGCTCTGATCCAGGAGATCGTCTCCCTCTTTTTTTCGGATTGCTGGCCGGGCTGTGGGTTGTGCTGGTTCTGACGGCCCTGACGATTGCGGGTACGCTCAGCATCCGCGCGTGGCTCGCGGGGCGGCATTGGCGCAGAAGGCTGGAAGCATATCAAACCCGGCTGCGTCTCAACGGCGGCCTGTCGCTGCAGGGTGGATCCGCGGGATTGGCGTTCTCCCTGAATATTCTCCTCGCTACTTTCCGCTCGCACCCGCGTCTGGCGGCTCGATCGTGGCTGTGGGAGCGCTTCTTCCAAAACCTTCGTCTTGGCGCGAACAGTTGGGCGGCAACCGGTGCAGTTTCGCCGCAGGGTCGCGTCGAAAGAGTAGCGATCGAGCCGAAGATCCGGGCGTGTCTCAAGCATCCCGAGATCACCGACCTTCTCACCCCATGGCAACCCGAGGCGCGCCAGAGCGTGATCAACAGGTTGATGCTCACGAGTGTGCGAACAACGCGTGAAAGGCCGGTGAGCGCTGGGATGACGCCTGCCTTCGCATCGGAACGGCAACGCCTGCGCAGTCATCGTTGCCGTTACGCTGCGCAGTCGATTCTGGCCGTCGGCGATTTCACGAGCAGATCGCAGTTGGCGGCCAATGTTCTGGCGTTGGGAGTAAGCACGGTCATGCTCGTCGCGTTACCGGACATCCGCAACGTTCTCGTTCCACCACCTCCGCCGGTTGTTGTCAGCCCCTCTTCGCCATCGCCGTATTACCTCTGGGTGAGCCTCGACACGAAGCATCCGGCGGCATTCGACGTCGTGTTCGAATCCGGGTTCTGGTCAAACCGCCGGGCTGACGTGGCTCAGCATCCAGGCGCCGGCGGATCTGCACGTGCAGAGATGCGATTGAACAGATTGAGCAGGCAGACAAATATCGACCAGGATGATGGGACCGTCTGGGTCGAGCGCCGGCGAAAATTTCTCACGCGCGATTATCGGTCCGGAGAGCAAGTCGGAAGCTACTCTTTGTCCTACCTTACCCGGCTTGGAAATGAATAGACGAGGATCGACGGGCGGAATCCAGGTTTGTCTCATGATCCTCGTGCTTGGCGCTTGCGCCAACAACAAGGATGTGCGTGTTCAGCTGGACGCTCACCACCAGAGTGCGAACGAACCACGCCAGCTGAACGTGGAAGCGCAGGTCACCGGACCGCAGTCAGGTCTGCGCTACAAGTGGTTTTCAGTGCTCGGAGAATTTGAGCCGCAGGACTCCGACGCGCCGAAGAGTTCTTTCTTTTTCTCGCCGAGCTCCGCGCGTGACCGCGTCTGGGTAGAAGTCTGGCGCGAAAACGTGCGAGTGGCACAGGCACAGCTCGACGTCAGCATGGACAGTGCTCCCGAGTTGCCAGTGGGCGGGTTACCACCGCACCTCCAGATAGCAATCACACAGATTCCTCGCTATGACCCGGCGGGCGGGCCCGACACGCGTGCCGACATTGGCGGCAGGATCACCGGAGAGTTGCCCAAGGGTTACAGCGTGATTGTCTATGCGCGTGCCGATGCGTGGTACATCCAGCCCGTGCCGTACGCGTTGCATCCGATCCAGCCGGACAACAAGTGGACGAGCTGGACGCATACGGGCTCGAGCTACGCTGCCCTCGTCGTTCGCAATGACTACAAGCCATTGACGCGGCTCGACGTGCTCCCGGCGGTCGAAGGAGGAGTTCTCGCTCGCACGATCGTCGAGGGCAGGAAGCCGTAAGCAGACTCGTGCGTGACCGGCTAGCCGTCTTGTTTAATCCGCTCCCACGGTCGTTCTACCTGGGACCATGGCACAAGGTCGGGATGAAACAAGTGCGCCAGCAGCTCCACACCCTCTACGACCCGCGGGCCCGGTCGGGCAAAATACGCGTTCGCGTCGACAGCGTAGACCGCTGCATCTGAAATTCGTGGCAGCTGTCGCGCGAGCTCGATAGCCCGCTCGAGCCGGTATCCGCACGGCGAGACGATGATCATCTCGGGCTCAGCCCTCGCCACGTCGTCCCAGGTCATGCGCACCGAATCCTCTC
>Ga0193698_1000051_pt1 | contig 16871 bp, 14 predicted proteins | sample L3c1metaG_FD_165512 | JGI IMG/M metagenome (GOLD analysis project Ga0193698, IMG submission 165512) | Soil microbial communities from a riparian zone of the East river system, Colorado, United States - L3c1 | ecosystem: Environmental > Terrestrial > Soil > Riparian zone | place: USA: East River... | reverse complement strand
CCCCGGCGCTATTAGCTCGCTAAAGCTTGGTCTCCAACCAGTTCTTACCAACCCCGAGATCGACCACCAGCGGCACCGACAACTGCGCCGCATGCTCCATCTCGTATTTCACCATCTCCTTCACCGGCTCGAGCTCGTCGGGGAACACCTCAAAGACCAGCTCGTCGTGAACCTGGAGAAGCATCTTGCTTCGCAGGTTGCGTGTACGGAGCGCATTGTCGATTCTGATCATGGCAATCTTTATCAGATCGGCCGCGGATCCCTGAATCGGGGAATTGGCGGCGACCCTTTCACCAAATGCGCGAATATTGAAGTTCCGCTCGCGTAGCTCCGGTATATATCGCCGGCGTCCGAATATCGTCTGCACGTATCCGTTCTCACGAGCGAACGCCACCATCGAATCAAGGTAGTTGCGAACTCCCTGAAAGCGCTCGAAGTACCGTGCAATGAATTCCTTCGCCTCTGCGTGCTCGATCCCGAGCTGGCGGGAAAGAGCGTTTGCTCCCTGACCGTAGATCGTCGCGAAATTGATCGTCTTGGCTCGGCTACGCATCGTGCTGGTCACTTCAGCGACAGGAACGTCAAAAATCACCGCTGCGGTCTGCCGATGGATATCGCCGCCTGCCTGGAAAGCTTCGACGAAGGCCGGATCTCGTGAGAGATGCGCGAGGAGCCGGAGCTCGATCTGCGAATAGTCAGCAGCCAGCAGCAGCCAGTCTTTACGGGGGATGAAGCCTCGTCGTATGTCCCGACCCAGCTCACTACGAATTGGGATGTTCTGCAGGTTCGGATCATTGGATGAGAGCCTGCCACTGCTCGCCCCTGTCTGATTGTAGGAGGTGTGTAAGCGGCCCGTTTTTGGATTGACGAGTCGAGGCAGTGCATCGAGGTAGGTGTTCTCGAGCTTGGACAACTCCCTGTACTCCATGAGCAGCGCCGGTAATTCATGCCCTGCTTCTGCCAACTCCGTGAGAACGCCAACATCAGTCGACGGTCCGGTGCTGGTCCTTTTGGTCACCGGGAGATTCAGCTTTCCGAAAAGGATGTCCCGAAGTTGTAGGTTGGAGTTGATGTTGAATTCCACTCCTGCGGCCTTGTAGATCTGCTTCTCCACTTCCTCGCGCCCTGCCTGAAAGCGCTGTTTCAGCGACGCGAACAACGGCAAGTCGATCGCGATACCGGTCCATTCCATCTCGGCCAGCACGTCGACAAGAGGTATTTCCACACCCTCGAACAGTTTGGTAAGCTCGTACGATTCGAGTTGCGGCTCGAATACTCTGCGCAGCCGCAATGCCATGTCGGCATCCTCACACGCATAGTCACGAGCCGCTTCGACGGGGCACTCATCGAACGGAATTGCCGACTTTCCCTTGCCACACAAATCCGTAATCGAGGTCATGGTGTGGTCGAGAAACTCGAGTGCCAGCACATCCAGTCCGTGCGAGCGGCGTCCGGGGTCGAGCACGTAGCTGGCGAGCATGGTGTCGAAGTCCAGGCCAGCCAGATTCACCCCTGCACGTCGCAGTGTCACAAGATCGTACTTCGAGTTCTGCGCGGTTTTTCGGACAGTTGGATCGGCAAGAAGATCTCTCAGCGGCTTCATCTCCGGAGAGTCAAGCGGAGGAAGATTGCGAACGCTCCTCGGTTTGCTCTCGCGCAGAACTCTGGCAGCTATGCTCATCGAGTCGGTGGTGGTCTTCTTTTTCTTTAGAGTCGTCTCCGCGAATGGTTCGTCTCCTCCCCGAATCAGACCTCTATCCTCTGGTGCATCCGTTGCAGAGCGGTCACCGGCGGCGTCGACGAGCAGTTCTACCTGACCCTCCTCTCGTCGTAGCTTGTGCTGAAGCGGAAAGTAGTACGCCTCGCCTTCGCCGACGGCGATTGCGATAGACACCAGCGACGACCGTAACGGATCGACAAGCTGTGGACTCGAAGGATCGATCAGAGTCTCGGTGCCGACAGCTATTGCTTCGACTTCGCGGGCACGCGTGATGGCGTGCTCCAGTGCTTCGACGGTATCCACAGTTACGTAGCTGGCGGCGCGTTCCTCCGGCTTTTCTTCGACAGGTGCCTGAGCAGCCGAGTCCTTCGCTAGCGAATGGAACTCCAGCTCGATGTACAGATCCCGCAGGCGCAGGTGATCGGGCTGCTTTATCCTGAGCGATTCGAGATCGAAAGCGACCGGTAAATCGTCCCTGATAGTTACTAATTCCTTCGATAGCCTCGCATTTTCCGCGTGTTCGAGCAGTGCCTCGCGCGGACGCTTCTTCGTGATCGACGCGGCGTTGGACAGGATGGACTCGAGGTGGCCATACTGTTTGACCAGCTCGGACGCCGTTTTGTCTCCGATGCCGCGTACTCCAGGGATGTTGTCGGACGAATCACCGACAAGAGCCAAATAATCGGTCACGAATTCAGGAGCAACGCCAAGGCGCTCCTCCGCGTTCTCGACGCTGACCCAATGCTCTTCGACGTTTGCTGGCCCTCCCCTGCCGGGATTCAGAAGCCAGACTCCGGGCTTGACCAGCTGCTGAAAGTCCTTGTCGCCGGATATCACCACAACGTTCACGCCAGCTTCGACACTCTTGGCCACGAGCGTACCGATTACGTCATCAGCTTCGTACCCGGGCAGGGTCATGATCGGGATACGGTAAGCATCGAGTATCTCGCGGATGCGTTCCATGCCGCGATCGAAATCCGACTGCAGCTCCTCGCTCAGCTTTTCCCGGGTGGCCTTGTAAGCGGGATACCGCTCGTGGCGGAAGGAAAGCCCGGAATCATGGACCCAGCCCAGGTAGTCAGGCTGGTGCTTGGTGATCAGACGCTGAAGAAAGTTCGCAATGCCCCAGCTCGCGGATGTGTTCTCCCCCTTACTCGTCGTCAGCGGACGCGAGATCAGCGCGAAAAAGGCACGATAAATCAGCGCATATCCGTCGACCAGAAACAGTCGAGGACTTCCCGGAACATTCATGAAGTGAATATAAAACGCCTTCGTGCCCCTAGAGCGCGAAGGCGTTCCTGTAACAAAGTTCCGATACGGTTGACGGCTAGGCTTCCCGCAACCTAGCGCTGCTTGCGACTGTTGAGCGAAAGAAACTCGGTCTCACTTGGTCTCGTCAGTCTCCATCTACCCGCGTCTTCGTAGAAAACCAGCTGCGAATTGTATGTGCGATACTGCCAGATCTGGAGGCGTGTGTTCGATGCGATCTGGGTGGCGGTCATCGTGCCGCTCATCGTGCGTTCCACTATCTGATCCGGCTCTCCCAGTGCCACGAACACCATTCCGCGATCCGACAGCCATCCCGGAGTGCGATCCATTCTGAACTCGATGTTGGCCTGCTGAATCCGGCTGAAGTAGGCCTGCATTTCCTCATTGGTCGGAGTTTCAGGGATCGGGTCGGTGACACGGAGAAACTCCGCCCAAACCGTAGCACGCCTTTCGAGAGGAGCTGTTCGAAGGGCACTCAGACGCGTAGAGCTCGCGAAAAACCGCAAATAGCCCAGCATGTCCTCGAAGGACATCAACGGAATGTCTTCACCAAAACTCACGAACAACGGAGCCTTCGCGCTGTCGGGCGAGTCTCTTCGGGTGAAAGACACCTGTGCTATTCCAACACCCACCGCGGATATCGGCACGTTTACGATGCCGCTGAACAGGCTACCCTTTCGTGGCAGGCTTGCGGAGTCGCGCCATAGCTGGTTTCCCTTGTCGTTCCGAACTACGTAATCCACAGGAAGTCGGGGGCCCTGACCATACGCCTCAACGTAGATCGCAACAGTGCTATCCCGGCCGAAGACGGCACTCGATCGCGGGCTTGCCAACAGCCGTGGTGCTGAATCGAGGCGGGTTCTCCCCGCGGCCTCATAAACGAGGAGCGGGGTAGCGAAACGACCGGTGCTCAGAGCAGGAACACTGACCATTGCCTGTTGAGTGGCGGTACGAGAGCCGCCGACGTCACGAACCATTGCCGAGACGGTGTAAGCTCCGGGTGAAACGTGAAAGTAGTGTTGGAAGATCACGCTCTCATCGGTTCGATTTATCTCCCGAAAGGATCCAACCCGCACGATCTCCATCGCGTTTACGTTTGCCACCTCCACGTCCCCGCGACTCATGGAGATCTTAACTTCATACGGAGCGCGGTACCGATCCCCTTCCCGGGTGAACGTGAGCGCCCGGTTGGGAACCGAAATGCTGGCCAGAACCAGCGTCGTGTCCGGATAAGCGCTGGCGAACGAAGAGATCTTCCCTACAAACGCGAGTGGGCTCGGCGCGGCGAGCAGGCCAATGCTCCGATAGAGCTCACTCACGTCGGCCGGCGCCCCTCCATCGGGCTGAAGAACGGGCAGATTTGCTTGAGCAGTGGGACGCGTTGTCGTCGAGCTGCAGGCGACGGCAAGAACGGAGCTCAGGACTACCAGTCCCAGGGATTGTTTAACAGAGATCGACATGAGTGGTTTGATACCCTATCCGGTTTTACCGGTTTCTATTAGCTTCGCGGCGTGTCTCGAGAACAAATGGTCGGCACTCCCGTCGCTGACTATACCATCCAGAAAGAGGTCGGTGAGGGCGGAACATCTGCCGTCTACCTGGCCGAGCATCCGAATCATGGCACCGTAGCTCTCAAAGTGCTACGGGAAAAGCTACGCCAGGACACGACGGCAGTAGCGCGCTTCGTTCGTGAGGCGAAATACGGCGCCAGGGTCAGGCACCCGAACGTCGTCGAGACCATTGAAATCGGACAGGCCGCAAACGGCCTCCATTTTCTCGCCATCGAGTGGGCCGAAGGCGAAATCCTGGAACGGTACGCGAAACAGTACGCACCTCTGCCACGGGACGAAGTTGCCACAATTGTCTCGCAGATTGCAGCTGGGGTTCAGGCCGCACACGACGCCGGAATCGTGCACCGCGATCTGAAGCCCGAAAATGTGATGTACGATTCGAAGACCCGTCTGGTGAAGCTTCTGGACTTCGGAATTGCGACGGACACGCAAGCCTCTAGCGACGAGCGCCTGACCCGTGCCGGTTTCTTCGTCGGAACTCTCATGTACATCGCCCCTGAGGCGTTATCGGGCGAGATTGTTACAGCTGCCGCCGACCAGTACAGCCTGGCTACCATTGCCTATTTTCTGCTGACGCGATCGCTCCCATATAGCGCGAAAGCGCCCCGTGAAATGTTCACTCAGCTTCTCACGATGCCTCCGATTCCACTCAAGGATGCAGGAGAAGGGGAGTTCAACTTCACGCCAGCGCTGGACGCCGTCGTAATGCGTGCGCTTTCCCGGCAACCGAGCGCCCGCTATCCCAGTGTTATCGCTTTCGCGGATGCGTTTACTGCGGCGGCGAACATCGAACCGGATCAGCCGAAGATGATGGACAAGTTCAAGGGACTACTTAGGCGCAGCCGGTAAGTCTGCGGGATCGACCGGAAGCCACAGGGTAAACGTCGAGCCTTTTCCTGGTTCGCTTTCCAGCTCGACCATTCCGCCGATGAGAGCCGCCAGGCGACGGGATATCGAAAGACCAAGTCCAGTGCCCCGCTCTGCAGAGTGTCCGCGAGGACCTGCATCAATCTGCTCGAACTCCTCGAAGATCCGGCTTTGGTCCGCGGGCTGAATCCCAATCCCTGTGTCGATTACCTGAATCCCGATCCATGGATTCGATGGATACGATGGTCGATCTGCGGCAAGTGGTCCGCTGTCTGGAAGCGTGTCAACGAGACGGGTACGAATGACAATGCCGCCTTCGTTCGTGTATTTGACCGCATTGCCCAGAAGGTTTACGAGAATCTGGCGCAGATGAGTTGGGTCAGTCCGAATGCGGGGTAGAGCTGCGCCCATTACGAGGGACAGGCTGAGCCCCTTTTCACTGACCAACGATTCTATCTCGCTCGCAACGTCGAGGACGAAGGGCCGCAGATCGATTGCCTCGGTGTGAATCTCCAACCGCCCCGCCGCCATCTTGGCCAGATCGAGAATCTGATCGACTAGGTGTCGAAGGTGATTGGCCGAAGCCTCGATGCGTTCGACCGGTTTTACCTGACGGGGAGCCAATTCACCGTAAACGCCCTCGCGAAGCAGATCGACAAAACCAACGATCGCGTTCAGCGGGGTCCGGAGCTCGTGGGACACGTTTGCGAGGAACTCACTCTTCATTCGGTTGACGCGCAGCAGTTCCGACGAAAGCCGTTCGAGCTCCTTCGACCGCTCTACGAGGCTACGGGCTTGCCGACGTTCGTGACGCAGTATCAGAGCAAGACCGAGAACGGTCGCGAGGGACACTATCCACCCAACAAGACCAGTCCAGTGATCGAATCCGATCGAGAGCGAATGCATTGACTCCAATCATAAGAATCCATAACCTCTCGCACCATGACTGAGCATTCGACGCTCATCGCGTTGCTCGCCGCACGTTCCGCCAAGCGTGGTCAGTTCACACTCGCTTCGGGGAAGCAGTCGACGTTCTACATCGACGCCCGACTTACCACCATGAGCCCGGAAGGTCTATCCACCATCGGCCCACTCGCGCTGTCGGTGCTCGGGCAAATGAAGTGGCAGATAGATGCCGTAGGCGGCCTGACACTCGGCGCGGACCCCATCGCTTACGCAATCAGCTACGCCAGTGCGGATACGGATCACCCGCTCCGAGCCTTCACGGTAAGGAAGGAGCTGAAGACCCACGGAACCGGTAAGCTGCTCGAAGGTCCTTTCTCGCAGGGTGACCGTGTTGCCGTGATCGAGGATGTCATAACCACGGGTGGTTCCGCAATTCGAGCTATCGATGCAGTGCGCGCAGCGGGTGGTGTAGTTGTGGGAGTTCTCGCACTGGTTGACCGGGAAGAGGGAGGGCGACAGGCGATTGAGAAGGCCGGAGTGTCCGTCGTCGCCCTCGCGACCGCGAGTCAGATCATAAGCGCTCTACATGGCTGATCGGTTCGCCAGCCTGGATCTTTGGAATCCAGCCCGGATATGCCGCTGATGGTCGAAACGTGGACAACGTATCGACATATGGCAGCACAAGCTCCGTTCTGAAATACTGAATCATTCCCTGTCCGTCGAAAGTACTTCTGAATTTCACTGGAGACATCTTCATCACCGTTCGTACATGCCGGCCAAAGCTCTGAGGTGATGAGTAATCAAGGTGGTTCGCCACACGGGCAACGGACAATCCGGGGTTTTCGAACAGCCGCGCCGCGCGTATTAGTCTGGCCAGCGACAAGTAGCGTTTCGGAGCTGGGAGCTTTGCCCGAAAAAAGCGGCTCATCAGAGTGCTCGGCAAAATGTTCAGGTGACGGGCAAGCTGGCGAACCGTGGATATCCTCGGCGATGAATCGAAGAGCAGCTCGAAAAACCGCCAGCAGTCCTTCGATACGCCGGGCAGGTCGAGGCCAATCTGCGCGAGAGCTGACCGCAGCAGGTCATTCGACCCTTGTGATGCGAGCAGGTTTCTCAGGGCTTGCCATCCTGTAGGCAGCCTTGCGTCCACCAGCGTCCGAATGCCAAGCTGCCCCAGCGCTAGCGTCGCGTGCGGAGTGGAGTTCTGCGTCTCGGTCAGTAGTGCCACCGCTGGTATTCGCGGGAATTCTCTCACCATCGCCGCAACACCACTGGAGCTCTGGGATCCGTAGCGAGTGACGGAAATCAGAACCAGGCTGGCTCGCTGTTGCCTTAGATCCGACAGAACTTCATCCAGGGATTCTCGATGAAGCGGATCGCATAGTCCCTGTGCCGCTGCGTCCATCCTGGAACGCTCGAGCGGGGTAAGAATTGTCGACACAGGTGTCCGGTGCTGGCTACGTTTGGAGTCGGATGACATGGGATCCTCCGGGTAAGGGCGAAACGGTACCGGTTCGGATGGATAAGAGGGCACGTCAGACTTGCGTCATCCATGGCAACACGGGGAACGCGAGCACACCCAATTCGCCATATCGTATATATTTCCAGGGAAGCAATCGGTCGGGCGATCGCGCGTTAGTATCTATACGATACTTATTCGAGGAAAGTCCGGGCTCCAGTGGAAGGCTGCCAGGTAACGCCTGGGCGCGGACGGCGAGAGCTATCCGTGACGGAAAGTGCCACAGAAAACAGACCGCCATCTTCGGGTGGCAAGGGTGAAACGGTGGGGTAAGAGCCCACCGCGCTCACGGTGACGGGAGCGGCACGGCAAACCCCAGTTGGAGCAAGGCCAAATATGCGGCGAGAGGATCCACCTCGATCAAAGACGCCGCGGGTAGGCTGCTAGAGGGCATGGGCGACCATGTCCGTAGAGAAATGATCGTCCGGGCTACGCAAGTAGCCCGACAGAACCCGGCTTATAGACCGATTGCCGACAACGTAACAACCTCCGATGGGAAATCATCGGAGGTTGTTTGTTTCCACCCACAACCGGTTTGACGGTCAAAAACGTGGATATCCGACGCGGAATGATGAGATGGCCGCTTCCTATCTATCTCTTGTTAGGCTGCAGTGCCGGCACTCGACCATCGCCTCCTGTTGCCCCCGAACCTGCGGTTCCCAGCGCACCGGGAGTAGTGTCTCCGGTGGCCAGTGCCTGGACTTTCAATTACACGCCTGGCACCACGCGCTATCAGATCTCTCGGAGCGCAGCAATCGAGAGCCAGTCCGATTCCACAGGGACCAAGCGCGAAACGTCTACCAACGCGACTAACGAATTCTTATCGCTGGCGGCAGCTGGTGACAGCGGCCTCAGTTTCACAGCTATACTTGACGCATTTTCGACCACTGGTCAGGGGTTGATTGGTCCTGTACCGGTATTTCGACTGCCAGTGCAAGTCACAGGATTTCTTTCAGCCCAGGGCCTGACCATCAGCGGTGATACTGCCACCAGTCTCAAGTGCAATCCCGTCTTCTCGACCCTTGTTTCAGATCTCCGCAATCTGTTGCCTCGATTTCCAGCCGAACTGTCACCGGGAAAAGCGTGGCGGGATTCACTCGATTCAAGTGGATGTCAGGCTGGTATTCCTACCACTTCGCGCACGACTAGCGCTTATGTCGTGGCGGGCGAGGCCAATTACGAGGGACGGCCCGTTCTCGTAGTCCAGCGATCCGATATGATTCAGGCGCACGGGGAAGGAGCACAGCAACAGCACTCGGTAAAGCTCGACGCCGGCGGCACCGGAAACGCGCTCTATTACCTCGACAGGAATGACGGCCGCATTACTCGGATCACCGCCGGACAGGAATTGAACCTGACAATTACCACGTCAGGCAAGCTGCATCAATTCAAGCAGAACTCGAAGCAGGAATTCCGGCTCGTGCCCTAATCGACAAGACGCAGCGGCATCACCAGGCACATGTAGGACGCTGGATCTTTCCACCCTTCCGGTTCCAGGGTTGCTGCTCTCTCTGGAGCCTTGAACGTCATCCGAACTTCGTCAGTCGGGATGTAACGCAGTATCTCGAGCAGATAGCTGGCGTTGAATCCGATATCCAGCTGATCCCCGGTATACCGAATGGGAAGCTCGTCCTGGGCCTCGCCGAGATCCGGTGTCTGCACGCTGAACTTGAGCATGCCGCTGTTGAACGACAGCCTGATCCTGTGGGTCTGGTCAGATGCGATAACTGACATTCTCTTCAGTGCACTTGTCAGAGCTACTTTGTCAGCGACCGCGACACGGTCATTGTCCTTCGGAATGACCTGCTCGTAATTGGGGTAAGGACCTTCGATGAGACGAGTAAAGACCGCGGTGAACGGAGATCTAAACCCGATATGGTTATCGCCTCTGGCGATTTCCAGCTCCTCCTCGGCAGGAAAGAGTCGACGGATTTGCTCGAGTGCCTTCGGTGGAACGATCAGATCACTTGCCGGCGCAGTAGCAGCGTTGATGGGCATATCCATCTTCGCCAGTCGATGACCGTTTGTCGCGACCATGCGCATTCTGTCAGGACGTAATTCCCATAGCACACCGTTCAAAATGGGACGGCTTTCCTCTGCCGACACCGCGAAGGATGTGTGTGAAATCAGCTGCTGAAGGTCACCTGACCGAATTCGCCAACTTTCACTAAACCGAACAGAGGGAAAAGTTGGAAACTCGTCTCTCGGCAATCCAAGCAGCTTGAACCGGGACCGCCCACATTCCAAAGTGATCCGTTGTTCTCCAACTGCAGCGATTTTAACCGGTGCGGGTGGCAGCTCACGCGCAATTTCACTGAGCTTTTTTGCGGGAACAGTTACCGCTCCAGCTACATCCACATCCGCCATCACCTCAGTACTGACAGCGATATCCAGGTCCGTCCCGGATAGCTTGATCCCCTTGTCCGTCGTCTCGAGAAGAATATTCGCCAGGACAGGAAGCGTTGTTTTCGCCGGAATGCTTGCAGCGACAGCCGCCAATCCTTCCTGAAGCTTTTCACGAGAGATCGTAAACCGCATTCCTTCGTCCTGTGGAGTTCAGGTGAGCTGCTAGTATTTGTCTTAAGAGATTTAAGAACTAGTAGCCGTAGTAGGGTGTGTGGAGCGCTGTTCAACGTGTCTAACTTATGAAGGGAGCAGGATTTCCGCTACGCTGGATGATGTGTGGTTGAATGTTGGTAAAACCGTTCGAGATAGCTTCTCGACATCGAAATTTTTAAACCGTCATCCTTTCCACACGTGTTGGTCGGAAGTTGAACGTTTCCAACATTCCACGGATCCGATTGATTCGGGCTTTTAGTTGAGGATCTGCGGCAACCGACTCCTGAACTTTTTCCAGGCTATGAATGACGGTGGAATGATCTCGCCCGCCGAATGCATTTCCAATCTCGACGAGTTGGGTGGCTAACAACTCCCGCGTGAGATACATGGCTATCTGACGCGGGGTAGTGAGATTCTTGGTTCTAGTTTTTGACCGAAGACCATCGACAGTTACTCCCCACTCTTTAGCAACGGCTTGCTGGATAGTCAGGATTGTCAGGGTTGTGCTACTATCCGGCTCGAGGCCTTCAATTGCGCGCAATTTGTCGCGAAGCGCCTCACGGGCAACATCAACGGTGATGTCTTTGTGCTTGAGTGATGCATAGGCCAGCAGCTTGATGATGGATCCTTCGAGCTCGCGAACATTCGAGCGAACATGCTCAGCGATGAAGTGGATGACGTCATCGGGGATTGTCAGCTCCAGCCGATCCAGCTGAGCTTTCTGTTTGAGTATTGCGACCCGATGCTCGAAATCCGGGAGGCTGATGTCAGCGACCATTCCCCACTGAAATCGGCTGACGAGCCTGGCTTCCAGGCCTGCAATTTCTGACGGAGGTCGATCACTCGTGAGCACAATTTGCCGACCTGCCTCGTATAGGGCGTTGAACGTGTGAAAAAACTCTTCCTGGGTAGCCTCCTTTCGTCCTTTCAGGAAATGGACATCGTCAACCAGCAGTAAGTCAGTTTCCCGGTAGCGCCGGCGGAATTCAGGACCGGTACGGTCGAGCATGGAGCTTATCAGCTCGTTCATAAACTGCTCGGTTCCTATGTAAGTGATCCTGGTGTCGGGACTCCGCTTAAGGGTTTCATGCGCGATTGCCTGCATGAGGTGAGTTTTGCCGAGTCCGGTGTCTCCGTAAATGAAGAGGGGATTGTAAACTCTTCCTGGAGCCTGACTTACAGCGTTGGCAGCTGCAGCGGCGAGCTCGTTGGACTTGCCGATGACGAAGAGGTCGAAAGTATAGCGCTCACTGAGTGGCGGAGAGCTGGTCCCATTCTGGGGCTGTGCTGGCTTTGCCGGTGTTGGGGGCGGAGCGACGAAAAAATCCATCTGCGACCGCTTTTTCCGTTCTTCGTGGACCCGGAATGCGACATTGAGCGGATGACCCAGAACAATCGGGGCGTAGCTGGACAGTAGTTCTGCGTGCTTCGAATCGTTCCAATCCGCGGTGAACTGATCCGGTGCGCCTATGAAAATGGTGGTGCCTTCGATTGAGAGAGCTTCAGTCGGCTCGAGCCAGGCTTGGAAGGTCTGATCGGGGAGCTCTTGGCGGGCGCGGTCGAGAAGGCGTTTCCATACTTCAGAAGGGCTGAGCGACATCATCGCGCTACCGTAGCCGATTTATGTGGAAAAGTCAAACCAACCTGGCGCGAACTCGCTCGGCCAACTTGACCTATCTTCAATGCTGGAATAGTTTTACCGGTTCTAAACAGCAACTGATCTTCTTGGTTTCCGGAGTATCGTAATGGGTAAGCCCACCTACCGTCCCCGCAATAAGCGCCGCATCCGCACGCATGGTTTCAGGTTGCGTATGGCTACTAAATGGGGACGTGAAGTTCTTAGCCGCCGCCGCAAGAAAGGACGCAAACGGCTCACCGTCCAGTTGCCGACGAAATACGCCGGCGCGTAAGCCACTCGGCTTTCCTCGCAGCTCGCGGCTGACGGGAGAGGCCGATCTCGAGTCGGTAAGGCGTACAGGGAAGCGGATGCAAACCCAGCGTCTGGAGGCTCGAGCATCTGCTTCCCTGTTGCTTCATCCTCGAGTTGGAGTGGTAGTTCCGAAATATCGACGGAATATCGTTGATCGGAACCGCACTAAACGTCAGCTGCGTGAACTGGCGAGAACCAGAGTTCTGCCACTCCTTGGAAGCGTAGATGTTCTGGTACGCGCAAAACCCGAAGCATACGGCGCGCGGTTTGACCAGCTTTCAATGGAAATTGACGCAATCGCGCAGTGGGCAGCAGGAATCGTGTCGCGTTAGACCATGCGGACGATATTTATGCATCTGATTCGCGGTTACCAGCTGGCGATATCACCTCTATTGCCAGCCAGCTGCCGCTACTATCCAACGTGTTCGGCCTACGCGCTCGAAGCCTTCGAGCGCTACGGGGTGATGAAAGGAGGTTGGCTGACGATCAGCCGGATCCTTCGCTGTCATCCCTTTCGGCCGGGCGGCTACGACCCGGTTCCCTGAATGGATAAGCGTTTTTTTCTGGCTTTGTTTCTGTCGCTGATCGTAATTGCGATCTCCCAGCTGATTTTTCCACCGACCAAACCAGCACCGGGCCTCCAGAGCAAGGTCGCGACAGACTCCTCGGCGTCCTCCACTCCGAGGGGAACAGCGTCATCCACAGCTGCGGCCGTGACGAAGGCCCCGGTGATTACATCTCCGCAAAGTCAGCGCATCGTTGCTACTGATACATCCGCAGCAACGGGCACTGCTGAAATCACCGCGGTCAACACGCCGAAGGTGATTTTCAGATTCAGCAACATCGGCGCAGCCCCGGTCTCGATCGTAATGCGCGACTACAAGAGCCGAGCATCACAGGCGGGAGGCCTTGTTGACCTGGCTGTTGCCGGCTCTCCGCTCCTTGCGTATAGACTCGTGACACCGACCGATACGGCGGATCTGGCGAAGTTGCCGTTCTCACTGTCGAGGGCCACGAGCGTCGGAGGCGACGAGGTTCTCACGTACAGCGGAGTAGCGAAGAACCTGCCTGTCTCCATCACATATACAATTCCCAGCGATACGGCTGCGAGCTACGTGATTCGGGTCCAGGGACGTGTTGAGGGCGTACAGGGGCAAGCGTATCTGCTGGCGGAGCTTCCGAAATCCCTTCAGCCAACCGAGGCCGATACTGTCGGAGATCACCGAACGCTGGCTTACAGCTTCAAGTCACAGCGGGATCATGCACGGAGCATTCTTTTTAGCGGACTCGACCCCGGCGAAAAGACTCTTGAAGCCGGCCCGCTCAATTGGGTCGCTGTCAAAAACAAGTACTTCGTATTCGGAATACTCGCGCCCAGCGGAACACCATTCAGTGAAGTAACGCTGACCGGTGGGGCACGAACTTCAAAGGTCGCTACGACGGCTTCGGCAAGCGTCGTACAGGCGCTTCGTAATAACACGTTCTCATTCGATGTGTACGCAGGACCGCAGGAATCCCAGCGCCTTATACGAATGGGCCGTGATTTCGATCATGTGAATCCGTACGGGTGGCGGTTCCTGCAGAGCGTCGTTCATCCAATTGCCTCGAAGGTCATCCAGGCTCTCCTCTGGATGCACAACCGCCTTCACCTCAGTTACGGGTGGGTGCTGGTCATCCTCGGAATTCTGGTTCGGCTGGCTCTATGGCCGCTCAATCAGAGCACCATGCGATCCAGCCTGAAGATGCAGGAGCTGCAGCCGAAGCTGCAGGCTGCTCAGAAGAAGTACAAAGATCCCGTGCAACAGCGTGAAGCGATCATGAAGGTCTATCATGACGCGGGAGTGAGCCCCTTCGCCGGACTTACGGGATGTCTTCCGGCGCTCCTCCCTATGCCGATTCTGTTCGCGCTCTTCTTCGTGTTCCAGAACACCATCGAGTTCCGGGGCGTTCCGTTCATGTGGTTGCACGACATTTCGATCAAGGATCCGTTGTACATCCTGCCGTTGCTGATGGGTGCTTCCATGTACGTGTTGTCATGGATTGGAATGCGTAATGCTCCTCCAAATCCTCAGGCGAAAATGATGGGGTACATGTTTCCGGTAATGATGACGGTGGTATTGTTGAACATGGCATCGGGTCTCAACCTCTACTACACTGCGCAAAACATCGCAGCACTTCCGCAGCAGTGGCTACTGGCCCGCGAGCGCGCCAAAGCGCGTCCAGCGGGATAGGGAAGGGCAATGCTGCGTGTCACGTACATTGGTCACGCAACGCTACTAATCGAGATTGGTGGGAAGCGGCTGCTCACCGATCCGAATTTCGACACAACCTTGGGGAAGTTCCTACCCCGTGTCAGCGCACCGGGGATTGCGCTCGACCAGCTTCCCAAGCTGGACGCGATACTGCTGACGCACGCGCACGCAGATCACCTTTCGTTCGATTCCATTGATGCGCTGCCGGCGGACATTCCTCTCTTTGCTCCACCGGCCATTGCCAAATGGCTGAGCAAGCAAGGGTACGGTCACACGGTACCTGTAGCGCCAGGGGAGAGTGCCCAAGTTGATAGTGTCGTGATCCGCGCAGCCTCGGCAGCGCACAAAGGGAATCGCTATGGCGTGGATCGCTGGAGAAGCGCCGCGAATATGTATCTTATCGAGACTAATAAAACCTCGTGTTTCTTTGCCGGGGACACGGCGCTGACTCCTGACACTACACACCTCGTCGAGAATCACCTGGTAGCGAAGGGACGAAGTCTCGACCTCGCTCTTCTTCCCATCGGACATGCACCGTGGTGGAAACCCGGCTTTCGGAAAGGGCACCTCACAAGCACCGATGCGTTGACGCTCTTCGAGAGGCTCAAGGCCAGGTACTTCATTCCGTACCATTGGGGAACCTTCAACCACGTGACGTCGACCGCTTTCGACGCGATCGATCGGCTGAGGGCAACGTTGGAGAATCATCCGTTGCATCCAGCGGTAAAAATTCTGGAGCCAGGTACGACATTCGTCCTGCCTACCGCTGACCCGTGACGATTGCGGTCACAAGTGCTGTGCGACTCGATGATACGATAGTTGCCGCAGCAACGCCGAACGGTCGAGGCGCCCTTGCATTGATCAGGCTAAGCGGGCGCGATGCATTTTCCATTGCGGCAAAGCATCTACGCCCGTTGCCATCACAACCGCGTGTCAGCCAGCTGTGCAGCGTACACGATGGAGACGAGCTTCTCGATCAGGCGCTGGTAACTCTGTTTCCTGGCCCAAACTCATTTACTGGCGAGGATACTGTCGAGCTCTCGACCCATGGCGGATACCTTGTTCCGGATTCCGTGATTGCGGCCCTCATCTCTTCCGGTGCCCGACAGGCACTTCCCGGAGAATTCACCAGAAGGGCGGTGCTCAACGCCAAGCTGGATATCCTGCAGGCAGAAGCCATTGGAGATCTCATTGACTCACGGTCACAAGCCATGCGCCGTACTGCACTCGGTCAACTGGATGGAGGGCTATCCCGTCGACTTCTGCAGCTGCGGAGCAATCTCATTGATCTTGAGGCGTTGATCGTCTACGACATCGACTTTCCGGAAGAAGATGATGGACCTGTGTCGCGGGAGAAGGTCGAACACGCGGCTGCAGAGATCACCGAGTCGCTAAAAGCGCTGCTTGCAACCGCACCGATGGGTGAGTTGGTTCGGGAAGGTGCTGTCGTGGTCATCGCCGGCCCGCCGAACGCCGGCAAATCCTCGCTCTTCAATGCCTTGCTTGGGAGGTCGCGAGCGATCGTTACAGAACTACCCGGGACGACGCGCGATGCACTGGAAGCAGTGATCGATACCGGAGAATGGCCTCTCCGTCTTGTCGATACCGCAGGGCTGCGATACACCGATGATCGGCTCGAGCGCCTCGGGATAGAAGTAAGCGAGCGCTATCTCGCCGATGCGCACGTGGTCATCGCCTGCGGTGAAACTCCCGCTGGCCTGGAGAACACGGTGACCCTGATAGCACAGACTTCGCCTGCTCCCATTCTGCCGGTACACACCAAGATCGATTTAGTATCACAAGGAGACAAATCAGGCTGGCCTCTCTCAACCTTGGCCATCAGCGCCGAAACAGGAACTGGTCTTCCGGATCTCCTGGAAGCCATTAATGAGGTGTTGCGTAAGGAGCATGGCGAGGTCTCGCCTGATGTGCCGATGCTCACCAGAGCCCGGCATCGACATGCACTTTCTCTGGCTTGCTCCGAGCTCGAACTCTTTCAGCAGGCGTGGGACGAGAACAGCCTCCCGGCGACCGTGGCATCGGTCCATCTTCGTACCGCGGTTCTGGCTTTGGAGGAGCTGATCGGGACTGTCGAGATCGAAGATGTGTTCGACCGGGTATTCAGCTCTTTTTGTGTGGGTAAATAGCTTTTTTTAGGCTGAAGCGGCAGCGGAGCTGGCGATGGAAGTGATCTCGCTTGCGCTGGCACGCACCGCCCATGAGAGTCCACGGGCGTTTACAGCAGCCTCGACCATCCTGGCGCCGACAAAATAGCCGG
>Ga0193698_1000049_pt1 | contig 17219 bp, 13 predicted proteins | sample L3c1metaG_FD_165512 | JGI IMG/M metagenome (GOLD analysis project Ga0193698, IMG submission 165512) | Soil microbial communities from a riparian zone of the East river system, Colorado, United States - L3c1 | ecosystem: Environmental > Terrestrial > Soil > Riparian zone | place: USA: East River... | reverse complement strand
CTACACGACGGTGAATGCCTACGGCAACGTCGTCTCGGATGATCTCCGCAAGGCGTTCGAACAGTCGACGGGGAAGGATTTCAAGCCGTTCTTCGATCAGTGGGTCTATGGAGCGGGGTTTCCCGTTTTCCAGGTTTCAGCGCAGTACGATCGCGCGGCCGGACGTATAGTCGTGAGCGCGAAGGAAGTGCAGCCGCGCGACAACCTCACGAGCTTTTTCGATGTCGATGTGGACGTCGAGGCGCGCACCGACAGCGGGGTTGTTCGGTTCGTCGTGCCGGTACGAGATGGAACAGGAGAGGCGGGAGCGAACCTCAAGGCTCCTCCGCGCTCGATCCGCTGGGACAAAGGGAACTGGATACTGGACATAACGGATTTTCCACGCTCGACGGCGATGATGCGATATCAGCTGGTCAACGACGACGATGTGCTCGGTAGAGTCGAAGCCGTCGACATCCTCGCTCAGCGGCCTGCCGAGCAAATGGCGCTCGACGCGCTCGTCCGCGCCACGCGCAACGACAAGTTCTGGGGCGTACGCGCGCGCGCTGTCGCCGCCATCGGTGCCTGGGGCAGCTTCGTAACCCGCGCGAGCATACCACCGATGCGCAACGTGAGAGACGCGGTCGTTGTTGCGACTCGCGATCCCGACGCCCGCGTGCGTCAGGAAGCAGCGACCGCGCTCGGCCAGTTTGTAATCAGTGGAAAGGTCGCGGTCGATGTGGGGATTCGCCTCCGCGAAATGGCGCGGTCCGATCCGTCTTTCATTGTTCGTGGGGCGGCGCTGGCGTCGGACATTCGTCTGGAAAAGAACGCGGCGCTTCCGCTCGCCAAGCAGCTGATGGCGCAGGAAGTCTGGAACAACGTCATTCGCACGCCGGCGCTGAACGCGCTCAAAGAGGTGGACACTCCCGAAGCCCGCCAGCTCGTCGAGCAATACGCTTCTCCCAATCAATAGATTCAACTGGCACCAACCACGCTCTCAATGCAGATCAGCATCGAATATTGCGTCGTTTGACACTACGAGCCTCGAGCCGCCGGTCTGGCGGCTGAGATTCGTGCGCGCTTCCCCGAAGCGGAGATCAAGATGATTCCGTCGCGGGGCGGTCGATTCGAAGTCATGCGTGACGGAACTCCGGTCTATGAGAAATCAAAGACAGGGCGCCACGCAAAGACCGGCGAAGTCCTATCACTATTGGAAAAGAACTCCTGAACTCATGAGAATTGCTCTATCGACCGGCGGCGGTGACGCGCCGGGCCTCAACGCGGTTATTCGCGCGGCGGTGCTCTCAGCGGTTAATCGCGGCTGGGAGGTTCTTGGTATAAAGAAAGGCTACGCCGGTCTGCTCGGAGAAGAGGAAGTCATCCCCATGACTGCCTCGACCGTGCGCGGAATAGCGCACTTGGGCGGAACTATCCTTCGCACGACCAACCGGGGTAACCCATTCAGCTATCCCGTCTATCTGCCCGACGGTAGCTGCGTCGAAAAGGACCGGTCCGGCGAGCTGATCCAAAACGCGCGCAAGCTGGGAATCGACGCCTTGATCTCGATTGGTGGTGATGGATCGATGAGCATTGCGCACGAGCTGTGCGAGCGGGGAATGAAGATCGTCTGCGTTCCGAAGACGATCGACAACGACGTCAGCGGCACGATCACGACCTTCGGCTTCGACACGGCTGTGAATACCGCGCTCGAAGCGATCGACAAGCTGCACACGACGGCGGAGAGTCACGATCGGGTAATAGTGCTCGAGGTGATGGGGCGGCATGCGGGGTTCATCGCGCTGCACGCGGGACTCGCCGGCACCGCCGACGTGATCCTCATCCCGGAAATTCCCTACGACATCGATAAGGTTTGCGAAAAAATCATGGCGCGTAGTCGTTCGGGGAGGCACTTCTCGATTGTAGTGATCGCGGAGGGTGCGTTCCCGAAAGGTGAAGCACCGGCGATAATGGGGAAGTCGATGCCCGGCCAGGCAACGCGCATCGGTGGAGTCGCTGAGCGGCTGGCGAATGAAATCGAGGAGCTGACGAAGAAGGAAACTCGCTCGCTCATTCTTGGGCACCTGCAGCGCGGGGGCCAGCCGACAGGATACGACCGGTTGCTCGCGGTAAGATTTGGAGGAGCTGCTGTCCGCGCCGTCGCGGATGAAAAGTGGGACCACATGATTGCACTTCAGTCGCCGCACATTGTGGCGGTCCCCTTGGCCGACGTCCTCGCGGTACCGAAACGCGTCGAAGTGGACCACGACACGGTGCTGACGGCGCGCGCTACTGGCATCTCCTTCGGAGATTGATACACTGGGGTTAGGAGCACCTCCGGCCCCCTAAGTGTTGTTGCCATAAACAGCTCATCCCCAAGCCCAAGATAGGTGTATAATTGTTTGTCCTCCGAATAGGACAAACGGCCAAATTGCGAATATTGTCCGATGGTCCTAATATGTTACAAGCCATAGACTTACAGGACTTGGGCCCATATGGCACCCCTCGTGCACCCCATACGGCCATGAGTTACCGTTTTAGCTCGTTTTCGCTCTCATCTTCGCTGCGTCTAGCGCTACCCGCCGTGGTCGGTTTGATGATCTCGGCAGGGGTCGCGGAGGCACAGCGTCCCGTTCCCGTGAGCCCGCGCGCGCAGCAGTCGCAGACCCAGCGGCGCGAGCAGATCGTGCCACCCGGATTCTATCCGCCGGCCGGCATGTGTCGCATTTGGATCAACGATGTTCCGGCAGGCCAACAGCCGGCGCCGACCGATTGCGCATCCGCGGTGAGAAATCGCCCGACGAACGGGAAAGTTCTTTTCGGCGATGAATCACCGAAGGGCAAAAAGGGCAAATCAGACAAGAACAAATCCAATCCAGCGGACGAGCTTGTCGATCTACTTAATCGGAGGATTTCAAGATGAAGGTATTCGTCATCACACTAGCGCTGGCGGGCCTGGCTTCTGCCGCCACGGTGGATGCTCAGATCCTGGGCAGCAACAACCGGCTACCGAGTAGCGGGACCAGCATTGATGGGTCCTGGCGTGTCGTCGGTCGCGACAGCAACGGCAACACGATTTACGAGCGCCGTGTCCAGGACAATTACGGCAACATCGTAGTCGAGCGTGCCCGGCGCGATTCCAACGGCAACCTGACGATCATCAGCAGGCAGAACGTTGGCAACACCAACAACGGCAACAATAACAACAACAGAAACTGCGATTACAACCGCAGCACCAACAGCATCGGCGACATCATCTTCGGTCGCTCGAACGATGTGAATTGCAACGATAACGGCAACCGCGTTGACAACGGCTGGTATCAGGTAGGTCGTGGCCGCGACAACAACTCGATCTACGAGCGTCGCACCCGCGACAGAAATGGCAACCTGGTGATCCAGCGTGCCCGTCGTAACCGGAACGGAACGATGACCATCATCAGCACCCGTTACGCCAACGACAACGACAAGCAGTGGCAGAAGGCGCAGAAGCAGCGGGAGAAAGACTATAGGAAGCAGCAGAAGGAGCAGAACAAGTCGAACCGTGGTAACGACGACGACAACCGTTACCAGAACGATGGGTACCGGTACGACAACACCAGCTACCGTAGCAACGACAATTCGTACCGAAGCTCCGATTCAAAGGGCAACGGAAAGAGCAACGGCAAAGGCAAAGGCAAGCACAAGGGCAACTAAGTAGTACCTCCTGAAGCAGCGACGGCCCCGGCGAATAAAATCGCCGGGGCCGTTTCGCATCCGGTGCGATGTATGCACTTTCCACTGCGAATGCAGCGCACCGTTACCGACAGATACCTCCCGCCGGACCACGCGGCCTTCGTCGCGGCCGAACCGCCGACGGGTCGCCTGATCGTCATCGCTCCCACACGCGCTGCCTGCGAGACAATCGAGCTCGCGCTCGGCCTGCGCATACCGACCATTCTGGAGAAGCAGCACGGATCGGAGATCCGTGATCTCGCTGCAGCGGGTAAGGGGTTCGGAATCGTCGCGGGCACCGGAACTGGAAAGACTCTCTCTATCCGACCAATCGCCGAGACGATCCTCGGGACTGAGGCGCTCAAGGTTGGGGTCGTCAACCGTGAGCGTGAAGCAACTCCCGAGACTCCAACCTGGAACGTGATCGTCGTCACCACTGGAATCGCGCGCCGCTGGTTTCAGGATGGTGACATCCTTCCCACCGACACGCTCGTGGTCGACGAGATTCACCAGACGTCGGCGGAGCTCGAGCTCTGCCTGGCTCTGGGAAAGCGGGTCGGTTGCCGTTTCATCTGGCTCTCGGCCACGGTGGATCCAACGTTCTACGCGCGCTATCTCAACGCCGCGACAGTACTCGAGACCTCTGCGTTCGATCCAGCCAAGGCAGCGGACGTGAAGATCGTCCGCAGGGATCCGCTGAGTTTTCTGGACGACCGGTTCCTCCAGCAGGTAGTCAAGGAGAAGCGCGGAGTTGGGATGTTTCTCCCGACACGCGCCGGCGTCGAGCAGGCCGCGGAGCTGGTCGCCGAGCGCTTCCCGCGGATCAACAGCGCGTTCTATCACGGCGGCGAGCCTATTCGGGTCATCCGCCCGTTTCTGCAGGGCGAGGAGAAGAAACCGTATTTCCTGAGCATGACGGCGGCGGGACAGAGCGCGTTGAACGTTCAGGGCCTCGACACGGTCGTCATCGACGACACCCGTTTCAGCAACATCATCGAGCGCGGCAAGAACGTCCTCACCAAGCTGCACCTGGGCGCCAACGAGATTCTTCAGATGGCAGGGCGCGTACACGGCCGCGTCGCTGGCGGGAGAGTCTTCATTCTCTCCGATCGCGACATTCAGTTCTCGGCGCTGCGGCCGACAGCCCCCGAATTCCAGCTCGCCGGCGATTCGGAGCGCGTTGCGATGACGTGCGCGGATCTCGGCGTTGCCGTGGACCAGCTCGAGCTTCCGGTCCCGCTCGACCGCGTCGCTTACAAGAAGGCCGTGTCGCTGCTCGAGCGACGCGGCATCATCGAGAACGGCAGACTCTCCCGCTATGGAAAGGCCGTCGAAGCGATGCCGGTGGACCGGCCGTGGGCGGAGCTGTTGGTGAACGCCGATGACGAGCTCGTTCCATATCTGGCCGTAATGAGCTCGATCGAATCGCTGCACCGGATGACGCGCGAGGATCGCGACCTGTCCGGCGTTACGGTGCCTGGCAGTGATCATCTCACGGCTTACAACCTGTACGCCGAGGCTTTCTCGCACTGCGGGTATATCGGCGAAGTGTACGGCCTGCCTCGTCACCTCTTCGACGAGAGCGTCGAGAAGTGGGCCGAGCAGCGTGGCGTGCTGGTCAAAGCGATCGAGGACGCCGCGCTTGCCACCGCCAGCATCTTCCGCTCGCTCGGGATGGAGCTGCCCACGAAGATGGTGAACGCGCGCGATCACATTTATCGCAAGTTCACCGAGCTCCTCGCCCAGTACATGCCGTTCGACCTGGTAATCGACGAGCAGACGGCGGACGGCACCGAGGCCCGCGTCTCCAGAACCAGCGTGTGCGGGAGCTGGGGTCCGATTGCCGGAGATCTTCGGTATTTCGCGGATCGCTCCGGAATCCCTCGCGCCGCGATCGAGGGGACACAGGTTCCGATGCAGCTCATCCTCCGCTACGCCACGCGCAGCGGAGCGGAGCTGATTTACGATCCACGCCGCAAGCACGGGCCACTCGTGTTGAAGCGAAAGCTCGAGTACTTCGGATTCGAATTGGAAAGCGAGGCCGAGACGGTCGAAGATTTTCCTGTCGAGCTGGCTCAGGAGGCGCGACACATACTCGCGGAAGCGATGGCGCGCGGTGAAGCCAGACACTTCGCCGTAAAAAAGAACCGTGACGTGATCGACGAGATCCGCGAGGCGCACAAGAGATCCGGTGGGGAGACGAAGCGGCTCGGTCTCTCGGAGCTGACGTCGCTCTACGAGGAGCAGCTCGCCAACGTCAACTCAATGGATGACTTCAAGTCCGCGCGTCTCTCGGTGGAGCGGGAGAGGTTCGTTCCGAGAGAGATCCGCGAAAAACTGGACCGCCTACCGAGCCACGTCATGGTGCGGGACCGCGAGGTAGAGATCGACTACGACGTTGAAGAGCGCGATGGCGAGAGGCGCGGAGTGGCGCGCCTGCGGCTGCCGGAGAAAATTGCGCGCTCGCTTACAGAGGCAGAGATACCGCGGCTCGATCGACCGGTGCGATTCGTAGTCCTGCGCGGACAGCGCGGTGCGGTGCGCGCCGACGACCTCGAGGAGCTTCAGGAGCGCCTCGCGCAGCCGTGGTCCCCCGACGAGGTCGTTGAATCAGCGGACGATCGCGCCATGCTCTCTCACGCCGAGCGTGAGGTGAAGCGAATAGCCGGAGAATTCCGCAAACACCGACGCGGTGGAAGGGGTGGACACAATGCGGGTCGTCCCGGACATGGCGCTGGTCGCAGCGGAAAGCCGGATCCTCGCCGCCGCCGGCGTGGGCGCTAGACTGAAGCCGCACTGGCGTCGCCCCGCCGCAATCGTATAATCCGCGCATGCCAGCACAACATTTCGCCAAGCATTTCAGCGAGCACCAGAAGGTCATCGAGGCCTGTTTTGCATCGTTGCAGCCAGCATCCGACGCGGCCTCTTCTGCTCTGATCTCCTCCATCGGAACGGGTGGAAAGATTCTCGCCTTCGGCAACGGAGGTAGCGCGACGCAAGCGAGTCACCTCGTCGAAGAGCTGATCGGCCGATTCAAGGACACCCGAAGGGCCCTGCCCGCCATCTCGCTGGTAGCAGACTCGGGCGTCGTCACTTGTATCGCGAACGATTTCGGATACGGCGCACTGTTCGAGCGACAGGTTGAAGCGCTGGCTCAGCGTGGTGATGCGGTCGTGGGAATCACGACGAGCGGACGATCGGAGAACGTGCTGCGCGGACTGAAGGCCGCGAAAGAAAAGGGCGCTACTACGATCGCGTTATGCGGCAGGCAGGGACTGAAAGAGGTGGCTGCGGATTACGTGGTGGCTGTCCCCAGCGATGAAGGCGCTTACATCCAGGAGGTTCACCTCATGCTGCTGCACGTCTGGTGCACGGCGATCGATACGGCGATCGCGGAAGGCGCCCTATAGTCAGACGAGGCTGAGGTGCGGGCGCTCTTCTGCCGGAGCCAGTGCGTCCTCACGATACGAAAGCCAACCGGTCTTCTCGTCCGCGACAATCTCCACCTCGGTGCCGAGTGGGAGAGTGAGATTCGGGACTTCGTGTCCGGCCGGGAAATCCATGAGGATCGGAACTTCCAGATCCGACACCAGATCGAGCAGAAAATCCTCGAACTCGTCTTCCTCGGAGCGATCGACCGAGAGCTGGCCAAACACGATGCCGCGTACATGCCTGAGTAGTCCGGCTGAGCGGAGGTGGAGAAGCCGTTCGTCGACGACGGACATCGGATCGCGCGTTTCTTCGAGAAAGAGAATCGCGTCGCGGGTGTCGATTTCGTACGGAGTTCCAATGGTCTGCTGCACGAGCGAGAGATTTCCGCCGGTGAGGCGTCCGACTGCGCTGCCTGGCCGCACCGAGCGGGCAATGTCGCATCCGAGCTTCGTCTCGGGCCGAGGCGTCGAGAGAGCGGTGATCAGCGAGTAGGCGCTTGCATCGCCTGGGCCGGGAAACAGGTCGTCCAGGGTGGGTCCGTGAAACACCCTCAGCTGCGCGCGGCGCATGAGCCAGAGGTGGAGCGCTGTAATGTCGGAGTACCCGACGAACGACTTTGGATTCTTGCGGAATATTTCCGGGTCGAGGTAGGGAAGCAGGCGAACCGCACCGTAGCCCCCCGTCCCTGCGATGACCGCTTTCACGTCGGGGTTGAGCCAGATCCGGGTCAGGTTGTCGGCTCGCCGTTCATCCTCGTGCTTCTGGAAACGGCGGACCCGCTCGATCTCCGAATCGAGGATCACTTTATACCCGGCTTCCTCCATCGCTTTGGCGCCGCGAAGAATCCATCCCTGTTGCGGCGCATACGATGGAACGACGATGCCGATCGTATCACCCTTGAGAAGCGGTGGGGGCCTGAGCAGGCCCGGCGCTCTGGTGACAGTGGGATGGAATGGTGCCGAGGGCGCGGTTTCGATGGGCGCGATTGGCTGTTCGGCGGGGTACGCTCCGAGTGACTCGGTCATCGTCGTTTATCGAAGCGCATTTATGGGATTGGACACTGCTAGATTCAAGGTAATGTCAGACACGTCAGTGAAGGCGCCGAGCCCGGACGGGGCCGCAGTTCCCGCTAATCGGAATATGCAGGCCAGCAACCCAAACGGTACCGGGGTCCCCACCTACTTTCGGAAGGGTTTCGGGCTCAAATCCGAGATCCAGTCCGAGCTGGCCTCGGATTACACGGGGCAGCTCGTAGACATGCTCAAGGCCCGGGAATATACCCTGACGGCAGACGATTTAACCATCCGTTTAGCAAAGGAATTCGGGTTTTGTTATGGGGTGGAGCGTGCGGTGGATTACGCATATCAGGCCAGGAAGAAATTCCCGGATCGTACCATCTACCTGGCCGGCGAGATCATCCATAACCCTCACGTGAACTCGAAACTCCAGGCCATGGGGATCACGTTCCTCATGCCGGTGGACGGGCGGATCGACTTCAGCGGGGTCAAGGCGGAGGATGTGGTGATCCTCCCTGCCTTCGGGGTTACGATCACGGATTTCGAGATCCTCCGCCAGATCGGGTGCGTGATGGTCGATACCACGTGTGGCTCCGTGCTCAATGTCTGGAAGCGCGTCGAGAGCTACGCGCGCGATGGCTTCACATCGCTCATCCACGGCAAGTACTACCATGAAGAGACACGGGCTACCGCCTCACAGGCCGAGAAGCACGAGGGCGGTCAGTATTTCATCGTCCGCAACCTGGACGAGGCCGGGCGGGTGTGCGATTTCATTGAAGGTCGGCTGAGCGCCGATGCCTTGATGGAGCAGTTTCGCCACGCGGCGTCTCCCAGCTTCGACCCCGTTCGCGACCTGAACCGGATCGGCGTCGCCAATCAGACGACGATGCTCGCCCGCGAATCGCTCGCGATCGGAGAGCTGATCGGGCGCTCGATGACGAGTGCCCACGGGGAGGAATACGCGAGCAAGAACTTCCGAACCTTCGACACGATCTGCAGCGCCACCCAGGAGCGCCAGGACGCGGTCGTGGAACTGTTGCGCGAGCCCCTCGACGTGATGGTTGTTGTCGGCGGCTACAACTCGAGCAACACTATTTCACTGGCGGCTCTCTGTTCTGAGACTGTTCGCACCTTTCACGTCGAGGATGCCGACGACATCGACCCTGCTTCTGGAGTCATTCGTCACCGTCCCCTCGGCTCAAAGGAAGAAATCGAGTCGCCGGACTGGCTTGCCGCTGCTGGCCCGCTACGCGTGGGAATAACCGCTGGCGCCAGCACTCCGAATAACAAGATTGGCGAGGCCGTTGGCAGGATATTCGCTACTAGGGGAATCGACCCGAAAACCATCCGATAAACAGTCGAAAAATCGCGGTTCCAACTGTACCAGTTCGGCCTCGAACATCGTCTTACTATTGGAGGGTTTCGGTCCTAGTTGTAGCTTCTTGCAGCGAGTCGAAACTCCTGTTTTGGGGTATCGTAAGTATGGTTGCAAGGGACAGTGAACCCGTGGAGGTCGAATGGACGTTTATGGTTCGGATACCGCCCCTGACGAAGAGGCGGCTGGTACGAGTGGTATCCAGGGAGCTCCCGAAGTGGGCAGCTGGTACGAGCGAGGCTCGGGTACCGAAGCCGCGCTGAACGACCGGGGAATCGCAGTACCGGTCAACGCCATGCTCGACCGCGTTCGCGAGGCCGATGCTCTCACCTTCGAGGAAGAGGAGGGTGTAGAGTAACCGTCCTTCGTCAGAAGAAAAAAGGCTACCCAAATGGGTGGCCTTTTTTTATTTCTATCGACCAAGCGCGAGTAGATTCTGCGTGATGGACTCCCACGCGTTCCTCCAGAACCTCGCGGTAGTTCTGTGTGTCGCCGCGCTCGCGACAGTCGTGTTTCAGCGACTGCGCCAGCCCGTAGTCTTCGGCTATCTGCTGGCCGGAATGATCATCGGTCCGCACCTCCCGATCCCACTCGTCGCGGATCCACAGACGGTTCGCGCTCTCGCCGACCTCGGCGTCATTCTGCTGATGTTCTCGCTCGGACTCGAGTTCAGCATCCGGAAGCTCGTGCAGGTTAGCCAGAAAGCCGGAGTCGTAGCGCTGTTCGAGTGCAGCATAATGATCTCCATCGGCTATTTCGTGGGACAGGTGCTCGGTTTCACGCGCCTGGAAAGCATCTTCGTCGGAGCGATCACCGGCATCTCCAGCACCACGATCATCGTGAAGGCGTTTCAGGAGCAGAAGGTGAAGGGGCGTGTCACGGAGCTGGTGTTCGGAATCCTCATCATCGAAGATCTGATCGCGATCTTCCTGCTCACGATTCTCACGACGGTGTCGCGGTCTGGCGCCGTCTCGCCGACTGAGATTGTCCTCACCGCGGTGAGGCTGGTGATGTTCCTCACCGCTCTGATCGGGTTCGGGATTCTCACCGTTCCTCGCGCGATCCGCTTCGTGCAGAGGCTCGGGCAGCCCGAGACGACTCTGGTCGCGAGCATCGGGATCTGCTTCGCGGCGGCGCTGCTCGCGCTCTCATTCGGCTACTCGGTGGCGCTGGGCGCGTTCATCGCTGGATCGCTTGTCGCCGAATCCGGGCATGAGGCCGAGATCGAGCGTCTCGTCCGCCCGGTTCGCGACATGTTCGCCGCGATTTTCTTCGTATCCGTTGGAATGATGATCGATCCGACGGCGCTGACCGAGCACTGGCGGGCGGTCCTCGCGCTCACCCTCGCGGTGATCGTCGGAAAGGTCTTGTCCGTGACGATTGGAGCGTTCCTCGCCGGCCACGGGCGGCGCACGTCCATGAAAGCCGGAATGAGCCTGGCTCAGATCGGTGAGTTCTCGTTCATCATTGCCAGTGTGGGCGTAGCGTCGGGCGTGATTCGCGGCTGGCTGTATCCGGTGGCGATCGCGGTCTCCGCCATCACTACTCTCACGACGCCATTGTTGATCAAGCTTTCCAACCGAGCCGCTGCTTCGATCGATCATTGGCTGCCTGAGCCGATACAAACCGTCGCGGCTCTGTATGGGTCATGGATCGAACGCGTCCGCAGCGCTCCACGGGCGTCGAACGAGCGATCGGCGACGAACCGGATCATCCGGATAATTCTCCTCGACGCGGCGCTCATCATAGCGGTCGTGATCGGTGTCGACCTGGAGATCGGCCGGCTCAGCGCAATGGTCGGAAGGATGATAGGGACTGCACCGGAGCAGGTGCGCTTCATGGTCGTGTTGATCAGCGGCTTGATCACGGTACCGCTCATATATGGTCTGATCACCAGCGCCAAGGCGCTCGGGAATCATCTCGCGCGCCGTGCTTTCGCGGACGCGCAGAAGGGAAAGGTGGATCCGGCCGATGCCCCGCGGCGCGCTCTCGTGATCCTGGTGCAGCTGGCGGTCGTTCTCGCCGTGGGAATTCCTGTCGTCGCCATCACGCAGCCATTTCTTCCGTTGCACCAGGGCGCTTTCGTGCTGGGGATTCTTACCGTCCTGCTCCTCGTTGCCCTGTGGAGGAACGCAGCCAATCTCCAGGGCCATGCACGGGCCGGCGCGCAGATCATCGCATCCGCGCTCGCTCATCAAATGGCATCGACCGATGGGTTGTCCGACGAGACCAAGCTGCTCGAGGACGTGAACGCCGTTCTGCCCGGACTCGGCGAGCCCGTTGCGATACGAGTGATCCCCAAGAGCATCGCCGTGGGCAGGAGTCTGGCGCAGCTCAATCTTCGCGGCGCAACCGGTGCGACCGTGCTGGCAATCAGGAGAGGCACGCAGCAAATCCCGACTCCGCTGGGGCGCGAAGTAATTCAGGCCGGCGATGTAGTCGCGGTCGCGGGAGCGCACGACGCTTTGGCGATAGCCCGGGCGATTTTCGCTCCCGACCTCACACGAACCGGCGACGAGCTCGAGGGTGCGGAGGTCGAAGCGGAGTTGCAGGCACTGAACGACGCGTTGCTCGCAGAGCCTCGGCGTTCGGGCCGCAGTTTTCTGCCTTAGGGCAAACAAAAACGCCGCCTCGAGAGAAGAGGCGGCGTTTTGGTTTTTCGGGTGGGCCTACTCGCCCGCAGCGCGACGGCGTTTGGTTCGCCGCGGCGTGGCGGATTTCTTCCTGCCGATCGGCACGACTCCGACTTCGGCCGCGCGCTCGATTTCGGTCGGAGCGGCGGGTACGGTGTGCGGCTGCTTGTAGACGAAGCGCTTGCCCTCGTAGTTGCGGAAGATCACTTCGTCGTCGGTCATGGACTCCAGGTACTCGGGCAGCAGCGGCACCTTTCCGCCGCCACCTGGGGAGTCGATCACGAATTGCGGCACGGCGAGACCGGACGTCCAGCCACGCAGCGCCTGCATGATCTCGAGTCCCTTCTGAACCGTCGTGCGGAAGTGCTCACCGCCCGCCACCTGGTCCGCCATATATAGGTAGTAGGGCCGGACGCGCGCCTTGAGCAGCTCGTGCATCAGCTTCATCATCACCTTCGCGTCGTCGTTCACGCCTTTGAGCAGCACCGTCTGGCAGCCGAGCGAGACTCCGGCTCTCGACAGGCGGTCGAGTGCGGCGACCGCCGCCGGCGTCAGCTCGCTCGGGTGATTGAAGTGCGTGTTCATGAAGATCGGATGGTACTTCTGCACCATCTCGCAGAATTCCGGGGTGATCCGCTCCGGAAGGTGAGAGGTGATGCGGCTGCCGATCCGGATGATCTCGATGTGCGGGATCGCGCGCAGCTGCTGGAACAGATACTCCAGCCGCCGGTCGCTCAGCATCATCGGGTCGCCACCGCTCAGGATGACGTCGCGGATCTCAGTGTGCTCGCGCAGGTACTGGAACGCCGAATCATACTGGTTGAGCGGAATCTTCTCCGGATCCCCGACCTTGCGGCGGCGCGTGCAGAACCGGCAATAGGTCGCGCAGACAGGGCTTACCAGAAACAGCGCGCGATCCGGATACCGGTGCGTGATGTTGGGAACCGGCGAGTCGCCGTCCTCGTCCAGCGAGTCGATGACGCCGTCGACGACATCCAGCTCCTCGACCGTCGGGATGTATTGGTTCCACATCGGATCGCCCACTTCCTTGATCTGCTCGAGAGCAGCTGGAGTGATTCGCATCTGGAAGTTGTCGAACGCCGGCTTCAAGGCTTCGACGTCGATGACGTCGCGCCCGAACTTGTCAGCCAGCTTCTCCAGACTCGAGATGCTCTGATCCTTGATGATCTGTTGCCAATCGCTCATGCGTGCACCACTCCGGCCCCGTTAGAGGCGTTGTTGATGATCGGAACTTCCTTTCAACCCAGGCCGGACAGCCTGAGGGTCTTCGCCCACCGCTCGGTGTAGTTCTCTCCGCGCTTCGCGAGCGCGTGATCGCAGATCCGTCGAATCAGGTCTGAGTAGCCGACGGTCGCCACACCGGCCATCCGCGCGAGTCCGGCGCTCGGCGAAATGTCGGGATTCGCATTCACCTCTAGCAGCCACGGACGGCCGGACTGGTCAATGCGAAAATCACACCGGCCGTATCCCTCTCCGCCGACAACGCTCCATGCGGCGCGGGCGATCGCGACCAGCTCATTGGCAAGATCTTCGGATAGATCGGCGGGACAGTTCGGCTTTGCGCCGAGATCCTCGTCGCTTCCGGTTTCCCACTTCGATCGATAGGAGACGATGTGCCACATCCCCTGCGGCATCTGCGCGAAATCGATCTCCGCAATCGGCAGGACCTCGTCGCCGATGATGCCGACGTTCACTTCGCGGCCGGGAATGAAGCGCTGAACCAGCACCTCGTCCCATCCTTCGAACATCGCCTCGACTCTGGCCGAGAGCGCCCGCATGCTCCTCACAACCGACCTTTGCTCGATTCCGACAGAGGCATCTTCGGCGGCCGGCTTGCATATCGCCGGGAACCCGACGCTCGTGATCTCATCACCGGGGCGGATGTAGGCCCAGCGGGGCACCGGCAATCCAGCGCGGTCCAGCACTCCGTTGACGACGTTCTTTCTCAGGGTAAGCGCAGTCGTCCAGCTGGAGCTGCCGGTGAAGGGAACGCCAATGAGCTCGAGCACCGAGATGACCATCGGCTCGTACACAGCCTCTCCGTCGATGCCTTCGACGAGATTGAAAACCAGATCGAATTTTCCCTTTCGAACACGCTCGATCCAGCGGCCGTCTTTGGTCACTGGCACGCGCACGACTTCGGTCGCCCAATCGAGCAGGGCGTTCTCAACAGCCTCGATCGAGTCGAGGAGCTGAACTTCCGGCGCCTTGCCGAGAGCAGAGAGTCCGTCGAACAGCAACGCTATCTTCATCGTGCGTTCCTCCGTGTGCAGCAGGTCACGCCTGTCAACTGGCGGCGAGCAAGCGCTCGCTCTGAGGCGCGCCGATCTGCGAGAGGGAGCTTTCGAGATTCACTCCCTGCCTGGCGGCAGCGTACTTCAAACAATTCTGAATGAGCTCGTCGTAGCCGATCCCTGCCGCTCGCGCGGCTTTCGGCAGACATGAGTTGTCCGCGGGATCCGGAAGAATTCCAGGAAGCGGATTCACTTCGAGCACGTTCGGCACACCCACGGCATCGAGCCGAACATCGATCCTTGCCCAGTCGCGGCAGCCGAGGACGCGGAAGGCGTCGAGCGTAACTCGCTCAATAGACGCCTGAAGTTCTCTCGTGATACGCGCGGGGCACTGGAAAATGTCGAGCGGATTTTCGGGACGATCCCAGACGAACTTCGCGTCGTAGCTGTAGATCGGAAGCGCGCCCTTGGGCAGGCTCTCGAAATTCATGCCGACAATGGGCAGCACCGTCGCTTCGTCTCCGTTTCCGAAAACCGCGCAGGTGAATTCCTTTCCGGGCAGATACTCCTCAACGAGAACCGGCTGATTGTAGTTCTCGAGGAGAAATTCGGTCTGCCTGAGGAGATGGGCGCGATCCCAGCACAGATTGCTGTCCGTGATTCCCTTGGACGAGCCCTCGTGGAGCGGCTTGACGAAGAGGGGCAGTGAGAGCGGACGGCCAAACGCCTCGAGATCTTCGATTTTCTCGACGACGGTGAACTTCGGAGTCGGGATGCCGTGAAAGGTCAGCGTCTCCTTGGTCCTCGCCTTGTCGAGGCAGAGCGAGAGGGTAAAGGGATCGCTTCCCGAGTAGGGAATTCCAAAAAACTCACAGATCGCGGGGACGTGGGCTTCGCGATTCACCCCGTGAAAACCCTCGGCGATGTTGAAGACGATGTCCGGGCGAGCCACTCGCAGCCTTTCGGGGAAATCCTCATTTGCCTCGAGGCGAATGACTTTTCCGAGGTGCGAAAGAGCGGATTCCACTGCCGCGATCGTTGTGGGGCTGTCCCACTCGGCGAACTCGTCGCGGGCGATTAGCTCCGCTATCGAGAGGCCGAGGATTTTACTAGGAGGCTCTTCGTCGGGACGCGAAAGCTCCCCGTCTTCCTGACGGCCGCCCTCTGAAGCGGGGCTGGCGAGCTCTGATGGCTCGGGCTTTTGATTGTAGGCGAGTCCGATAAGAGTCATCGACACCCTACGAAAATTCCTGCGATCGAATCATGGTGACGAGTATATAAACGCGAAGGATGTGGCGCAATAATTATTCCGCGTTTCGGAAAAGAAAAATCTATTTTCAAAAAGTTTTTTCGGGAGCTTCGGAAGGTTTTTCGAACCGACGGAAAAATTATTTCCGGCGCCTCGGACTTTTTCTCCGGGCGTAGTCGAAGTTTTCAGACTTTGTGGTAGATGATCCGGGCTGCCTCGCGCCGATCTTCCGCCTGATAAATCTCGAAGTCGGAAAAAAAGGCGGGCGTCTCTTTCGAGAGGAGTTTGAGCATTGCCACCGCGCACCGCCGGATTTCCAGCTCCGCTCCTTCGCTGGACCGGAGCTCGAGCATCGTCCTCCAGGCCCTCGCGTTCGCGGTCACGACGATTTTCGTCTCGGTGGAATTGGGCAGGACTCCTCTGGCGGCTTCTCGGGACATTTTCCGCCGGTGGACCTTGTCGCCCACCCAGCTGTATCGCTCCATCAAGTGCTCCACCAGGCGAACGTAGCTGCTCTGCGCCTGATCGATCTGCGCTCGCCATTCCCTCTCGAGAGTCTCGTCTCCGACGATGGCCGGCGGAACGACGAAATTTGCCTCCGACTCATCGACATACCGCTGACTGAGCTGGCTGTAGGCGAATCCCGCTCTATGGCGCACCAGCTCGTGGGTGAGCGACCGGCTCACTCCTTCGAGCAGCAGAGAATAGTTCGCGTGCTCGAGGACGCTCCCGTGTCCCTGCTTTTTGATGTTCTCGAGATAGTCCCTCGTCGCCCGGCTGGCGGGATTTTTCTGGCTCATGTAGCAGAGACGGCCGGCGAACTCCGCCAGCCTCTCGCCGTCGGTGCTCTCGCCGAGCCATTTGACCTTGAGGTGATCGGGCTCCAGAAAAACTGGGCGCGCGAGGAGAGTTAGGCGGGGCTCGGTATAGATCAATTGGATTCTATGAAGGCGTAGGGAGAGAGCGGCAGAAAACTAAGACGATCGGCCAATCAGCGACAGCCGGAACCGGTTGTAGGCTCGAGCCTTCACGAGCTCGTCGAGCGCCTCTCTCGCTTCCGCCGGCAGTGGCGGAAGGGAGGGATCGTATTTTATGTCGCCGATCGCCTTCTGATTCGGAAGCGGGACCTTCACACCTGGATTCAGGATGTTCCGCGGATCGAACGCTTTTTTCACCAGAGCGAATGCGCGAATCGCGTCCTTGTGCCAAACGCGCGAAAGCAGCGGAGTGCGGATTCGCCCGTCTCCGTGCTCGCCCGTAAGCGTACCACCAAGCTTCGCGGTGAGGCTGACCACGTCCTCGAGAAGCCCCGTGACCTTCTCACGCCAATCGGACTGCCTGATGTCAACGAGAGGATTCACGTGCACGTGGGCGTCGCCCGCGTGTCCGAAGATCACTCCGCTCACGTCTCGGGAAGCGAGCGCCGCTCGCACGCCCTGCACGTATTCCGGAAGCTTTGCCAATGGTACGGCGCCATCCTCGATGAACTGCATCGACGTGGAGTGCTCGAGCGCCGCCAGAATCGGACTCGCCGCGTGACGTAGCTCCCAGAGCTCGTGCTCGGCGTCG
>Ga0193698_1000048_pt1 | contig 17433 bp, 24 predicted proteins | sample L3c1metaG_FD_165512 | JGI IMG/M metagenome (GOLD analysis project Ga0193698, IMG submission 165512) | Soil microbial communities from a riparian zone of the East river system, Colorado, United States - L3c1 | ecosystem: Environmental > Terrestrial > Soil > Riparian zone | place: USA: East River... | reverse complement strand
CTGTTCCGGATACATTAGTTCCATGCTGTCTTCATCATCACTGAGTGGAGTTGTCGAAGGATTCATGATTCAGAGGAAGTTTCGAGTTAAGAGAATGTCGGGTGGAAGCATGGCTTCCGAGGCGGTTAGTCCAAATTTGGTAATGGTTGCATGTGGGAAGTCCATTGTCGAGGCCACTGGTAGACCTTTTCATTTGGAAATGACAGCACCCATGATTTAAGGCAATTAGGGGACTTCAATCAACTCGCCTCCGGGAATGTCGCTTTCATTGGACTTCAACGGCATGATGTAGTTCAGAATGAGGAGTGTTTTTGGGCTGTGGTAGGCTATGAGCATATAACCTAGGCCCCTTCAGAAATAATACCAAGAGGGAATGGCAGTCAGAAATGCAGTCAGAAATGCAGTCAGAAATAATGCAATCAGAAATGCATTCAAAAATAATACCAAGACAGAATGGCAATCAGAAATAATGCAATTAGAAAGCATATTAATCTGTACCCTGACCCTCTAGAAAAGAAAGATCTATTTCTTTGTCCCCAGCCTTGGCCCAATCGACTCCTCCAATGTCCAACTCCTGCTCAATATCCTCCAGCGTAATACTATGGTGGTTCATAATTGCCGTGACAACCCAGATAGCCGCGTTGTGGTCAGCTTTGGTTTCAAGACGGAGAGTGTCGGATGTGGGTAGTCTTGTGCGCGAAGAGGAATCCAGAATGTGCGTCTCATAATCCATAGGCTTGAGGATCATGAGAATGAGCGCCAAGATGGGTCGTCTGAGAAAGACTTTGAACTAGGTGTCAGTAACAGAATGCAATTAAAGACCGACACCTACCTCGAGTCTTGCATACATATGGGAGGCTCATTGCCATACGACAGATAGTTCTAAATGCGCAGGGATGGTCAGCGTTTGTGGCGAGGTGGGAATAGTAGTGGTCGAATCGCCGGGAAAATTCCGTCAGATGGAGCATACACCAATTATAAAAATGACCGCCAGACGCGATGCAGTTGACCGGTGTATAGACTTGGTGGATAGAATTGGGGGGTTGTATTCTATAGACAAGTTAAAATCGAAGATATAAGAAACAATAAAACCGACTCACAGTACATCACCCATCATTAAATGAAAAGTATAGAGCTCTGTCAGCTGCATATAGTCCAACACGCCGTGAGGTCGAAGGATTCTCCGGAAAACATCGAATATACCTCGCCGTGTTTTGTGGTCCTCTGTAATCTTCGGGCGATGGATACCCCAGATTTTGCATCCGTGACGTATGAATGCGTAGGTTGCAAATCCGGCCGCGTCATGGTGAACGTATGTAAAAAATCCGGCGTGGGTGAAGAGGTCCCATAGGCAAGAGGTCCAGGTGTCCCAAGCAAAGACAGTCGGTCCAAACTTGGTGAAGACCTGCTTGATATGCCCGCCCCAACCGAGCCGGATGGGGCCTTCTTTCGGTACCGAGTCCTGCTTGACTTCGTAGAAGATGGGCGTGCTTTCTTGCTTATGATGGAGGGGGATTCCGTCGGGTCTGGTGACATTACCGAACTCAGCATCGAGGGCCTTGTTCCTGCGCTCGATTTTGTCTTTCATCATAGCCTCGATATCGCGACATAAACCGCATTTTGTTTTCGTGTCTCTACGGGCGGATCGTTTCTTCTGTTTTAGCCATTCGGGTAACGCGGTGACGGATTCGTGGTCGGTGCAGATCGGTAGCTCCATGCCATTATGGAAGCGGGTCAATTCGAGTGAGCGTGTACAGTCAGCCAGTGACCTGCAGGAGTAATTAGAAATGATTTAAAGGATGGACTGTACGACTTACAATATAAAAGGCGGATATTCCGCACGTAATCCTGGCGAATCTAGGCAGTTGCCTGAATTTTCTGGGTCTTCAAGCCCATTTGTGATGAAAGTGTGAAATGGAACCTTGACATGGATTTCATCAGAATTGTCATTGTAGTATGTTCGCGCTCGAACAGTGGCATCTGCTGGGTTGTAAGAATGGCATTTACGGCGAGAACAGGATTATAATACCTTGATATTCGATCTTCTGGTTCATGGAGCCCTTGAATTTTGCTATACTATCAGCAACCCAGGTGATCTTTGAATTGGGATACCACCCCCTGACGACAACAGTACGACCGGCAGCTAAATTCCTTTTGAGCTCGGCCATCCACAAATCGTATTTCATCCGGTGTGCCTCTTCCTCTTCCTTGCTGTAGCCAGTAATGTCGACATCCGGGCGGTTTGACTGTGGACCCTTGAGTTCATCTGTCCATTCCATTACGATGAGGACAGGATCTTTGATAAAGGAATTGACACGAGGGTCTCCAGGAATTGCATAGATTTGTTCAGAGATGGTGACATCTGGTGCCTGGGACATATGCTCAACTGCAGCGATGTCCTAAATAATTTGTGAGGGTGAGGAGAGATTATATTTTATATTTTATTGGCTCAGACTTACTGGATTAGGTTTATTTTCCTTGTCCGTCTCGGCCCAAGGTACCACTGTAAAGATCCCGGATACCCACTGGATGGTCCTAGCAGCAGCAGGGAATTCGATCCCAGCACGCTTTAACCATGCCAACGGGTTGAGTTGTAGGCGTTGGTACATTGTAGGGACGGTAGTGGAGGGCGTCGTCTCCATGGGAAGGTCGGCCTCGACCGCAGGAAATGGAGGGGTGGATGGCACATGGTAGGTGTGTATTCTGTTCAGAGTGGCTAATTTTTCCTTTGGAATATAAATCTTGAGGCGCTTGGTACTGCGTTCCTCGTCGCGGCTCTCATCCACCGTCTCTTTACTCCTTTCTTTCCCTCGCCTCTTGTTAACACTTGTCTTCGCAGACTCTGTTGACCGCTCCTCGTCGTCACTCTCGTCTATCGTCTCCTCGGTCCCATCTTTCCCTCGCCGCCTCTTGTTACCCTTCGTCTTCTCAGACTGTACCCTCTGCGACTGATTCACATCGCCCTCTTTCTTAACTCTGTTGGGGTTGTCGATGACACGCCTCCTGGAACGGATTGATTTACCGTCAAATTGCGGGTCCAGTTGTTTATGGTATGCGATTGTTTTTTGGACCGATGCGGGTATTTCGGGGCTATTTCCAACCCTAGAATTCTCAATTTTGATCGCATTATCCGTTCCCCATTTGATTCCGTGGTTGCGTTGACAGTAGAGGCGATATTCGGGGAGGAGTGGATGCCTGAGGGTTTGAGACGTGGTGTTCCAAATCTGCCAACGGGAGGTAGTGTCTCCGGGAACATACGTGTACGCAAGATTTGAAGCGGTATCCAGATATATATCACCTAGGCGTCCCTGTGTCGGGTTAGGTGAACCTGAATGTGCGAATATAGTACATTCGAGCACGTATCCTTTTCCGTCCTCGGCAGGGTCTCCTCTGACGGATGTGTATGAAGTAGGGGGTGGCTTGGTAGAGTGCCAGGATATGAGTGACTGACGCAGCGGGGGAAGTGATGCGCCGTGGAGTGGTTCAGATTGGTTTGAATGAACTGTCGAGGGAGCCGGATTTGTTGGAGAGACTGAAAGATCTGAAGCCAGATTGATATCGTTTGAAAATCTGGATGGGGCCGGGCTCGCTAGAGGCTCGTTGGTTGATATGATATCATCCAAAACCGAGTCTAGACCAGCTGGGGGAAGATTTTCTGGTGACTTGTTAGTGAGGGAGATCTGCCTCTCCAACTCCGCGATTGGTAGCGGTCCAGTGTGCGGTTCAGAAATGGAAGGGTTGGATGCGAATATACTCTTAACTAGCCGCAACATGACTGTTTGGATGTACTATAAGACTATTATCAAGCCCAAGTTAAGCAGACAATCACTCACCGACGAATGCGAACAAAATGCGAATGGAAGAGAGACCAAACAGAAATTGAAAAGTTCAACAGGGGTGGTACACCACGTTTGGTCAGCGCCTGTGGCACTAAATGTTCCGATTCAAATACACTGCCATTTCTGAATGGACCAGTGTAATGGAACGTGTTTAAAGTCATCCGTGTGGCAGGTTCTCCGATGGATTGAGCAAGCTAGAGTGCCACACATCTTCTCTGGATTAACTACAGACTTCATACGTGCGAACGATTGCACTCCAGAAATCACAATCACAATATGGCTTGCAATCGTTCGTACGTGCGAACGATTGCACTGTAGAAATCAGAATCAACATATGGCTTGCAATCGTTCGTACGTGCGAACGATTGCACTCCAGAAATAAATTAAAAATATGATTGATGTTGGTCTACACCGTATGAAGTCCACTTCAACAAAAAACCTGACATTTCCTGACATTGTCCATTTGGTTGTAAGGTTTATTGTCTGCGTCAACCCAGGTCACCTCCACCTCCTCATGCACCATCATCTCATACCATTAAACCAACAGAGTGAGGTGATGCTTCACATTTCCAAAAGGCTGGACCGTCCAACTCTCTCCCCTTTCCTCGTGGCACAGGCACAGAGCCAAATGTTGATCCAGAGGGACCTGCTGAAGAAGAAGCTGATGAACAAGAATTGGCAAATGTTGGGTTAGCTTCAACATACAGTGAATCAGAAGTTATATCCCACGTCCATGTTGAAGGTTGAATTGTTCTCAGTGTGCTAGCATTTTGTCTGCTTGACAATTGTTTTGTCGGTCAATTATTGCAGTACAATAATAATCCCATTATAAATACTGAACTGAATTGTGGCGGATGATCAAACTTTGCAATACAATATCAATATAAGTGGATGTCAGTCTTCCAGCATTCGAATGGGTGATGCAGCTCTATCACTTGTCTGCTCAAGAATTATCGCATAATTCAATTATTAGTACAAGAGATGGGAAAGGAGCATCCGACAATTGATATGAACTCTAAACAGAAGAAAAATCAAATCTAGTGTCATAATCATTCGCCCAGCTGTACTCCTTCGGATAACTTCCACAACCTGCAATCCAATCACACCCTCTGCCCTTAAACAGCTCGTACACCCCGCCATTAGATACCGTATGTCCGTCCTGGGGCACATAGAAATCATTTACCCCCTCTTCCTCACCCTCCCAGAGAGTTCCCTCCAACTTCCTACCCATAACTCCTCGAGACCTATCGCTCAACTCCATTCCATATGCACACATTATCAAGATCCTATCAAACCTACAATCAACGAACCAGGGCGTGACGTCGTCTTTAAACTTATGAAACTGCGTGAGAGTAGGAGGCCATATAACAAAGGCCGGCGTCTCGATAACGATGGACCCGACATTGTTCCACCATGATAAATGTTCCGCGAAAGAGGGATGATCCCATGGCGGTGCTAGCAACAGAGCCTGTCAAACGCCTGTGTTGAAATCAACACGAAGTAGACGGTGGATACTCACCTGAACATATTCGCACTCTAACGGTCTGATGATCACATTCTCCAGCATAGGAGGGAACAAATTTGTTCGAGCAGCGTCAGCGTACAGTTCTATCGAATCCATGCGCTTATGAGTGAATGCGAAACAGAACGTGACAAGGTTATTCATCTCTGGCAGAGCCCCCTTGAAGAGTGCCCACCAATCTTCGTCGTAACCAGGATCGACCGATACACAGAAGACGACAACGAAACGTCCTGGTCCCGGCGCCCCCAGGCAGGGAGACAAGATACTGTCGAAAAAGCTCTGGGATGAACTCTCGTAGACTAAATGACATTCCCGATATGTGACAGACTGTATCGATCTGGCCCAGAGTTTCCGAACAGTGGCGAATTTAGACGGATGCCACGATCGATCGTCTGGAGACACTCGAGAGCCCACCGTCAACAGACTGACTATATGACTTTGGATTTCATCAGGGATATGCACAAGATCTGATGAACAAGGTAAAAGCATTATCAGCAACTGGCGGCGGCAGACGCACCCGACTGAAAAACCATCCGGGTCGACGACTGAGACTCGCCATCCGAAACAAACGACATTCCTGTGATCTTGGTAGTTGAGACCGACTCGCAAGGACACCATCAACACATTTACCTTCGGTACTCGGACACACGCAGGCCACTAGATCACCGCACATTACGAGTCCTTAGTTTACTAAGGAATCCGAGGGGCTCCCACTAGATCTTGCGGATTGATGGACAGATCGTCGGAGTGTCGTGGGAATGCAATTTTGTATTGGCATGCTTACCATGGAATCGTGGCTGTGTTCTTTTCGTAGTCTTGACTTCCGGACTTTGCGTGATCACTGCCGCGTGGGCCGGGCCACCCTTTGGATCATGAGCGATATTTTAAACTCAGCAATGTCTAGTCCTGTAGTTTACTATTAATGAATCATCTTTGAAAATTTTATTACACTGCAAAAATTAAGTGTATCGCCACCCAACGTTTGAGCAAATTTATTTCTAATTATGGGCCATTTGCTGTGCTGAAGTGCCTACTTTCGGGTTTCGGTATCTAGCAACAATTGCAGGAAAAAATCCGAAAAATGCTCACTAACTTTGTTGAGCATTGAGGACGTGTGGGTTTCTGTTTTATAAGAACTTCTATTTATACAATTATTGAAGCATTCACATTATGAGTCCCTAGCTTATGTCAATTAACAACAGTTGGATCTGGAAATCCTAAGGGAAGTTGGAACCCGAACTTATTCAGTGCTAAACACGTGTTTGCTAATTAATTATTTTCGGGCTTTCACCTTCGCCTGTCGAAAATCTGTTATTCAATTATTGTGGAGTACCCAGAAAAGGATGAGGAAGTCGTCGAAGCCAGATGCATGGTCAACAACATGGCCATGAATGATAGGGATTGAAAGAGAATCACTCAAGAGGCGGCATATGGGAACCCATAGAGTCACACATAGCATAATACTATTACTAGACTGATGTTTTTTAGCACTTTCACTTTGCAAGCTCAATCAATTCGTATGCCAAACTTCTATTAAAATATCAAGAGCAAAGATGTAAATACAAGTCTCATGGTAAGCAAAACAACTGTCACACGGTTATCGAACAACGTGTGTGTGTGCCAAACGCTCGTGTTAGAAAGAACGAATCCCTAATAAATTAGGGCCTCGTAACTTTATGGCTCGGTTATGGGATTCAAATAATTTACTTAATCATGATGTATGTTTTGGGAAATTTTGTATGCGCGTGTTTACCTCACCCCAAATGTGATCCCGGAATAAGATTTTTGCACTGTCACCACCCGTCTGCTCCCCTGGATTTTCGTAGCTCTATTTCATCTGCAGGTGTTTCCTCAGAAAACAAATGCCTTCGGACGTTACAGCCAAAACGAAGAGGGCCAAGCAGTCTAAATCTACCGCCAGGCCACAACAAGGACTGGTAGAAGATGGCGGGAGGAATAAATCAAGGAAGGGGAAAAGGAAAATAGAAAATGAGCCAAACATTGATATTATTCGAGCGAAGGCAGAGGACGATGAAATATCTCACTCAAAAAGTGCAAAACGTAGGGTAGGTAACCGCATATTCAGTATGCTCCTGTTCAAACAATTGAACCACAAACTTCAGAGGGTTGAAGATGCAATATTTCCAGCAGGGACACCGCAATTTTTGGACGACCGCCAGCAGAAAGCTATTCGACTTGAATCAAAAAAGAAACGCGCTTTCCGGGGATTCGGGACACTGCAACTTATAGATGGACATGTCCGAATTGTCTTTGGATACCGCCACTGGAATGGCCGCGAGGTCGACATGGTGGAGGCCGAAATACTTTATAACAACTTTATAGACCGAGGCGTCCTCTGGATGGTTTGGCCAATGAACATCATTGCAGGCCCTGACGAGATTGATTTTGAGAGCCTCACTAAAGAGATTACAGAAGCGCCTTTTCACGAGGTTAAACTTCTAGAGTTGGCAATATCCCAAGGTCGATTGGACTCCGTGGCCGGCCAGCATCGTAAAGCAGCTCTCGAGATTTTGCACAGAGAATGGGACCAGCAGATCAAACGACTAGAGGGTCTGATTGATAGTGACAAGGTGGAAGGCAACGCCGATGTTTGCAGTTTGAAAACAGAAGCTGAGGCCATCCGAACAAAAAAGGCAATAAGTGGAAAATGGGTTATAGCGGTGTGGGACAGAGGTGAGTTATCATTTCTCGTAAGAAACCGCTACTGATTTGCGAAGATTTGGTGGATGACGAGCTGGGGCTAGAACTTGCATCTAACGAAGTGCAGCACACGTACAAACCCAGTGAACTCGAAATTGTCAACGGACAACTGTTTCACGTTGTTCATGCAACTAGTGCTAAGGGCATCGCGGAGGCAAAGGCAATGTTGCTGATCAACTGTCGAAAGCTTCGTATCTGCTCTCTCCTTAACTGCCCAGAGTTCCTTGACTTTTTGGTAGAGATGTATGCCATCCCAGGACTCCGTAACTGCGCGCTCTTTAATGACCCCGCATGGTTAAAATCGTTCCTTCCAGTTGGAACGAAACCTGGTAAATATAGTATAGTGACGGGGGTGCGTATTCTGTCCAATGCTCTCATTGCACATCAATTTATTTTTTGATCGGACAAATAGACCTTAATTCACATGTTTCTCGTTATGCTCAGAAGCATGGTCGATATCGCCACCGAGTTCGTTGCGGGAGGCAGTAGATCTGTACAGGCGGTCCCAGATATATGGAACACCTTTCTGCTGACCCAGGCTGATCAGATCTATAAAAAAACCATAGGTCCTGTTGTCTCGCAAGACGGCGAGAGCACAGAAACATTTATTCAGGCATGGCACGCTTATAGATTACAGATTGCCGGTCTTCTCCGCTCCGTATTTGGAGAGGAGAGCATGATCCTGAACACGTCTACCTCGTTCAATCGCGCATCTGCATGGATGTATTCAAATACTCTCCGTTTATTACCGGAAGATATTTCGGAATCTCGTCTACCTTGGCCTATTCTGACGAATAGCGTTATGAGAGACTTCACAACCCTTTTCACGAAAGTTCAAGATGGCATCAGCCTAGTTAGTTTACTCTATATCTCAAAGCTTATTTTGTTAATCGTTGCCCATACAGTATGTTCATATTGTGGAGGGCCATTGGGGGAATCCAATTGATATGGACCCTCATCATAAAGAACGGTTTTTCGATGGGACCGTCGTTATACACCGACACTTGGATCGGTTGCTAGCAGGCATGGCAGATACCGACAGAGTGAGAGCTCGTACTGAGGTATCTACTCTCATTATTGTTTTAAAAATGTATTATCATCTAATTCGATCAACTCAGCTGGCAAATCATCTTAGATTGAAGCGTTCTATCGGCTTGGCTCGCCTTCAGTTGCTCGCAGTGGACAACAAATTAGCTCCGTTAATAGAGCCCAGGGACTCTGATGTGGAGTTCTCGATACGCTGGAACAAGGCAAAGGACGATCTCATCACTATCTGCTCACGAGAGAGGGATGTAGATGACGTCGTGAATATTTTACCAAATGATTCGATCACCAGTGCAGAAATTGCCGCCATTACCAGCAGCATTCACACCATCCGTCCCGCCGCATTACGACACAAGGAAAAACAAGTAGTGTCACGAACAAAAGGCGTAATCCAAAATACGATGCGCGTTGTCACAAGAACATCTCAACTGCTAAAGTCTTCGACCTATTGTGAAGAGCGAAAGTGGTTTATTACCTTCTTAGGTTCTCACTCAGGTGGTGCGGTCCTGCCATGGGATCAGCTCCCTCTCCCGTCAGTTTTAACCCCAGAGAATAATGCACTTATCTCCATAACCAAAGAAGGAGATCGACGTCAGAGTGTTCAAAAGGATATAGCCAAATGGCAGAAGACAGTTGACATGATTATCAAGTTACCCTTTGCGGTGGATGATAATAATGTGCTGTTGCCGAGTGTTCATCGGGGCATAATAGAGATTGGAAAGGTCAGTGGCATATCTAAATTCTGTGTTTCCATCGCGTGACCGTTGGAATGTTAGGGGTTGATGGCCAATGCTGACAAGCAACGCCACAATAAGCTGGAACCGAAGGTCAAGTACGACGGGCCGTTACCAGGTAGCGAATGGCCCCTGGACTTGAGTGCTGTTCGAATTCCGACCCATCCATCTTTGAACGGGACACACTCCGCCAATGATAACAATATCACGGAGAAGCTCGCGATCAGACAAGGCAAAGACAAGTTTTGTGAGTCTAAACCTTGGATCAATCTCAATTGTCTCATATCTTAGTTGATGTGACAGATGAAGAAAATGATTCATCGATCCAAGAGGTCTACCCAAATTTCGCATCTTTGACACAAGAGACAGTTCATTCGTCAGCTTCGTCGGTGCAGGTTCCAGATGAAAGCTTGCGAACAGAAGACAACGATTCTCTTTCAGACGAGTGCACAAACCCGATTGAGGACGCTCATGACTCACTCCACGGTGCTGATGAGTTTGAGAATAACGGTAGTGCACGTGGGGAAGCTGAGCCGCTCAGCACAACACCTGTCTCTGATTTAAGTGTGAGTAGAAATAATCAGGGGAACGCACATTATGGCATCAGTTTGGTGGAAGAGGATGTATCTATAATGTCTGCAGGAGATTGTGGGGCCGAAGCGTTTCTTGGGGAGGAAGAGTTTCGGGAAATGGCTGAAGATCTTGAATCAAATGAACCTGAAATAAAATGTGAGTAATTTACGGTCCTATAAAATAGCATCAATAATATCTATTGCACTTCCTTATCTGACCTTCTGCCCCACAATTCAGGGTATCGACATGCGATCGATTCAATCCACGGGGCATTGGTGAAAAAAACTTCAAATACGTCATGCTATCAAACCATGACTGTCCTAACAGTTGAAATGGCGTGCGAGTTTTCGAAAATGCCTTCCTTGAAACCCCTTCGAGCTCCGATACAGTCTATCAGAGGTATTATCCAGAGCGATCGCGAATTTGTCCATTATGGGTCATTGTTCGACCATCCAGCTGAGGTATATGCATCTTTCCGAGACCCTCATCATATCGACCTTGTCGGGGCCCTACTACGTGCTGCCAACGACTTCGTCAATCCATCACCAATGGATGTTGTCGACATCTCCAGTGCCTTGCATAGCAATACAGCCACTACAGCAAGGGTCGCACGGATGGTCCTTAGGGAGTTTCCTCCTGGAATTACAACAAACGCACAGAAATCGAACTGCATATTTGACCTTGAGCGCTGCTCTACTCTTTTGGAGAGGTTGGAACAGAAGGATGCGCCGGCGGTCTCATCAGGTTCATCATCAAGGCCATCTACTCAGCACCATTCAGATTCAAATTCTACAGAGAGAAGACGCAGCCAGGGGCCCGGATCTGCAAGCAGACGGGTAGGGCTGAGTCCCTCTCTCGTGAAATTCTCTGGTGAGATGGCAAAGGATGCTGCAAGGAAAGCCCGCAGTACGCAACACTTTTCCCATCTTGTATATTACCCTAATACTGATTATCATTTTATTTACAGCCGCAACGCTCAAGAATAAACTTGTGAGGGGTCCCACGAGACGCTAAACATTAGTTTTTCCCGAAGACATTGCATTGTCATAGGTCGGTAGGTAAGTGTAGTCCGGGGAGCTCCCAATAGTCAGAAAGTTACAAAAAATTTTATCTGTCACCCGGTCAATTTAGCATAATACACGAATCAAGGTTAATTTTGCATCTTGCTATAAATTCAACCAGACTAGCTTCCTCCCTGAATTTCTTATGTAAAATATGCCAAGAGTTGGTACAAGTAGCTGTGAGATTTTTCTACTGTGTCCTTGATGGTGACTTTAGACATTTGAGTCAATTTTTCTACTTTGGTTTTGTAACATGCGTTATCTAGGACTCGAAGACTATTAAATGTAATAAATACATCATACTTGTGATCGGAACACACTCACTACCTATCTACCTACCAAGAAAAAAGCTAGCAAGGGCAATGTGCAATTATTAATGGTCATGTGTAAAATTGTTATAATGACTTGTACCTCATATGTTCCTGACCAACTGATGAGGAAGATGCTATAACGTCTTTGCCGTGCTTTGCCACGGTCTGCCACGGTTTGCCACAGGGTGGGTGGGAATAAGTTGCTAAGTTTGTTCATTCGTTCAATCAGGTATTTTGTCCACACTTGGTTGACCCGTGTCCAACTGCTGTTACCACGGAACCATTCTCCACTTCAGTCTTCGTAGTTTGACACACAATCTTATCCGTACCGACCATGTCACATAACAGAGAAGATGCCATCAGGTCCATATATTCACTCCTTGCAGAGTTTGAAGACAGAGCCAGCGACCACCTCTCATTGGTTCAGTGGGCAATATCTGTTAAAAAACAGGTGGTGCGCGTGCTTGTTCACTGTACTTCTTTCTCCTGGACAACTTTGAGCCGATACAGACGGACGTTCTGCAAGCACTACCTAAAGATTGTTTAAGCACATCTTCGGATCGTACTTCAGTCGATGGCCCTGGTCATTGGACAGCCAGCAGCGGCGGGCAAGATGGTGGCAACATTGAAATGCTGCACGAGCAAGCACAGGAGGATACAGGACAGGAGATGGATGTGTTAAGCTCGACACTGGACTACAATAGCTCTTCTGGATTAAATGACATTGGATACCGGCCGAACCCTAATGTGTGTTACATTACGAGGGCGTTATTATTACATTCAGCTAATTTATCAGACTAGCTGAGGTGCAATCGCTGCATCCAAAAACGTGCGGATTGCACCGGTGGTCGTCCAGGCAAACGCTGTCAACGATGCAGACATGATAAGAAAGGGTGTAAATTTCAAAGTGAGTGCGGTTTCTCTTCAGTTTTTGGAATCTACTAGCAACTTTAAATCTTTCAGATTATCCCTTGAGTCGTAAACCGACGTTTCCATTTGAAATCCAGCCTCCGCGTCTTCACTTTCGACGTCCAAAGGAAGAGGTGATGCTGCCACATGACCCCACAGTGCAAGTTCTTGTGAAGGCTGCCTTGGAATTTGTTGACAAAGGTGGCTCGCGCTCCATGCCAAAATGATCACATATTAGTTATACATTCTACTGGCACTTTGGTACGCGGTGTAATCCATGAAAGGATACAGGACATCCATTCATCCACCCTTGTCGTCTTCTACAGGTGCAGAGCGCTCGCCGTTTATCAACTTGACAGTATCGGAAAACACTTTTCTTCAGCCCATCATACTAATCATGATACAGGTTGCGGGCATAAAACATTCATTTCGGCGAGGGCGTTGATCGTCGATTCACAGGCCACTACATGCATGTAGAAATTATTTTGACAATGTAGTAAGAACAAGTCCGAAGCAGAATGCAGAAATGAGTCTACCTGACATCCTCAGCTGCCGAAACAGAGCCACCCTGAGCTCTGATAGTAATTTCTTATGCAAGCGAGGTCGATGGAGTGGGATTACGGGATTGCTGCATTCCATATGCACGATACCATGCCCGCTTGGTTAGTTGTTGTGACAATCCGGTTTCCTGCAAATATAATTCTGGTGGTCCTGCTGACAACTTGTAGTGTTCGGAATATGTCCGACCAAATAGCGATGGAGGTCGAGAGAATGGCCGTTCCACTTGAAGGCAGGGCCTGCTCCCAGTTGGGATAACCAGGTTAGCTGGTGATAGAGTTGCACTATTTGCAAGGATGGGTAACCGGCTGCCAGTTAAGAGTGTATTGTGAATATGAGGTTCACTGTCTGTTCGTTCCTTCTGGAAAGTTAGGGACTCCATCATAATTGAAGGTTCAGAAGTTATTGTCTTGTTTCCATTAAGCGACTTTTTGTTATTATGAGAATGGGCTCGGTTGGCTTTAAGCCAGAAGGTTGATGGCTGTTGGTTGAATTCCAATTCGTCCGAACTGGACGACATTTCAGGCTGTGGCTGCGAGGCCCTGCCTTTTTTAAGGCGCTGAAGTGTTGTCCTCGCCTCCGGAGAAGTCGAAGCAACCTGCCTTTTGGTCGGGAGACCATTTCTAAGAGGAGATAGTTCGGGAAATGGCATAGGTTTGACAGATTTTCCTGCCAAGCGGGCGGCATCGATTGTGGCCATTCGTGGCAAACGTTCATCAACAGAGATTGAAGACGATGACTCAGACTCTGATATTCGCATCCTATATTTATTTGCACGAATCGCTGGTTTGGGACGGTGTGGGCTGATGAATGAGGGTATGGTGTATGGAACATTGTCGAAGATATTGTTGGTATCCGGTGAACCATCAAAATCATTCATGCATACTCCGAATGTGTCTGGCAACTGAGGACGAGAGCTAAATTCTGCCATGGTGGTAGGATGTGGGACATCGTCAGCCAGACATATTCTAGCTGCAATCCCATGCCCGAACATCTGATGTAACAGGGAATACATCCCCATTTTACCGAAGGAGCCTTCCATTACTAATTTTATGGTATTATGGCGCTCTTTGAGGAGCTTGGTGGACAGCGGAGTCCAGTGGATGTTCAGTCTAGGTCCAGTGAATAGCCCTGCACCAGTCGGTATGGCAACTGCAAGACGAGTACGGATTAGATTGATTGGGTGCAAAAACTTGCGTCCTTGGAAAATGAATAACAGTTAACTTCTGGATGGCAGAATATTTGAGGCAAAGCTTACTGTGTTTGTTGGCCCATCCGGGAGGCGTGGTGTTACTTTTCAGCAATGGCGACTGATCTTTGAGATAGTAGGCCAGGAAGTAGGTGACAAATACAGGAATGAAGGGTTCGCCTTCTTTAATTATGTTTCCTTTACTCCTCCCATCGAGCCATGGAAGTTGACAAATATATCTACAGAGATGAAGCCTCTGCGTCTCGAAATCATCGTCCTCGGATGGTTTCTTTTTCATGAACGATTCTGCTCCGACCTTGGCGTCAGTAGGCCAATTGAGATAGGGCCGGGCCTTTTGGAACATCATGGCCGTAAAAAGAACTAAGTGGTGCACAGGGTCATTGATATCGAATATCATAACTGCCCACTCATACACCTCACGGATTTTGGACGAGGTGCTCACGTCAATTCCAGCGGCATTGAGAGTAAGATCTGTCGGATTAATGGTCCGCTTGAAATAGATGGAAAAGTCGCCTATAAGAATTTGACTGGCGGCCCACTCCGCACGGGTATCGAGATTGATCGCTTTATGTTTTGCCAGGCGAAGTTTATACCCTACTGCTGCATCATTGTCCATCATCTCCCGTGGCACCTCCAATCCCGGAGCCGGAGGTTTTCCAAACCCACACCATACAGTTGGCACCACTTTTCGATCAACGGTCTTTCCTCTGGTATATCCAGAGCCCGGGAAGCCCCCGGCAGACCAGGGTCCGAAGTTTATTTTGAGTTTATTGCAAGCGAACTTGACATAAACGGTGAAGATGTCGCTCATCGTTCGATTCTGGGGGATGTTTTTGCCGACGAAACAAATAAACATCTGCACTGTGACCCTAAGGTTGTCTAGCAAGGGGCTAGGTCTCCATAAAGGTGGCGATAAGGCACTTGGCTGGTTTGGTTTCCCCATATTGAAGAGTAAATGACAGAATTCGTCAATAGAGATGTGCTTGGGATCTGTAAATGGTAGTCCTTTGCCAATGTCCATTGTTGCACTTGCCAAGGATATAGACAGGAGTTCAAAACCTTCACCGTAAGATAATGGAAACTGGGATTTTGACCACTGCCCGATTGCAGCTCGTCGCCCAGCTGAGTAAGCGTTGGCAGTAGCAGATGCCCCCATCGAAAGTCGCGACTTGACATCTTCGATAACATGCTCGCTGACTAGATGGACTACGCATTTCTGGTACTCTTCCATGAGCTCTCTGACGAGGAATGCCATCTTTCGTGGAATATTTTCCATGGTCGGCTCAAAGTCAATCGGAACGCGTTGTAGTTTGGCAGAATTTTGTGCCCAAGTTCGGTAAAACTAAATAAAATGTCCAAAAGATCAATTACTGCGATAATCTAAGATGAAAGTCAAGAATACAATGACATGCACTGTGGAGAAATTCCATGACACAATGACAAACATTGCTCACCTGTTCAGCAGCGACTCCGTAGTGAAATTTGATACTGGCAGTGGCACTTAGGGCAACAGTATTCTTCTTTGTGTTCCAAGGAATTTTTGTCATCACCAAGCGCAGTCGATGATTGGGATTATTTGAATCATTGCGCACGAAGATCATATCCCCCAAGAATGGCCAACCAGTGAGCATTAAATGCCCATACGCCCCTTTGCTATCTGCTTTGAGCGCTGCATAAGGCAAGGTTTTGACGTTTCCAGACTCGTGGTAGTGCTTCAATCGTTCCAGAATAGATATAAGCTCGACGCGATCTGCAGATAATGGCCATTCTGTAGACCACGTCTTGTCAATGTCCGATTTGCATTCATCGACCACCGATTCAATTGCTGACGTGATCGGAAATCCTGTCCATAAGAACATGCCTGGAATAGTCTAGGTGCATCAATTAGGTACAGCAGACAACAATCCCAAATTAAAACACACCTCGGACTCCAATACCTGTGTACAATCGGATATTGTACTTCTCAGATCTCCATGATCCCACATTTGAGCTGTTTCTTTGATAATACCATAGACATATCTAAACATATATCAGAAATATCAAACTCTGTCGCGATAAAAACAGGTTGCTGTGAAACCAACGTACTCGGTAGTCCGATCCTCTTCATTGAGCTCATCTAGGGAAACATGCCAGGTTGTCTCCACCCGTTGGCATTTGGACTTTGGTTGAATATCTGCGATAGTTTTTGCGAAACGAACATGAGGAAGATCAATTTCGAGATCTTTCTTCAGCGCCAAGTACTTCTTCTCCGCTATCGCTCCTCGCCGATAAACCCCACCAAAGAAGCCAGAGAGCTTGGTTTTAGTAGATTCTTGATTCCGCAATCCTGAGTATCGGTAGTCATGCGACAGGAAGATGTACGACTGCATTCCACCACTGGTAAGAGCGGGGCCAGAAAACGCACGGTTCAGGGCATCAATCAATCCCCGCATTCTGTGCATGGGCCCATGAGCCTGAAAGTTACCCAAATTCCCAGTAAAGCACAGTGGGTAGAGATAGCAAGGTGTAGTTCTTGAGCGGTCATATGAGAAGCCATCTAACCCTGAATCTTCTCTATCTGTGTAGAAATCATCACCTGAAAACTCCTCTTTTATCTTCTTTAAATCCCAAAATACAGGCAATACTTCAGGATCTTTGATTTCCACAATCTCGACCTCTTGACCATTCCGTCTAAACAGCCGTGGACGTGTGAACTGGGTGGGTTCATGGAGAAATGACTTGTACACTTTGGTTGTAACTCGACGGCGACGGTCTGGGAGCCAATGATCGTACATAGGACTTTCAATCAAGTCAAGGTCTTTTGGTGGAGCCGCATAGCGAATTTGACCACTTATACTTCTTGTAAAGCTACCGGGCGAGACACATCAGCAGATTTCACATGAACATGTGCACAAACTTGGGTACCTCGCATGAACCGCTGTGGCAAATGAGAAGTACTTGACATAAGCCAT
>Ga0193698_1000047_pt1 | contig 17439 bp, 23 predicted proteins | sample L3c1metaG_FD_165512 | JGI IMG/M metagenome (GOLD analysis project Ga0193698, IMG submission 165512) | Soil microbial communities from a riparian zone of the East river system, Colorado, United States - L3c1 | ecosystem: Environmental > Terrestrial > Soil > Riparian zone | place: USA: East River... | reverse complement strand
CTTCGCGGTGTTCGGCTGCGTCACGCTGATCGCGACCGACATCGGCAAGCTCGCGCTCAACCTCGTCGCCGAAGACGACGATGGGATTTGGACCGTGACGACCAACCCGGCGTACTCGCCGGTCCTTCGAAAACCCAATCGCTACCAGACGATCATCAAGTTCCTCGAGCAATGGATCACGTCGAAGCTCACCGCCGGGAACGCCTACGTCTTGAAGCAACGCGACGCGCGCGGCGTCGTCTCCGCGCTCTACGTGCTCGACCCCGCGCGCGTGACGGTGCTCGTCGCCCCTGACGGCGCGGTCTATTACCGGCTGACGCGCGACGACCTGGTCCTCAATGATCTGAATCTGCCCGGCGAGCCGCCCGACGAGATCGTCATCCCGGCGCGCGAAATCATTCATGACCCGATGGTGACGCTGTTCCATCCGCTCGTCGGCGTCACGCCGCTCTTTGCGTGCGGCCTGGCCGCGCAGCAGGGCCTGACGATTCAGACCAAGAGCGAACAATTCTTTCGCGGCGGCTCGCATCCCGGCGGCGTATTGACCGCGCCCGGCGAAATCGGCGAGGAGCAAGCGAAGCGCATCAAGGCGTACTGGGAAGAAAACTTCTCCGGCGAGAACATCGGCCGCGTCGCGGTCGTCGGCAAGGGCTTGAAGTACGAAGCGATGACGGTCAGCGCTGCCGATGCGCAGCTGATCGAGCAATTGAACTGGACCGCGAAACAGGTCTGTACGTGTTTCCACGTCCCGCCGGCGCTGCTCGACCTGGACGACACGCCGACCGGCGATGTCGAGGCGCTCTGGCTGAAATATCACTCGCAGTGTTTGCAATCGCTGCTGACGAATCTGGAAACGTCGCTCGACGAAGGGCTGGAACTCAATCGGCCGTTCGGGACCGAATTCAACATCGACGATCTGATCTGGATGGTGACGTCGACCAAGACCAAAGCGGCCGCGGAGGCGATCGGCGCCGGCGCGCTGTCGCCAAACGAGTCGCGCAAGAAATGGTTCGGCTACGGCCCGGTCAAGGGCGGCGACACGCCGTATATGCAGCAGCAGAATTATTCGCTCGCCGCGCTCGCCGATCGCGATGCCGATGCGCCGTTCTCGAAACCGGCGCCGGCGCCGGCGGCGGCGTCGGGTCCGTCTGCGCTGCCGGCGGCCGACGATGCGGCGGACGAAAAGGCGTTCCTCGCGCTGCTGCAAAAAGCCTTTCCCGAGGTGCGCTATGCGGCCTGAGGTCCTCGCGGATTTACTCGGACAGACCGTGCGCGGGCTGGTCGCGCCGATCGCGCTGCAGGTCGCCGAGCTGGAGGCCGTCGGCGGTCGTGCGGCCATTGCGATCGCCGCGGTCCACACCACGCTCGGCGACCTGGGCACCCGGCTGGCAACGCTCGAAGCGCGCGCGCCCGTCCCCGGCCCGGCGGGTCCGCCGGGAGAATCGGGTCCGCCCGGGCCGGCGGGGCGCGACGGCGTCGACGGCAAGAGCCTGCAGTACCTCGGCGTGCACGTCGCCGGCAAGACCTACGACGCCGGCGACCTCGTCACAGACGACGGCTCCGTTTTTTACTGCGCGCGGACGACGACGGCGAAACCCGGCGCGACGCACGACTGGCAACTGATGGTGAAACGCGGCCGCGATGCCCGAGGTCCGCGATGAGCGCGAGCCTCTGGCAGTTTCAATTCTCGACGAGCCTCGGCGCCCCGCCGACCGGCAGCCAGCTGCGCTTCGATGCGCCGCCGCCGTATCACGGCATCACGCGCGTCTGGGTGCGCTTCGTCACGAACGACGGCATCGACGTCTTTCGGAGCTTGCTCGCGATCGGCATCGGGACGATTCTCTACGTCCAGGACAAGGACGATCACGAAAAGTCGGTCGAGCTGCGCGTGACCGCGCCGGCCTATGACGCCGGCGGCTACGCGGAGATTCCCGTTGAGTGGATCGCGACGACGCTGCCGCTGACCGGCCAGGCCGTCGGCCTGGTCATCACCGACGCGCCGACGCCCGTCACGCCTGGCATCCCGCCCGCGACGCGGACGCTCGAAACCCTCGGCAACGCCAAATTGCAATTGGGCATCACCGACCCGGCGCGCGATGCCGAGGTGCAGCTGCTGCTCGAGCACGCCAGCGCGATCGTCCTCGACTACATCGGCGCCCGCGCCGATCCGACGTGGGACGCGATCACAGCGCCCGATGTCGTGCAACGCGCGACGCTCGAGATGGTCGCGCATCTCTCCGAACACCGCGGCGACGACGTCGCGCCCGATTTACACAACATCAAGATTTGGGAGTCGCTGTCGTTGCTGCTGATGCGGACACGCGACCCGGCGCTGGCCTAGATGCACACGCGCACCGTACCGAACAGCATCGGCCAGATGCGGCAGCTGGCGACGTTCGAGACGCCGGGCGATCCGGTCCCCGACGGCGAGGGCGGCTATACGCAGACCTGGACCCCGCTTGACCCGCCGACGTGGTATGTGCGCGTCCGGCCGGCGACCGTCCGCGACGCCGAGAAGGTCACGGCCGGCACGGTCATCACGCACGTCTCGCACATCGTCAACGGCCGCTGGCATCCCGGCGTCACGACGCGCGCGCGGATGACCTGCAAGGGGCACGTCTACCAGGTCACCAGCGTCGTCAATATCGAAGAACGCGATCGCGAAATGGAACTCGTCGCGGACCTGCAGAGTTGAATCATGCCGACGACGCTGACCCTTCGCGGCTTCGATGAACTGCAGGCCGAGCTCGAGCGGCTCACGCCGGAACTGACGCGCGAGGCGATCGCGCTGCAGCAGTCGATCGCGAACGAAACCGCGGCCGCTGTCCGCGCCGCCTATCCGTCCGCAACGGGCGCGCTGCGCGCGAGCGTCCAGGTCGAACGTCTCAGCTCGACGTCGCCCGCGCGGACGTTCACGCAGATCACCGTCACGGCCCCCTACGCCGAGCACGTCGAATTCGGGACGGCCCACACGACGCCGACGCCGGCGTTCGTGCCACAGACGCGCATCGGCCGCGAACGCTTCACCGACGCCGTCATCGCGCGCGTCCGCGCGGCCGGCCTCGTCGTCGGAGGCGACCTCCGCTGATGGCCGATACCGGGCTCGTCGACGCCGCCGTGATGGAAGTGCTGGCGAATGACGCGGCGCTGGCGGCGCTCTGTCCGGACGGCGTCTATTGGGGCGTGCGGCCCGGCGGATCGCCGGCGCCGGGCGCGTTCGTGATCGTCGCGCTCTTTGATCATCGCGAACAGCCGGCGCTGGCCGGAGAGACGTTGTACGAACGGACCAATTACCTCGTCAAGGCCGTCGTGTTCGCGACGTCGAAAACGCCGGCGCGCCAGGCCGCCGCGCGGATTCATGCGCTGCTGCATGGCGTGATCCTCGATTTGGCGGCGGCCGGGTACGAAGCGATGGATCTGCGGCGCATCGATCGCGTCGCCTATCCCGAAATCGATCTCGTGAACAAAGCGACCTGGCATCACCACGGCGGCCAGTACGAGTTGATGAGTTATCCCCTCTGAAAGGACCCCGCTATGCGACGACACGGCAGCAAAGGCCAAGTGAAAATGGACCCGACCGGCGGCGCGACCACCGTCGTCGTCGGCGACCTCAACAAGTGGACGCTCGACCTCGCGCGCGACAAAGAGGACGTGACGTGCTTCGGCGACACCAACAAGCAGTACGTCCTCGGCCTCCCCGACATCCAGGGCGAAATCGGCGGCGTCTGGAACGAGGACAGCTCGCCCGAGTTCCTGCGCGTCGCCCTGGGCGATGTGCCGGTGATGCTCGAGCTCATCCCGTCGACGCTGACGCCGACGCACCTGTTCAAGGGCCTCGCCTATCTCGACGCCGGCATGGAATGCGCGGCCGACGGCGCGGTGACGATCAAGGGCTCCTTCGTCGCGGCGGGACCGTGGACGCTCGAGCCGCCGGCCGCGGCCGACCTGACGCGCCGCGCCGCGGACCGCGACCGCCTCGTCGCGTGATCCGATGCTGGACGAACCGCTGTGCCTCTGGCGCGGCTTGCCGGGCGCATGTGGCTTCGTCAAGCACGCGTATTTCATCGCGGCGACCGTGACCGACTATGCGATCACGGTCGATCGGCAGACGCGGCGCCACACGCTCAGCGGGACGGTCGCGACGAGCGTCCCGTATTTGTTACGCCAGCGCCCGTTGCTGTTCGTGCTGGTGACGAAAGCCGGCGTGCTGCGCTGGCCGATTGAATCTGTCGACGTCGCGAACAACCGCGTCGTCGCGCACCTGGGCGCGCAACTGGAACGGGAGTAGACATGTCGATTCGCGTACGACGACCGGCGACCGAACGCTTGATGCTGTCCGACGGCGATTACCTGGTCGTCAAGCAAGACCTGACCGCCGGCGAATACCGCGAGCTGATGCGCGCCTCGACGCGCGCGATCACCGTGACGACCGACGCCGGCGCCGCGACGCCGCAAATCGAACTGGATCCGATCGCGGCCGGCGTCGCGATGGTCGTCGCGTATCTGCTCGATTGGAGTTTCGCGGACGCGGACGGCAACAAGATCGCGATCGCCGACCAGCCGCCCGCCGTCGTGCGCGCCGCGCTCGATTACATCGACGGCGACGCCTATCTGGAAGTGCAGACCGCGATCCAGGCGCATCAAGCCGCCCGCGCGGCCGCGATCGCCGAAGAAAAAAAAACCCGCAGTGGCGCCTCGTCACCCGGCAGAACTTTGACGTCTGTCGGGTGATGGGCTGGACCTGGACTGACCTGCAAGATGTGCCGCAGCCGATTTATGACGAACTCATCGCGTATCTCGTCGACGAACAGGACCGCGCCGCGCGGCGGTGACGACCGATGCCACTAAGCGCCTCGTTCGTCGCGGACTTTTCGTCGTTCATGACCGCGACGCGCGAGGCCGTCACCGCGCTGCAAGGGTTCAAGCAATCCGCCGAGCAGCTCGGCCCTGGCGTCGATCGCGGCCTCGATGACACGCTGAAAATGTACGAGCAGGTCGGCCGGCAAACGCGGCAGCTCGCGCTCGACACGGTCGCGGCGAGCAAGACGTTTATCACCGCGTACGCCGAGCAGCAGGACGCCGTCGGTCGCCTCAAGACGGCGCTCGAGACGATCGGCCAGGCGACGCCGGCCGTGGTGCAGGCCTATGCCGACATGGCGGCGCAATTCCAGAACACCACGAAATATGCCTCGTCGGCGATCACCAGCGCCGAAGCCGTGCTGACGACGATCGGCAAGGTCGGCCCGGAACAGATGCAGCTCGCCCTGACCGCCGTCACGAACCTCGCGAGCGCGATGAAAATCGATCTGAACACGGCCGCGACAATCGTCGCAAAAACGATCGCGTCGGGGAATGAGCACTTCGGCAAGCTCGCCCCGCTCCTGGGCGACGCCGCGGAAAAAGGCATGTCGACCGCCGACATGCTGAACGCGATCAACGATAAGACGGGACCGGCCGCCCAGAAGGAACTCCAGACCTACAACGGCCAGATGGAACACCTCGCCAATCAACTCTCCGACTTCAATGAAAAGGTCGGCAAGGTCCTCGTCGACAACCTGGGGAAGATCCTCGGCGCGTTCGGGGCGCTGCCGACCCCGATTCAAAATTTCACGCTCGCCGTCGTCGCGATCGGGACGGCGATCGCGCCCGTCCTCGTCTCGCTATCGTCGTTGGTGACGATGCTGTCCGGGACCGCGATCGGCGCCGGCTTCATGACGGCGATCACCGCGATCATCGGCGTGCTGACCGGGCCGGTCGGCATCGGCGTCGCCGCCGTCGCCGTGATGACCGCCGTCGTGCTGAACTGGGACAAGATCATCGCCGCGACACAAGCGCTCTACGAAGGCATCAAGACGTGGCTGGTCGATCGGTTCGATGCGATCGTCGCCGGCATCCGGTCGAAGCTCGAGAACATCGCGGCCGAATTTCAAAGCCTCTATAACACCGTCGTCGGGCATTCGATTGTCCCGGACCTGATTGACGGCATCGGGTCGCACTTCGGCCGGCTCGATCGGGAAATGGTGCAGCCCGTCTCGGAAGCGACGCAGGCCGTCATCGCGCATTTGCAGTTGATGCAGTTCCAGATGAAGGCGAATGCGATCCTCAGTCGCAATTCGCTCTTTACGACGTCGTCGCAGTACGAGGACATCGCGGCGCTGCCCATTCCCGGCCTGGGCGGCGGCGCCGGCGGCGGCGCGCCGGTCACGATCAATAACACCTTCAACCTCGTCGACACCGAATCGAATCTGGCGCGGCGCGTCAGCGACATCATCATGCAAACCGTGCGATCGGGCACGCAGCTCGGGACGGCATAACCCTATGGCCTTCGACGCGCACAAGAATCTCGCGATCGCCGCCGTCGCCACGGCGCCCAGTCCCGCGCCATCGGGCGTGTCGCTCACGGTCGGCGCCGGCGAGGGCGCGCGGTTTCCCGTCGCCCCGTTCAATGCGACGGTCTGGCCGGCGACCGCGCTGCCGACGCCGGTCAATGCGGAAGTCGTGCGCGTCACGGCGCTCGCCGGCGACACGTTCACGATCACCCGCGCCCAGGAACAGACCACGGCGCGCGCGATCCTCCCGGGCGACCTGATCGCCGCGACGATCACCGCGAAAACGATCACCGACGTGGAGGCGGCGCTCATCCCGCTCGACAACGCGGGCGTCTGGGTCGATGTGCCCTACAACCCCGCAAACTATAAAACGGTTGCCGGAGCGACCTGGACCGTCGAAGCGGCCGACGTGCTCAGTCACGCCTATGCGCGCATCAACAAGATGCTCTGGCTGAATCTGGTCATTAATACCTCGTCGCTCTCCGCGTCGGATGTCTGTCAAGTCGCCTTTCCGGCGGGCTTCGTGCCGCTGAAGTCCTCCGTCGTGCTGTATCGCGTCTATGACGGGACCGAAAAACTCGGCCTCTCGTATAACAACCTGACGCCGCCCTACGTCGTAAATCTGACGACCACCGGCGCCCCGCTGGCGGCGGGCGTCAACACTCTCAACCTGCAGTTGATGGCGCTCTACGTCATTCAGTAAGACGCGATGTTTGCGGGGACCTATTTCGCGGGCGCCGCGTTCGCGGGCGTCGTCGGCCTCGGCGGGCCACCGCCGCCGATCGAGCCGATCGACACGACCGCCGCGATCACGATCGGCGGCGTCGACGTCACCACGCGTGTGCGGATGAAGGGCGTCACCGTGCACGACATCCTGAACGATGCGCCGAACACCGCGAGCCTGGTCGTCGAGGGCGCCGGCCCGGCGGTCGGCCAGGCGATCCGGATCACGATCGACGAGGGCCGGCGCGTGCTCTTTGCCGGGGAGGTCCAGCAAGTCGCGCAATCGTTCACCGCGCGCCCCGACGTCGTCGCCTGGGCCGTCGCGGCCATCGACGACACCGCGCGGGCGAACGCCCGCCGCCCGTTCGGGACGTGGGTCGACACCTCCGCGACGACGATCGCCCAGGCGATCGCGACGACGTTCGCGCCGACGTTCTCGGCGGCCGGCATTGCCGGCGGCCTCCCGCCTGTCTCGATCATCCTCGACGGCAGCGACACGTTCATCGCGGCGTTGACCCGATTGGCGACGGCGATCGGCGGCTATGCTAAGGTCGAGGATGGGACGGTGTACCTGTTCCAGGTCGACCCCGAGGCGCCGCCCGACCCGATCGATGCGCTGCACCCGTTCCTGTTCGACCCGCCGATTCGCGCGACGATCGACAGCTCGCAACTCCGGACGCGCGTCTACGGCAAGGGCTACGGCGAAGCGATCCAGTCGGACCTCGCCGCCGGCGAAACCTTGATCCCTATCGAAAACGGCGCGCAATTTCCCGCGCCCAGCGGTCAGGCGATCGCGGGCATCACGGCGGACGGCGCGCAAGCGGAACGCCTGACGTATACCGGCGTGGAGCGCGCGCCCGGCGGCACGCTGGTCGGCCCGGGCGCGGCCCCGACGACGGCGCCGGGCGTGAGCCTCGCCGCCGGGGCCGGCGTCGAGAGCGGCGATCACGACTACGCCGTGGTTTTTGTGACGGCCGCCGGCCGATCGCTGGCGGGTCCGCCGGCGCGGATCACGGTCGGGCAGCTGGCGGCGCCGCCGACGGCGCCCAGCGCGGGCGCGCCGTATGCCGGCCCGGGGAATGCGATGCCCGCCGGCCCGCATCGCTACTATGCGGTCTTTCGCACGGCGACCGGGACCACGCTCCCGGGGCCGGCGAGTAATGCCGTGACGCCGACCGGCACGGCCGCGCCCGGTGCGCATGCGGCCAGCGTGGATCTCGGCGACGGCGGCCTGGCGCGGGGCGCTTCCTACTACTACAAGAGCACCTGGTATCGCGCCAGCGATGGCACGGAAACCGAGCCGGGTCCCGCGGTCGGCTTGTATACGTTCGAAGGGAATTGGGACAACGGATTTCGGACGGGCGGCGTGCAGCAGCTCGCGCCGCCGAGCGGGTTCGTGCAACGGATCTATCGGACGAACGATGGGGTCGACACCGGTGGCGTCGGCGTGCCGTATTACCGGATCATGAATTTACGGGCGACGGCCGGCTACTGGATTCAGGCCGACAGTGCGCTGGGCGGCGCCCCGCCGGCGGCGAACACCACCGTCAAAGGGACCTGCGCCCTGACGAATATTCCGGTGTCGCCGTCCTCCGTCGTCACCCATGTCGATCTCTACCGCGAATTCAACAACGCCGGCGCCGCGACCGCTCGCTTCCTGACGTCGCAGCCGAACGGGACGACCACCTTTGTCGATGGCCTGGCGAATGCCAGCCTCGGCGGGCTGATGCCGACGACGAACACCACGACCGCTAATCGCGTCACGGTCACCTGGCCGGCCGGCCCGCCCAACGTGACGGCGCTCGAGCTCTATCGCACCCCGATCGGCAGTGCGCAACTCAAGAAATTTCACCAGACGGCCAGTAATGCCGCCGGGACGATCGTCGACAGTACGCCGGACGCCAGCTTGACGACGAATGCGCCGACCAGCGACACATCCGGGTTGACGCAACCGTCCGGCCAGGTCAACCCCGGCGCGTCGGCCATCCCGGTCGCCAGTACGGCGCCCTTCCGCGCCGCGGGCGGCTGGGTCGCGCTTGCCGGTGAGCAAGTCGTGCGCTACACCGGGATCACCGGCTCGACGCTGAGCGGCGTTCCGGTGACGGGCCCGGGTGCGCTGACGACGACCGTGATCTACGGCGCGCCGGCGATCCCCGCGCCGATGCTGACCGGCGTCACCGGCGTCACACGGCCGATGGCGAAAGGGTCGGCGATTCATATCTGGGTCCAGCGCGACGACCTCGCCGCACAGGCCGAACAGGCCGCGCGCGCCGGCGGGGACGGCGTCGTCGAATATGTCCTGGTCGATATGCGGCGCGGCGCGCCGTCGTTGATCGCGCGCTGCGACGCCGAGCTCGCGTTGTTTGCCCGGCCGATCGTCACCGTCACGTATGCGACGCGCGACCTCAAGACCAAGAGCGGCAAGTTGATTCGCGTCGAGCTGGCCTCGCCGTCGATTAACCAAACCCTGACCATTCAGGACGTGACGATCACGGACATCGATCAGGTGCCGCACGTCGCGCCGCGGTTCACCGTGACGGCGTCGACGGTCCGGTTCTCGCTCGAGGACACGCTGCGGCGCCTGGTCGCCGGCGGGCTGATTGTCGGAGGCTCATCCTGATCGGCGCGCGTGTCGTCCTCGCGCTGCTGGTCGCGACCGCCGCGACCGCCTGCGCGGCCGCCCTCTGGCTCGGCCCGCTGGCGAGCGTCGACGACTACGCCGACGTGCACGTGCGCATCTATCGCGCCGGCGTGCACTGCCGCATCGACGTCATCGCGGCGACGGAAACGATTTCGACGCCGGTGACGCGCTGCGTCGCGCTGCCGCATCGACCGCGCACCAATTAACGAAAGGGCCGATCCTCATATGACGACTCCACGCGATCCCGTTGTCACGACGTTCCGGAGCTCCGGCGGGTTCTATCTCTGCGCGGACCAGGGCGGCGGCGGCCTGGTGACGTGCGATCGCCCGCTGCCCAATCAAGATCCGGCGACCGTGCCAGGCGAATGGGAAACGTGGACCGTCCACACCTACGACGATGGGCGCGTGTCGCTGCAATCCGCCGACGGGCATTACCTGACGGCCGAACTCGACGACACGGTGCGCGCGCGCGCGACCGAATCCGGCGACTGGGAACGCTTCGCGTTCGAAGTGCGCGATGTCGGCGTCGCTTTCAAATCGTTTCACGGCAAATATCTGTGCGCGGAAAACGGCGGCGGCGGCCTGGTCGTCTGCGATCGCGTACCGGGTCCGACGGTTCCAGGCGAATGGGAATTCTTCGCGTCGTCGGTCGACTTCTGGACACCGCCGGTTCTTGTCGTGCCGAATCCGAACCGGCTCGCCGGCGTGCTCGCGCGGAACGCGCGCGTCATCAGCGACGCCAGCGGCCCGCGGATCGTCATGGGCTGTCACTTCATGGAGGGCTTCTCCGCGTACTGCTGGGGGAAGTCGGTCGGCGGGCTCGACGTCCGCGCGCAGCTCGACATCATCGCGAAGAAGTACGGCGCCGTGCGGAACCTCGACGTCCTGGGCTACTGGGACGCGAATCGCCCGGACGAGGCCGACAAATGGGAAGCCTGGAAAGGGCGCGAGGTCACGCCGATCGGCTTCATCGCGAACAGCGAGCGGTACATTCCGCCGACGCCGGACTACTGGGACCGCAAGCGCGAATACGTGACGCTCTTGCATGAGCGCGGCTTAAAGATCTTCGACGACCGCGGCGACATGAATTCCTGGACCGAGGATCAAAAGCTCGATCACATGTTTATCAACGGCGAGTTCTATCGGAGCTTGCCGTTCGGGCGCGACGTCCTGGCGGGCCTGTGGGCGATCAACGAAGCCTGGCAAAACGGCGGCGACGATCGCGACCTGCTCTGTCGCATGATCGCGGCGTTCGAGGGCGGCGCCGGCTGGCTGCCGGCGGTGTGCGGCTTGTCGGCGCCCGGCGGCGGGTCCGATCAGGATGCGCTCGCCACGACCGGCCCGCCGCCGATGACGTCCTGGGAGCCGGAGATGCCGGACTCGTTCGAATACTGGTCGGCCGATCCCGCGACCGTGATCACCGTCCACGGCAACCGCGGCGACCACACGCACATCATCGAGCATTATTTTGGCTACGGGTACGACGAACAGATGCGCGACTTCGGAAAGGTCGCGTTCAATACTGAGCCGGTCGGCGGCGGCGACGGCGTTAGCGTCGGCCAGGTCAACGATCCGGAGCTGCTCTGTGGCTTGACCGCGGCCGCGCTCCTGGGCGGGCAGCCGTGGGTGTTCATGTCCGGGAACGGTGTGTTTTGGGACGGCCCGATCGACGCGATGCCCGGCTTCGCCGAAGTGGCGCGGCTGCCGGAATTTCTGCCGACCGACATCGCGACCTTCCCGGTCGTCTGTCACGCCGGGACACGCTTCGCCGGCGTCCGCATCCTGGCCGCCGTCGACCCGACGCGCGCCGAACACGCGATCGCGCCCGACGGCCGATTCGTGATCGTCGTCCACACGCAAGAGCAAGCCGGCAACGCGCTGCCGTGCGAACGCGCGTGCGCGGAGTTCACCGTGATCAACATGGTGACGGGACAGACCGAACGGACCGGCCCGCTCGCCGCCGGCCAGTCGTTCCAGCATGGCGGCGTCGCGCGCCTGGTCGTCGGGCAGCTGCAGCCGTCCGTCGCGGCCGCGACGATGCCGACCTGGGACCGCATCATCGCGACGGTCCGCCGGCGGGCCGGCCGGCTCGATCGCATCGGGCGCCGGCTGCCCGGCAAGGGCTGGACCGCATGAAGCCGCGCCGCATCAACGGACACCGGGCGGCGACGTTGCCGCGGCCGCCGGCGCCGACCTGTCCGAAAGGCTGCGACACGGCGACGCCGCCCGAACATCACGGCGGCGATCAGTACGTCTGCATTTGTTGCGGCACGCAGTTCACCTGGAAAGGACCGCCATGATCACGATCGCCCTCGTGCTCCGTCTCGTTGCGCTCGGCTGCTTTGTCGCAGCGGCGCTCAACGTCCCGAGCAGCTCGCGCGTCAACCTGGTCGCCGTCGGCCTGGCGGCCTGGGTGACGTCGACGATGGTGTGAAGGGGTGTTGGGCCGGGCGGTTTTCGCACACACACCGCGCACACACACGGTTTTCTAACGCGCATATTCCGGCCTAATTTTGAAACGGTCTGGAGGGGTCAGTGTGTGCGGTCGTCGCGAGTGAATCGCCGTAAGTTGTTGATTTCATTGGTGCGCCCGGCAGGACTCGAACCTGCGACCTTCGGTTTAGGAAGCCGTTGCTATGCCTTGAAAGACCCTGATTTTGTTGATGGAATCTGTGTCGCACACACAACTCGCACACACAACCACCCGGAATCCCCCTCATTTCCGCTCAATCTTGACCCCGGTTCCCAGACAATCGGGACAGGTCGTCCGATACGCCCGCCCGTCCAACACGCGATCAGGGGCGTCGAGAACTGTGCCTTTGCCATCGCACTCGGGGCAGGCGTTCTCGGCGCGGACGGCGGCGATCAGGGCGTCGATGTGCTCAAGGATCGCCGCCTGTGCAATCTGGACAGCGGCCAGGTTGACTTCGGCGCGTTCGTAGGCGGCGCGCTGGTCGCCGTAGTCGGCAATGCCGCGCAGCAGCGCAGCGGTCAAGTCGTCGACCATCACGCCTTCTCGACGACGTGGAAATCGCGAACCGTCGCGCCCGGTTTCGGCGTCTCCGGGAACCACTTCGCGCGCATCTTGTCGATCGCCAGGGCGACCCGTTCCGGCACGGCGGATTGCGTGTAGCGGTCCGTCGTCTTGAGGCTGGCGTGCTGTCCCATTTCCTGCACCGCGCGAATGTCGCCGGTCTGCCTGTAGGCATCGGACAAAAACGAATGCCGCGTGTCGTACGGATAGCAGTTCTCCGGGACCGTACTGATGAATTGATCGAGCATCGTCCGGTCGCCGCTCTGTTCGGCCTCCGCGACGAGCGCCTTCCGCGCGTTCGTGACGGCGCGTTTCCAACTCTGGCGCATGCTCGAGCGGGAAAAGGTTTTGCCCCACAGGCCGGCGCGATCGTAATCGCGCAGCGCGTCGACGGCCGCGGGCAGTAAGTCGATCCAGACGCCGGCCGCGCCCTTGCCTTTCTTCCGCGGCGGGAAAAACAATTTCCCTTCGCGGAAGTTGATGCGCCGGCGGTCGAGGCGTTCTAAGGACTTCTGCGGGAGTCCCGTCCAGCCCATGACCCGCAGGCGGATCTTGGTTTCACTGTGATCGGGCCGCGTGCCGCCTTTCACCGCGCGCCCGCGATCCGGCATCGTCGCCAGGATGCGGACGAGGATCGGCATCAGGAGCCCGCGCGGTTCGGCCTTCGGCGGCGCCAGGTACGCGATCCCGTCGGTCGGTAGCGTGATGTCCTCGTCGTCGTCGGCGCCGAGCGTCCAGCGCAACACGTCGGCCAGGATGCGGCGCCGATGGTTGACGGTCGTCGGCGCGTAGTCGTCGGCGGTCCAGGCAGTGAGCTGCGCGCGCACTTGTGAGCGTCTGATGTCGGCGACCGGCACGGCGGCCAGTGACGACTCGCGCCAATTGGCGATCAGCCCATGATCGTCGGCGCGCTTGTCGTGGACTTTCCTTCCGTCGCTGCGATCCGGCGTGAGCGGATGCGCGACCTTCCACGCATCGATCGCCGCGCCGAGCGTGCCGGCGTCGTTGCCGGCACGCGCGCGCTGCTCTTTCAATCCTTCGTGCAGCTGCAGCCGGCATTTGATCAGTTCGGCGCAATTGCGTTTGGAGTAGGGAACGCCGTCGTCGTCGACGAGGCCGAAGCGTTCTTTCGCTTCGAGCATGTTCGGCCGCGAGCCGAGACGCGCGAGGACCGTGACGCCGTGCGCGTCGAGATAAATGCCCTCGGCGAGAGTCGTGCGTGTTCGTGGTGCCACGCTCTTATTTTAGCCTAATTATGGACGGCTTTAGTCGCTTTTGGATTGACGGCGCCGCCGTCCAGACGTAGAACCTGACGAGTGACGCCGCGGCCGATTCCAGTACGGGCTCTTGCATTTCGGGCACACGGCAGGCGCAAACCCTTCCGTCTTGGGAATCCACTCGTGCCCACAGCGCAGGCAGCGCCACCCCATCTTTCGGATGGGAATTTGCTTCGCCATTTCGCCCGGGATGGTGTCACGGCGGTATCCCGCCGGACAATATCCCGCGAAAAGGATAGGTTTCACTAACTTTCTTATCAAAGGAAGTTTTCCGTCGCTGGTAACACTGACAGCTTACGCGCGCGACGGCGTCGGTCAATACTCACACCCCGGTCGGGTTCCCCCCCATTCCCCGCCGTCGCGTAGTCGTTCACTCGTCGTTCGTTCGGAGGACACTCAATGACGCGCATCCCGAAAGCCACCCCCGCGAAGGCCACCATCAGGCCGGCGCGCGCGGCCGACGTCGCCATTCTCGATCTCAAGCAACTGCCAGTGATCCTCACGCTCAAAGAAATCTCCGCCGTCTACCGGATCAGCCCGTTAACGATTCGCCGCGGCCTGCAGACGAACACTTTCCGCCCGTTGCCGTTCGATAAGTATCCGTACCGCTGGCTGCGTGATGACGTGGTGCGCGACCTGCAGACCAGGCGCCCGAAGCTCAAGATGCGCCGGCATGGGTTCGCCGCGCTGAAAGACGACACGAAAAAAACCGCGAGCAAGTAAGGGATCGTCATGAGCGGGCGTCTCGTCTCGATCGTCTTCGACTCCGCGCTGCCGGCCTGGCTGAAGCCGTACGCGGCGGTGTTCGCGTCGTTCGCCGCGGATGACGGCTCGAAGGTCTATCCGACGATCAAGCGCGTCGCGCGCATGGTCGGCCGGGCGGAACGCTCGACGCAACGCGCCGTCCACGCGCTGCGCGCGTGCGGCGTGCTGGACCTCGAGCGCGGCCCAGGGCATCACCGCGCGCCGCGCTACGTGTTCCGTGCGGCCGCGCTGCCGCGCGTCGGCGACCCGGACCAGCTGCCACTTTTTCCACAGGCCGCTCGCTCGAAGGCCGGCGGTTTTCCACAGCTTGCACAGGTACTAACAGGCCACCCACGTCGTGTCATGGGTGACACCAGCGTCACCCGATCCGTCAGTGATCCGTCATTTACTACTCATCCATTCGCGCGCGCGCGAGAACGCGCCGAACGGGCAAACACCCGAAAGACCGGCACATGACGAAGCGCCGACTGACGCCCGAACAAATCGAAGACCAGCAGCGCGGATCGACGCGCGTCGCGCCTGGTGTCTGGCGCGATCGCGACGGCTGCTATCACTTCTCGATCCTGGAGCTGCTCGCGATGGTCGACCTCGAGGACACGCCGGCCAATCGCGACGCCGTCGAACAGATGATCCGCCGCAACGTCAGCCGCCCAGGCGTCACCATCATTCGCCAGGAGCCCGAACCATGACGGACGACTTCAACGAGATGTTTTATTTCGAGGTGCCGGGCCCGTTCGGGGTGAAGGGCTCGACGTTTTCGTTCGTCGATCGCGCGGGCAAGGTCCGAACCAAGACCGACGCCAAACACGGCAAATCGTTCGCGGCCGCGGTCCGCTGGGCGGCGAAGAATGCCGGCGTCACGATGATCCCGAAAGGCCGCGGTGTCACCGTGTCGGTCATCTACGGATTCGCGCGGCCGAAAGGCCGCGACCACGATCGATGCGAGCCGTGCGTCAGGCCCGACGTCGACAAACTGTGTCGATCATTGATGGACGCGCTGACCGGCATCGCGTACCACGATGACGGCCAGGTCGTCGGGCTGTCGGTCCGGAAAATCTATGCCGACAAGCTCATCGCGCGCGTCGTCGTGATGGCCGAACCGCTGGAACGGACTCCGGCGCCGGTACAACCATGACGCGCCCGTACGTGTTTGCCGCCGTGCTGCTCGTCGTCGTCCTGGTCGCGATATATCGCCGCTGGCTGCGTCACGAACGCCAGCGCGACGACGAGATTCGACAGCGCGAACGGTTGCGCGTGCTGTTGCGACGTGAGGCCCCGCGCAAATGACCGAACAGCAACGCTACCCGCTCGCCTGGCCGATCGGCTGGCCGCGCACGAAACAGCGGCGCGCGTCGTCGTTCGGCATGACGACCGAGCTCGCCGGCGTCAAGCGACGCGTCGCGATCAACATGCGAACCGCGATCGATCGCCTGATGGCGGAACTCGATCGCATCGGCGCGACGGCGCCGGTTCTGAGCACGAATGTGGAATTGCGGCTCGACGGGCTGCCGATGGGCAATCGGGCCGAGCCCTTCGACGTCGGCGTCGCGGTCTACTTCCGCCACAAGGGCCGGCCGATCGTGTTCGCGTGCGACAAGTGGCAGACGGTCGCGGAGAACGTCGCCGCGATCGCGCAGCACATCGACGCGATCCGGCGCATGGACCGCTACGGCGTCGGTCGGCTCGAGCAGGCGCTGGCCGGCTATCAACGCATGTTGTCGGGTCGGCGCGCGTGGTTCGACGTCCTGGGCTTTCCGGAGCCGCCGACATCGTTTGCGACGGTCGAGCGCGCGTACAAGAACCTCGTCGTCGCGCATCATCCCGATCGCGGCGGCGACGCCGCGCGCGCGACGGAAATCAACGAAGCGTTTCAACAGGCCAAGACCGAGCTAGGCGGGATGAAATGAGTTTCTGTTACCGCGGCGCCGTCCAATCGATTCTCGCCGGCGACGGCCTCACCTACGGTTCGGCGAAGGTTCGCGGTCCCCATGCGCGCGAGCTCACGATCGTTTTTAGTGACCTGGGAACACGTCAGCGTCTCGACGCCGGCGCGCTGTCCCAACTGGCCGGAAATGTGTTTCGTCAAGAATCTGTTTTGGTCGGCCGACGACGTCGTTATGCAATTGCACCCGCCGAGTCCGAGTACGTGAATCTGCATCCGTTTTGCTTGCACTTGTGGCGGCCGAAAGGGACCACGATCCCGACGCCGCCGCGCGCGCTCGTCGGCGCCGCGACCATGCAGGAATGCCGTGAACTGTTACGCGACGCGACGCGGGAACAATAAAGAAACGTGCCGAGTCAATTCTGTAGTGAGCCTGGCTGCGGCGTCCTCGTCCCGTTCGGGAAGTGTGACGCGCATCGGCCGCGCGCCAGGCTGGCCGACGTCGACTATGCCCAGGTGCATCGGTGGTACGGGTCGGCCCGCTGGCAGGCGCTCAGACGCGACGTGCTCCAGGCCGACCCGTTCTGTCGGTCCTGTCGTGATCGTGGTGTCAAGGCGCTCACCGTCGATATCGACCACATCGTCAAGCACGACGGCGATCCGCTACGGTTTTGGAACCGGGCCAATTTGCAGGGCTTATGCAAACGCTGTCATACGATCAAGACGTCGCGCGGCGAATGACACGGGGGGGGGAGGGTGGCACGCAAAATATTTTTGATCCCTCGGAG
>Ga0193698_1000046_pt1 | contig 17456 bp, 21 predicted proteins | sample L3c1metaG_FD_165512 | JGI IMG/M metagenome (GOLD analysis project Ga0193698, IMG submission 165512) | Soil microbial communities from a riparian zone of the East river system, Colorado, United States - L3c1 | ecosystem: Environmental > Terrestrial > Soil > Riparian zone | place: USA: East River... | reverse complement strand
GGAGAACAACATCGGAATGGTGGTCATCGACTACCTGCAGTTGATGCAGGGGCCGACCAATACCGAAAGCAGACAACAGGAGATCAGCTACATCTCCCGCTCACTGAAGGCGCTTTCGCGTGAGCTCCGCGTTCCCGTGGTCGCTCTCTCGCAGCTATCACGCGCGCCCGAACAGCGCACCGGCGAGAACAAGCGTCCGCAGCTCTCCGACTTGCGCGAATCGGGCGCCATCGAGCAGGACGCTGATCTGGTGATGTTCATCTACCGCCAGGAAGTGTACGACGGTCCCACCGACAAGGACGGCAACTCTCTCGAGGGGCGCGCCGAGATCATCGTCGGGAAGCAGCGCAATGGACCGACCGGGTTCGTGAATCTGTATTTCAACAAGACGTACACGCGCTTCGAGAATCTGTCGCCCCGTCTAGCATCGCAGTGAGCCCGAAAGGAAAAACTGTATACCGCTGCACCAATTGCGGCGCCGAGCACCCAAAGTGGGCCGGCCGCTGCGACGTCTGCGGCGAATGGAACACCCTCGTCGAGGAGATGGCGACCGCTCGGGCATCGACGACTGCGTCGGGACGCCGCGCATCCGGACAGAAATCGATGGCCGAGGGTGGAAGCGTGGTCCCCACTACGCGGCTCCGCGACGTGAAGAGCTCGCAGGGCCGGCGGCTCAAGACTGGAATCAAGGAATTCGACTTCGTCCTCGGCGGCGGGATTGTTCCCGGCTCGATGGTGCTCGTCGGCGGTGAGCCGGGAATCGGCAAATCCACATTGCTGCTTCAGGTGGCTGGCAAGCTCGAGGAGATGGGTCACTCGACGCTCTACGTGTCCGGTGAAGAATCCGCCCTGCAGGTGAAGCTCCGCGCCGAGCGTTTGCATGGCTCGGCGGAGAACGTCTCGCTCCTCAATGAAACGTTACTCGAGACGATCCTCGCCACCGCCGGCTCGCAGAAGTACGATGCGATTGTCGTCGATTCGATCCAGACGATCTTCACCAGTGATCTCGAGGGCGCGCCGGGCAACGTCGGTCAGGTGAGAGAGTGCGCCGCGCGCCTGATGCGGTTCGCGAAGGAGACGGAGACGACAGTCTTCGCGGTTGGCCACGTGACCAAGGGCGGAGGCATCGCCGGCCCGAAGACCCTCGAGCACATTGTCGATACCGTCCTTTACTTCGAGGGCGAGGGGATGCTCGAGCATCGGATCCTTCGGGCGACGAAGAACCGTTTCGGCAGCGTCGACGAGATTGGCGTGTTCCGCATGACGGAAGAAGGACTCATCGCGGTTGAGAATCCGTCAGAGCTATTCCTCGGCGATAGGCTCAACCATTCGTCCGGAAGTGCCGTCACCGCGCTGCTGGAAGGCTCTCGTCCCGTACTCATCGAAATTCAGGGGCTCGCGGCAAAAGCGGGATTCGGAACGCCTCAGCGCGTGAGCACGGGCTTCGACGGAAGGCGGCTGGCGCTCCTCCTTGCTGTGCTCGACAAGCGGGCGGGTCTGTCTTTTTCGCAGCTGGATGTCTTCCTCAACGTCGTCGGGGGAGTTCGGATGCAGGAGCCGGCCGGCGATCTCGCCGTGGCGAGCGCGCTCGCATCGAGCGTCTACGACCGGCCTGTCGCAAACTCCTCGATCTTTCTTGGCGAAGTTGGACTCGGCGGCGAGATCAGGCCGGTGTCCCAGGCTGAGCGGCGACTCGGCGAGGCGGCGAAGATGGGGATGACGACTGCGTACATGGCGGAGAGGGGGATACCGAAGCGCGGACCGCGCGGCATCGAAGTCGTCGGCGTGCGCACGATCAACGACCTTTTCCGACAGCTTTTCCACGCCTGATGAAACGCGACGTCGGTGTGATAATCGTCGCCGCCGGCAGCGGATCCCGCACCGGGTCCGCGGAGCTGAAGCAGTTCCGCTGGGTCGCCGGCAAGCCGATGCTGCTCCACAGCATCCAGACATTCCAGGCGCGCGTCGATGTCGCGATGGTCGTATGCGTCCTGCCACGTGAGCACGTGGGTGATCCACCTCCCTGGATCTTCCAGAGCGACGCGGATCGACTGCTGCTGTCCGTCGGCGGCAGAGAACGAAGCGAATCAGTCGCCAATGGATTGGAGGATCTCCCCAGCGAATGCGAGATCGTCGTCATTCACGACGCCGCGCGTCCCTTAGTAACGAGCGAGACAATCGGGCGGGTGATCGACGAAGCACGCAAAGGCAATGGAGCAGTGGCGGCGCTTCCAGTCACCGACACGCTCAAGCGCGTCGACTCGAGTGGCAGAGTCATCGAGACCGTCGACCGCTTCGGATTGTGGCGAGCGCAGACGCCGCAAGCCTTCCCGCGAAAGGTGATCGAGCGCGCGCACAAGGAAGCGCGGGAAGCCGACCGAATTGTGACCGACGACGCCGCTCTGTGCGAGAAGATTGGACTGCCGGTCGTCGTCGTGCGCGGGAGCGAACGAGCGCTCAAAATCACCGAGGAAAATGATTTCGCGTTGGCGGAGGCGCTGAGTATCTTCCGCGAATGAAATCGCAGTCGATGGTCGTCCCGTTCTGGTCCGCCGAAGAAGTCGAGGCTGCCATCAACGGAACCCTCGCCCATCTCGCCGCGGGCAAGGTGCTCGCATACCCAACGGAAACGGTCTACGGATTCGGTGGTGCGGTGGACGACCGCTCGCTCGACCAGCTCGTGAATCTCAAGGGGCGACCGCCGGGCAAACCGTTCTTGCTTCTCGTCGCCGCGAGCGAGATGATCACGCGGCTGGGACTTCACTTGACCGGATACGCTTCGACGTTCGCTGCTCGCTTCTGGCCGGGACCGCTCACACTGGTGCTGCCCGGCGGTGAGAAGCGTGTGCCGGACAGACTCCGCGGCCCCGAAGGAGGAGTGGCAGTTCGCTGGACTCCACAACGCTCATTGGGACGACTCATCCGCGCTCACGGGAACCCGATCACTTCCACCAGTGCGAATCGTCCGGGGGTTCCGCCGGCAATGGCGGCCGATCAGATCGTGGCGCAATGGAGCGAAGCGATTACGAGCGGCAAGCTGCGCGTTCTCGACGGCGGCCGGCTGAAGGAATCGCAGCCGTCGACGGTGGTCGACTGTACCGGACGATTGCCAAGGGTCATACGTCCTGGGGCAATATCCGCGGCCGTGTTGAGGGAAAGTGTGCCGGACCTCGTCGGCGATGCTTGAGAGATGAATCTTCTCTTCGTTTGTAGCGGCAACACCTGCCGGAGCGCCCTCGCTGAAGCGCTTGCGCGCAAGATCGCCGATCGGCGCGGCATTGAGGATCTCAACGTCTCGAGCGCCGGCACGAACGCGTGGGACAACGCGCCCGCGACCGACGAGGCACTACTCGTAGGAATGGAGCGGGAGCTCGACCTCACCGGGCATCGCGCGAGAAGGCTCACGCCCACGATTGTCTCCGAGGCAGATCTCATTTTCGTCATGACGCCCGGCCATCTTGAGCCGGTGAAGCAGATGGGTGGCCGTGGAAAGGCACACGTGATCGACGAATACGCGTCTGGCGCGGTGAACCAGGGAATCAGCGATCCCTACGGCGGCGACCTCGAGACCTATCGGCACACCGCGGACTTGCTGGAGCAGGAGCTCGAGAAGCTCTTTGACAGACTCGCCAGCTAGGAAGGCGCGCGCCGCCATGAAATACCCGGGTCGATTGGTATTGATCGGGAATCCGGTCGGCCACTCGCTCTCGCCGACTTTTCAGAATGCGGCACTTCGGGCCTCAGGGATTCCTCTCGAGTACGAAGCCCTCGATGTAAGCAAATCAGGGCTTCACCCACTGTTGCAGAGTCTCAAGAAAGTATCCGGTGCCGGCAACGTTACCATCCCGCACAAGTTTTCGGTGTGCGAGCGCTGCGACGAGCTGACGGAGCTCGCAGCTCGCGTGGGCGCTGTCAACACTTTCTGGTTCGAGTCAGGCCGTCTGCACGGCGACAATACGGACGTCGGCGGGTTTGACGTCGCGGCGCGAGGGCTGCTGGGCGGCGAGCCCTCGGGAGCGCGCATCGTTCTTCTCGGAGCGGGTGGGGCTGCAGCCGCCGTACTCGCCGCGGCAGAAGCGTGGGCTGGCGCAACGGTTTCGATCGTCGCCCGCAATGCCCAGAGGGCCGAGGCTCTGGCTCAACGTTTTCCCGATGTCGCTCGCGTCGAAACGAGCGCGCAGCGCGTCGTCGCCGATGCGACATTGATCGTCAATGCAACTCCAGTGGGGCAGCGCGAAGACGAGCAGCCTCTCGACGTTGCCATCATCCCGAGGTCAGCGGCTGTGATGGATCTGGTCTACGCCCGAGAGAGCACACCGTGGATCAGAGCTGCGCGCGCCCGCGGCAATCGCGCCGCCGATGGCCTCACGATGTTGCTCGAGCAGGGCGCACTCTCATTTCAACGATGGTTCGGAATCGAGCCGGATCGGGAGGCGAGGCGCCGGTCACTGCAGTAGCACGGCGCAGTCGGCAAATCGCAATTCGCGGAGCGCTGACCGCGACTCTGGATCTCCTGCTCCCACGCGTCTGCGTCTCCTGCGATCGGTTGATGCCCCATCATGAGACCGGTCTCGTTTGCAGCCTGTGCTGGTCACGCCTCCCTCAGCTGCCTTCGCCGCAATGTGGGCGGTGCGGTCATCCGCTCCCGTCAGGAACGTGCAGGTGGTGCGAGCTGCTCCCTCCTTTCGTCCGCGCCGTCAGGTCGGTCTGCTGGATGCCGGTCGAGCCGGCATCGAGCATCGTCCATGCGCTCAAGTATGCCGGCTGGTCCAAAGTCGCCGACGAGATGGCCGAGCGGATGAGTCGGCTCGCGTGGCCGAGGGACGTTCTCGACGAGCGCGCGGCGCTATTACCAATCCCGCTGGCATCAGCGAGAAAACGGGAGCGTGGCTATAATCAGAGTGCGCTGATCGCCGCGGGTCTTTCAAAGCGATGGCGCATTCCGACGTGGGAGAATCTTGTCGTTCGCTCTCGTGAAACCCAGTCTCAGACGCGGTTGACACCGGAGCAGCGACTTGGCAACGTTGCAGGTTCGTTTCAAATCGGCGCTCGGAACATCGATGCGCTACAGGGCGCACACGTGATGATCGTCGACGATGTCGTGACGACGGCCGCGACGCTGAACGCGTGTGCGAAGCTGTTGTACGATGCGGGTGCGCGGATAATCAGCTACGTGACTTTCGGCCGGGCCCATGCGAGTGGTGACCGGCTTTAACCGAATGGAGCTCAGGGAATGGCGACGAGGATAGGCATCAACGGGTTCGGCAGGATTGGACGGCAGGTCGTTCGTGCGGCAAAGCTTCAAGGGGTCGCGGACCTGGACTTTGTCGCCGTGAACGACCTCACCGATACGAAGACACTGGCGCACCTCTTCAAGTACGACTCCGTCCACCGCACTTATCAGGGAGATGTCGAGGCGGGGAAAGACTCCATCATAATCGACGGCGACGAGATCAAGGTGCTGGCTGAGAAGGATCCCGCCAACCTCCCGTGGAAGGAACTCGGCGTGGACATCGTGCTCGAATCGACCGGCCGTTTCACCGACGCCAGCGCCTGTGGCAAGCACCTCGATCGTGGCGCGAAGAAGGTACTGATATCCGCTCCCGCAAAGGGTGAGGACATCACCATCGTCATGGGGGTGAACAGCGACAAGTACGATTCGTCCAAGCATCGGATCGTATCGAACGCTTCGTGCACCACCAACTGCCTCGTGCCGATGGTCAAGGTCATTCGCGACACGTTTGGATTCAAGCACGCATCCATGGTGACGATTCACAGCTACACCAACGACCAGCAAATCCTCGATCTTCCGCACAAGGATCTCCGCCGCGCCCGTGCCGCCGCGCTTTCGATGATTCCGACGACGACTGGCGCCGCCAAAGCGACCTCGCTGGTGATTCCTGAAGTGAAAGGGAAGATCGACGGCAGCTCGATCAGAGTTCCTACGCCGGACGTCTCGTATACCATACTGACAGTGGAAATCGAAAAGGCGGGCGCAACCAAGGAATCGGTAAACGCCGCATTCAAGAAGGCGGCAGCCTCGGGGCCGCTGCAGGGAATCATTCGCTACAGCGAAGAGGAGCTCGTGTCGAGCGACTTCATCGGTGACCCCGCTTCCTGTATCATCGACTCGCTGGTCACCAACGTCATCGACGGCACGCTCGTCACGGCACAGGGTTGGTACGACAACGAGTGGGGCTACGCGTCGCGCTGCGTCGACATGCTGCGCTTCATGGGGTCGCGCCTCTAGCGCGAGCAGAACATGCGAAAGAAAACCGTCCGCGATCTCAGCGATGCTCAGGTTCGCGGCAAGCGGGCGCTCGTCCGCGTCGATTTCAACGTGCCGCTGGATGACGAAGGCCGCATTACCGACGACACGCGCATCCGCGCATCGCTTCCGACGATCGAGCTGCTGCTGGAGCGAGGTGCGCTGCCCATCATCCTCTCGCACCTGGGCAGGCCGAAGGGCAAGCCTGAACAGAAGTACTCACTCCAGCCTGTCTCCACACGCCTCGGTGAGCTGACCGGATGTCGTGTGGTTTTCGTCGAGTCCACCGATTCGGATGAGGCGTTGCAGGCGAGCCTGAGATGCAAGCCCGGCGAGCTTCTTCTATTGGAGAACACGCGCTTTCTCGGCGGCGAGGAGAAAAATGATCCGCGCTTGTCGAGGGCGCTCTCCGAGCTCGGCGATTTCTTCGTCAACGACGCATTCGGAGCTGCGCACCGTGCGCACGCCTCGACGGTCGGCGTTGCCGAGCACCTTCGTCCAGCCGTTGCCGGGCTGCTGATGCAAACGGAGCTCGACTACCTCGGCGGCGCGCTCAGCAATCCGAAGCGGCCGTTCATCGCGATTCTCGGCGGAGCGAAGATCTCCGGCAAGATCGACGTCATCGAGCAGCTGCTGCCGAAGGTTGACGGCCTGCTCATTGGCGGCGCGATGGCGTGCACTTTTTACAAGGCCATGGGTCTGGAGATAGGAAAGTCGTTGGTCGAGGAAGACCGCATCGAGATGGCGAAGGACTTGATGGATCGCGCGGGCACTCGAATCACGTTGCCACACGATGCGATGGTCGCTCCCTCGCTCGAACGCGCCCGCGAAGCCAAGGCTGTTGCGCGCGGTGCGATTCCCAAAGACCAGGCGATGTTCGACATCGGTCCACAAACGATCGCGTCATTCTCGCGCGCTATCGCCACGGCAAAGACCACCATCTGGAATGGTCCGATGGGCGTCTTCGAGACCCCCCCGTTCGATGCCGGCACTCGCGCGATCGCGCAGGCGATGGCGAAGGCGACAGGCAGCGGTGCTACGACGATCGTTGGAGGCGGGGACTCGGCGGCAGCAGTGAGCGAGGCCGGCCTCGAAAAGAAAATGAGTCACGTCTCGACGGGCGGTGGGGCTTCGCTCGAATTCCTGGAGGGAAAGAAACTTCCGGGAGTGGAAGTTCTCGACGAGGTCATCGAGTGAAGCGTCCGGTCCTCGCGGCCAACTGGAAAATGAACAACGGCCCGACGGCGGCGAAAACGTTCATGAACGCGTTTCTAGCCGGTTATCCGCCGCGCACCGATCGGACGATCATCATCTTTCCGCCCGCGGTTGATTTGACCGCGGTCGTCAGCGCGCTGAGCGGACGCGGCGACGTACTGGCCGGAATCCAGAATATCCACTGGGCGGACAAGGGAGCATTCACCGGAGAGACTTCGGCAACCATCGCAAAGGACGCCGGCGCAAGCGTCGTCCTGGTTGGACACTCGGAGCGTCGGCACGTTTTCGGCGAGACCGACGCGGACTGCGCGAAGAAGTGTCTGGCGGCAGCGCGGGCCAAACTGACATTCATGCTTTGCGTCGGCGAAACCCTGCAGCAGCGGGAAGCTGGTGAAACCGAGAGGCTCGTGAAGAGACAGCTGAGAGAGGGACTCTCTCAAACCACGAATCTGATTTCGGTTGATTTCCTTCTGGCCTACGAGCCTGTCTGGGCCATCGGCACCGGACTCACGGCTTCAGCGGGCGACGCGTCGGCGATTCACACTGTGCTTCGCTCGGAGCTCAGGCAGATGATCGGCACCCGAGCGGATGAAATTCCGATTCTCTACGGCGGTAGCGTCAACCCCTCTAACGCGGCCAGTCTCCTCGCCGCGCCCGAGGTGGACGGACTCCTGGTCGGAGGCGCGAGTGTCGAAGCGTCTTCGTGGATCGCGATCGCTCAGACTTGACTGACTTCTATCTCGCACTGATATTGAAAGGCTGCGCTGAACTCTAATTCTATCAATGCTTTACACATTTCTTCTCACTCTGCTCGTCATTGATTGCTTCGTCCTGATCGCCGCCGTTCTGCTTCAGAGCGGAAAGGGCGGTGGGCTCGCTGCGAGCTTTGGTGGCGCCAGCTCGTCACCCGACGCGCTGATCGGAATCCGCCAGGCCGGGAATCTTCTCACGACTGTGAGCTGGTGGGGCGGCGGAATCTTTCTGGGGCTCGCGTTTATCCTTCAGCTGATGTCCACCCACACTTCGGCGCCGCGCTCGGTACTGGAGAAGGGCCTTGGCGGTCAGCCCGTAAACGTCGCACCACCACCGACATCCGCTCCAGCCGTTCCGCTCGAGGCGGCGCCGACCGCTACATCGCCAGCAAAGACGGCCCCGGCTGGGACGCCGGCGACCAAACCTCCAGCTAACACTCCGAAGCGGTAAGTTGGCTTCCGAAACTCGAATGACTGAGACGGGGTTCCTCCTCCTTGAGGACGGAACCCTTTTTCGTGGCCGGATCACCGCCGGCAATGCCGTGTTGCCCGCGGTCGCCGAGGTCGTTTTCACGACCAACATGACGGGGTATCAGGAGGTCTTTACCGACCCTTCCTATCGCGGTCAGATCGTCGTGATGACTGCGCCGCAGATTGGGAACTACGGCGTCAACGCCGAGGACCCCGAGTCGGGCGCACCGCAAGTCGCGGGAGTGGTAGTCAGAGAGCTCTCCGAAACTTATTCGAACTGGCGCGCGACGGGCGGACTTGGTACGTGGTTGGCCGCCGCTCAAGTCCCGATAATTCAAGATGTTGACACCAGACGTCTCACGAGACACTTGAGGTCGGTGGGAGTGATGCGCGGAGTGATCGGGGCTGGCGATCAACCCGACGAGGCAAGCCGCGCAGCGCTCGAAGCGTGTCCCTCGATGGAGGGTCTCGATCTGGCTTCGCGCGTGTCTACCCGTGAGCGCTATACATGGGGCGACCCGCGCGCTCGACACCATGTCGTTGCCTACGACTACGGAATCAAGCGCAACATCCTTCGTCTCTTTGCCGAGAACGATTGCCGGGTGACCGTCGTACCGGCTGACACGTCTGCGGAAGCGGCGATGGCAGAGGATCCTGACGGAATCTTCCTGTCAAACGGACCTGGCGACCCGGACGCGGTCGCCTATGCCCCGGGAATCATTCGCGCGCTTGCCACGGGAGGAATCCCCACCTTCGGTATCTGCCTCGGCCACCAGCTTATCGGGCTGACATTCGGAGGAGCGACCGCGAAGATGCCCTATGGCCACCGCGGCGGGAATCATCCCGTGAGGGAAGTCGAGACGGGTCGCGTCCTCATCACTTCTCAGAATCACGGCTTCGCGGTTGAAGGCGATGACCGGAATGTGAAGGGTGCTGGCGACCTCGAGGTCACCCACGTCAATCTCAACGACGGGACCATCGAGGGGCTTCGGCACAGGGCGTTGCCCGTCTTCGGGGTGCAGTATCATCCGGAGGCAGCGCCGGGACCTCACGATGCTCGCCCCCTGTTTCAAGAGTTCCTGAGCGCGCTGAAGGGGGCTGTCAGGTAGCCGGAATCTCGCTTGACAGCATGTTAGTAAAACAATAGCTTCAAAGCACTTACGCTATTTAGCGTGCCTCCATTCGGAGTTTTTCAATGACCAAAGCCGACCTCGTCGAGCGTGTCACGACCCAGATTTCACGTACTGCCGGGCCGATGATATCCAAGAAGGATTGCGCTCGCGTCGTGGATGCTTTTCTCGAGGCGATCAAGGAGTCACTCCAGACCCAGGAGAACATCGAGGTCAGGGGATTCGGCACCTTCAAGATCCGCAATCGCAAGACGCGCATGGCGCGCAATCCACGCACCGGCTCTCCGGTTGAGGTTTCCGCCCGGCCTGTTCCAGTGTTCAAGCCTTCCAAGGAGCTGCGAGCTCTCGTCGCTGGTGTCGACGTCTCGCAGATGTCGGAAGCGTAACGACTTAGCTCGATCCGAGGGAGGGCGCACGTGTCCACCGTGACGGTGCAGCTGTTCGCTTCATACGCCGAAAGCTTCGGCCGCCCTACTCTCGACATCCCTCTCAAATCAGGCAGCACCGTCGCGGATCTCCTAGACAGCCTGCGTATGCTACCGGGTGCATCGATCCTTCCCGATTCTCCCCGAGTCGCGGTCAACCGAAAGTTCGCCACCCATGATCAGCTCGTTGATGCGCGCGACGAAATCGCGCTGATTCCACCCGTTGCTGGCGGGTGAGCGAATGATACGCGTAGCTCTCGTTACTCGCGCGATCGATCCGGCTGCGCTCATCGCCAGCATCGCATCAACCGGTTACGGTGCGATCTCGCTTTTTGCCGGAACCGTGCGCGACACGAGCGACGGCCGCGGCGTAAGTGCCATCGATTACTCCGCTTACACCTCCATGGCCGAAGCAGAGCTCGAGCAGATTGTCGCCGAGGCAGCGGACCGCTTTGGCGTCACGTCGCTGATAGTCGAGCACAGAATAGGAGTGCTTTCTCTTGGGGAGACCAGCGTCGCGATCGTCGCCGCGCACGCGCATCGCGCGCCCGCGTTCGATTGCACCCGGTACGTGATCGAAGAGATCAAGAAGCGGGTACCCATTTGGAAGATGGAGCACTACATCGATGGAACTCGCGAGTGGGTTGATCCCACTAAGGTGATCGGAGCGACGGCGAAGTGAGTATCACCTTGCAAGATGGCTTCGGGCGGAGCATCGAGTACCTCCGCATCTCCGTGACGGACCGTTGCAACTTCCGTTGCCTCTATTGCATGCCGCTCGCTGGCCTCGAGTGGCTGCCGAAATCGGGAATTCTCTCCTACGAAGAGATCGCGCGAGTGGTGGGTGAGCTTGCTCCGCTCGGCTTGCGGCGGCTTCGGATTACTGGAGGTGAACCCACGCTTCGGCCGGACCTCGAGCTGCTGATCGGAATGTTGCGCGAGGTTCCGGAGATCGAAGACATCTCACTCTCGACCAACGGCGTGCGGCTTCCCGCGCTGGCTCAGACGTTCGTTCAGGCCGGGCTCGATCGCGTCAACATTAGCGCCGATTCGCTCCGACCAGATCGAATCAAGGCGATCTCGAGGAGAAATATTGATTTTGATCCGATCGCTGCCGCGCGAGCGGCGGAAACCGCGGGTCTGTCGCCGATCAAGATCAACGTCGTCGTGATGCGCGGAATCAATGACGACGAAGTTTGCGATTTCGCGCGGCTGACTTTCGAGCACGAGTGGCACGTCCGATTCATCGAGCTCATGCCGGTAGGAGAAATGCGCGATCTCACCTGGGATCACGTCGTGCCCAGCGATGAGATACTCCACCGCCTCGAAGGTGTGGCGCCGCTCGAGCCGACAGTCGGCCCCATGAGAGGGAACGGCCCCGCGCGCTACTTCAGATTTCACGGAGCGAGCGGCACCGTCGGCATCATCACGCCGATGTCCCACACCTACTGTGGCAGCTGCAACCGGGTCAGACTCACAGCGGATGGCCGCCTGCGCACCTGTCTCTTTGGCGAAGAGGAGACTGACCTGCGGACGCCGCTTCGCGAAGGGCTGCCGCTCGAGCCTTTTTTCCGGAGCGCGCTCGCGTCCAAGCCTCAAGAGCACCACTTGCTCCAGATGAGCGTTGGCGGTCTGCGCGCGCTTTCCCAGGTCGGAGGCTGAGCGCCTTCTTCCGAGGCATCCGTGTACTTAACTTTCGCGCACTGAATCTCCACCCTTCGACAACATAATGGTCAACAAGATTTCGGTGATCGGAGCTGGCAACGTCGGCGCGACCACCGCTCAACGCATAGCCGAGAAAGAGCTGGCGCGCACGGTCGTGATGGTCGATGTCATGGAAGGAATCCCGCAGGGCAAGGCTCTCGACCAGTGGCAGTCCGCCCCGATTGAAGGCTTCGATTCCCGCGTCATCGGAACCAACGGGTACGAAGAAACCCGCGACTCGGACATCATCGTCATCACGGCCGGGATCGCGAGAAAACCCGGAATGTCGCGAGACGATCTTCTCAACACCAACGCGGGCATCGTCAAACAAGTCTCGGAGCAGATCAAATCGACTTCTCCGAAGGCGATCCTCATCGTTGTGTCGAATCCGCTCGACGTCATGTCCTACGTCGCGATGAAGGTCACGGGATTTCCGCGGGCACGGGTTCTTGGCATGGCCGGCGTGCTCGACACCGCACGTTACCGCGCATTTATCGCCGAAGAGCTCGACGTGTCGGTGCGAGACATCCAGGCGATGGTCCTGGGCGGACACGGCGATACGATGGTGCCTCTGATTTCCTACACATCGGTGAGTGGTATTCCAGTTTCTCAGCTCATGCCGCAAGCGAAGCTCAACGCGATCGTCGAGCGGACGCGAGGGGGCGGTGCCGAGATCGTGAAGCACCTCAAGACGGGCTCCGCGTACTACGCGCCGTCTTCAGCCGCCGTCCAGATGTGCGAGGCTATCGTGCGCGATCAGAAGCGAATACTTCCCTGCGCCGCGTGGCTCGAAGGCGAATACGGTATGTCCGGCCTTTTCCTCGGCGTCCCGTGCAAGCTGGGACGCGGCGGTCTGGAGAAAATCATCGAGGTGGAGCTGACCAGAGAGGAACGCGACGCGCTGGCGAAGAGCGCGGATGCCGTGCGAGAGCCGATGGCCGCGGTAAAGCTGTAGCACGCTGATGGGCAGGCTCCGCGGCTTCTACGCCTCCATGGTTGGTAAGAAGGTCGTCATGGGGGCGACCGGCCTGATCGGAATTGGATTCGTCATCCTCCATTCGCTCGGAAATCTGCTCGTGTTTCGAGGGCCCGCGGCGATCAACTCCTACTCGCATTTCCTCAAGAGCACTGGTGAGCTACTCTGGGCTCTTCGCATCGTTCTCGTTGTCGCGGTGATCCTGCACGTGATTGCGGCGGTGCAGCTCACAGTGCAAAGCCGCGCGGCCCGACCAATCGGATACACCAAGCGGGAATCACAGGTCGCCACGCTGGCGTCTCGCACGATGCGATGGGGTGGAGTGCTCCTTCTCGTTTTCATCGTCTTGCACATCCTTCACTTCACGACCGGCACGATCAAGCCGGCCGGCGTCTTTTCGTCTGAAGACGTGTATGCGAACGTCGTCGCCAGCTTTCGCATCTGGTGGGTGGCGCTGTTTTACGTGCTGGCCATGGTGTTCCTCGGGCTCCACCTCTTTCACGGAGCGTGGAGTTCTGTCAGAAGCATCGGAGTCAGCCCGCCCTCGCCGGAGCCTTTGCACAGAAAGCTCTCGGTTGTCATCGCGATTCTCGTCTGGGCCGCGTTCACCGCTGTGCCGGTTGCGGTCTTCTTCGGAATCGTTCGATGACCGTCCCCCTAGACGCGCGGATTCCAACCGGGCCCCTCGCGCAGAAATGGGACAAGCATCGGTTCGAGATGAAGCTGGTAAATCCGGCCAACAAGCGCAGGAACAGCATCATCGTGGTCGGGTCCGGTCTGGCGGGCGGTGCGGCGGCAGCCACCATGGCCGAGCTCGGTTACAACGTGAAGTGCTTCTGCTTTCAGGATTCACCCCGGCGGGCACACAGCATTGCCGCGCAGGGAGGAATCAACGCGGCCAAGAATTACCAGAACGACGGTGACAGCATCTACCGGCTCTTCTACGACACGATCAAGGGCGGAGATTTCCGGGCGCGCGAAGGCAACGTCTACAGGCTGGCCGAGCTGAGCGTGAACATCATCGACCAATGTGTGGCGCAGGGAGTTCCGTTCGCGCGCGAGTACGGCGGTATGCTCGCCAACCGGTCGTTCGGCGGAGCGCAGGTGTCCCGCACCTTTTACGCGCGCGGCCAGACCGGACAGCAGCTTCTGCTCGGCGCATACCAGGCATTGGAGCGCCAGATTGGGACTGGCGGCGTGAAGATGTATCCACGCACCGAGATGCTCGATCTCGTCGTGATCGACGGCAAGGCTCGGGGCATCGTCGCGCGAAATCTCGTTACGGGAGCCGTAGAGTCACATGCCGCCGATGCCGTTGTGCTCGCAACCGGCGGCTACGGCAACGTTTTCTATCTCTCCACCAACGCGCAGGGGTCGAACGCCACCGCGATCTGGCGCGCGTACAAGCGCGGCGCCGCGTTCGCGAATCCGTGCTTCACCCAGATTCACCCGACCTGTATTCCGGTGAGCGGCGAGCATCAGTCGAAGCTCACGCTGATGAGCGAGTCGCTGAGAAACGACGGACGAGTGTGGGTTCCGAAGAAGGCGGGCGATAAGCGCGACCCGCGACAGATCCCGGAAGCAGAACGGGATTACTTCCTGGAGAGGAAGTATCCGGCGTTCGGGAATCTCGCTCCTCGCGATATCGCTTCTCGCGCCGCAAAGGAGGTTTGCGACGAGGGCAGGGGAGTAGGTGAATCCGGACTCGGCGTCTATCTCGACTTTGCCGACGCAATCAAGCGGCTCGGCGCCGACGTGATAAAAGAGCGCTACGGCAATCTGTTCGAGATGTACCAGCGCATCACCGACGAGAATCCGTATGAGGTGCCGATGCGGATCTACCCTGCCGTGCACTACACGATGGGCGGGCTGTGGGTGGACTACAACCTCATGAGCAATGTCGAAGGCTTGCACGTCACCGGTGAAGCGAATTTCTCCGATCACGGTGCGAATCGGCTCGGCGCAAGCGCTCTCATGCAGGGACTGGCCGATGGCTATTTCATCATCCCGAATACCATTGGCGATTACCTCGCGAGGTCCAAACCCGCAAAGATCGACACATCGCACGCCGCTTTCAGGGACGCGGAGAACGCGGTCGCTGAGCGGACAAAGACCTTCCTTTCGATTCGCGGCAAGCGCACCGTTGGGTCCTTTCACCGCGAGCTCGGCAAGATCATGTGGGATTATTGCGGGATGTCGCGCAACGAGGCAGGACTCAAGCTCGCCCTGGAGAAAATCCCCCGACTGCGCGAGGAGTTCTGGCGCGACGTCAACGTTCCGGGCAGCGGCGTCGAGCTGAATCAGTCGCTGGAGAGGGCTGGTCGAGTCGCCGACTTCCTCGAGCTGGGTGAGCTGATGTGCATCGATGCGCTCCATCGACAGGAGTCGTGTGGCGGGCACTTCCGGGAGGAGAGTCAGACTCCTGATGGAGAAGCGTTGCGCGACGACGCGAACTTTTCTTATGTCGCGGGCTGGGAGTACGCGGGTGAGGGCCAGAGCCCGGTTCTCAACAAGGAGCCTCTCGTGTTCGAGAACGTGAAGCTCTCGCAGCGGAGCTACAAGTAATGAATCTCACTCTGCACGTGTGGCGGCAGGCAGGTCCCGACGCGAAGGGACGAATGGTCGTCTACGAGGCGACCGAGATCAGCCCCGACATGTCCTTTCTGGAGATGCTGGATGTCGTGAACGAGCGGCTCACCCTCAAAGGCGAGGTTCCGATCGCGTTCGATCACGATTGTCGCGAGGGTATCTGCGGCATGTGCAGCCTGATGATCAACGGCGTCGCTCACGGTCCGATGAAGGGAACCGCGACTTGCCAGCTGCACATGCGAAGCTTCAAGGACGGCGACACGATTTACATCGAGCCGTGGCGTGCGCGCGCCTTTCCAGTGATCAAGGACCTGACCGTCGACCGAACTGCCTTGGACAGGATCATTCAGGCCGGAGGATTCATCACGGCGGCGACGGGCGGCGCGCAGGACGCGAACACGGTCATGATTCCGAAGGAAAGCGTCGACAGCGCAATGGATGCGGCTGCCTGCATCGGGTGTGGTGCCTGCGTTGCTGCTTGTCCCAACGCGTCGGCCTCACTTTTCACTGCGGCGAAAATCACCCACCTCGGCCTGCTACCTCAGGGTCAGCCCGAACGGTACCGCCGAGCTTTGGGGATGGTAGAGCAAATGGATCTCGAAAACTTTGGAAGCTGCACCCTGCACGGTGAGTGTCAGGAGGCGTGTCCGAAGGAGATCAGCATAGACACGATAACGCGGATGAATCGGGACTTCATCCGCGCAGGCGTGCTCGGGACTCGTCCGTAAAGAGTTAGATCTTTGGAATGTGGCTTGGATCGAGGTGCCGGCGCTCGATCTCACGGTGCAGACGGGTCTTCTCGCTGTTCTTCTCCGCCTCGTCGTGCTGCTGGCGCTCTTCGAACAGGCGGTGCGCGGAGTTGTGGTGCGCGCCGTTTTTGCTGGGTTCGAGCGGGGTAGGAGCTGCTTCCGGTTTGACGCCGTTGCCTGAATGCAGTTGTTCGAGAATCTTGCTGCGAGTTTTTGATCCGTGCTGCCCCTCTGCGTGATCCTGGGGGCCTTTCTGAACGCCGTCTTTATTCTGCATCAGCCTTGCTTCCTCCCGATTTCGGTGAGTCCCTACCATTACTCGGCAAGCTGGGGGCCAGACTACAGCCTTGGCAACGTCACACCTTGCTGCCCCTGGTATTTACCCTTCTTGTCCTTGTATGACACCTCAGGTTCCTCTTCTCCCTTGAAGAAGAGCACCTGAGCAATTCCCTCATTGGCGTAGATCTTGGCCGGCAACGGCGTCGTGTTCGAGATCTCGAGCGTCACGAATCCTTCCCACTCGGGCTCGAACGGAGTCACGTTGGTGATGATTCCGCACCGTGCATAGGTGGATTTACCTACCGTGATCGTCACGACGTTGCGCGGTATGCGGAAGTATTCGACGGAGCGGGCGAGCGCGAAAGAGTTCGGCGGAACGATGCAAACGGGCCCCTCGAACTCCACGAAGGATTTCGGATCGAAGTTCTTTGGATCTACGATCGAGCTCAGCACGTTCGTAAGAGATGACGCCGGCTCTGACCTGACTGCTCTCGAAGGGCTCGATCATCCCGTGCTCCTTCGCCATGCGGGTGATCCAGCGATCCGCCTGAATTGACATTGATGGGTGTGATTGTCGTGTTGGGTGTAGACTTCCCGGCAGGCGGGGAGGTCGTGCGAGTGTTCGCAGGTTTTCGTCCGGAATGTACGGTTTTCGCACTTGTACCGCCACCGAATGACAGCCGTTGAATTACAAGATTGCCGTCGGTAAATTCCCAAAAATCGCCTTAGTGAAATTTTTCACGAAGTCTGGAACCCCATGGCTCGCGCGTATTTCCCGGTTCTGATGCTGCTCGGTTTCGTGGTGATCAACGCGCTGGCGATCATCGGGATCTCCGCGCTCACGATCCGCTCGCGGCCCACGCCGGTCAAGCAACAGGCGTACGAGTCAGGCGTTCCG
>Ga0193698_1000044_pt1 | contig 18089 bp, 9 predicted proteins | sample L3c1metaG_FD_165512 | JGI IMG/M metagenome (GOLD analysis project Ga0193698, IMG submission 165512) | Soil microbial communities from a riparian zone of the East river system, Colorado, United States - L3c1 | ecosystem: Environmental > Terrestrial > Soil > Riparian zone | place: USA: East River... | reverse complement strand
GGCGTCGCCGGTACCTGGAAGGACCTCACTGACAACGTCAACACTCTGGCGGGAAACCTCACTAGCCAGGTCAGAAATATCGCGGCGGTCACCACCGCAGTCGCGAAGGGAGACCTCTCTCAGAAGATCACTGTCGAAGCACGCGGCGAAACCCTCGAGCTGAAGAACACGATCAACACGATGGTCGATCAGCTGAGTGGATTCGCTTCCGAAGTAACTCGAGTCGCCAAGGAAGTCGGAACCGAGGGCAAGCTCGGAGGCCAGGCGCAGGTAGCAGGTGTCGGAGGAACCTGGAAGGACCTCACCGACAACGTCAACGCGATGGCGTCGAACCTCACCGGACAGATCAGAAACATTGCCGACGTTACGACGGCGGTCGCGAAAGGCGATCTCTCGCGCAAGATCACGGTCGACGTGAAGGGTGAAATCCTCGAGCTCAAGAACACTGTCAACACGATGGTGGATCAGCTGAGCACCTTCGCCGAGGAAGTGACGCGCGTCGCGCGCGAAGTGGGAACGGAAGGGCGACTCGGTGGACAGGCGCAGGTACCGCAGGTCGCCGGGACGTGGAAGGACCTGACCGACAACGTGAACTTCATGGCGTCGAACCTCACGGGTCAGGTGAGAAACATTGCCGACGTGACGACTGCCGTCGCGCGCGGCGATTTGTCGCGCAAAATCACGGCTGACGCACGCGGCGAGATTCTCGAGCTGAAAAACACCATCAACATCATGGTGGATCAGCTGAGCTCGTTCGCTTCTGAGGTGACCCGCGTTGCGCGCGAAGTGGGAACCGAGGGCATGCTTGGCGGGCAGGCAGAAGTGCCTGGCGTCGGCGGAACGTGGAAGGATCTCACCGACAACGTGAACACCCTCGCGGGCAATCTCACCAGTCAGGTGAGAAACATCGCGGCCGTCACAACCGCAGTCGCGAAAGGCGACCTCTCGCAGAAGATCACCGTGGAAGTGAAGGGTGAGACGGCGAACCTCAAAAACACCATCAACACGATGGTCGATCAGCTGAGCACGTTCGCGTCTGAAGTGACGCGCGTGGCGCGCGAGGTGGGAACCGAAGGGCGACTGGGAGGGCAGGCCGAGGTGCCGGGAGTTGGCGGCACCTGGAAGGATCTCACGGACAATGTGAACGCGATGGCGTCGAGCCTCACCGGCCAGATCAGGAACATCGCTGATGTGACGACCGCGGTCGCGAAGGGAGACCTCTCCAGGAAGATCACCGCTGAAGCCAAAGGCGAGATCCTGGAGCTGAAGAGCACCATCAACATCATGGTGGATCAGCTCAGCTCGTTTGCCTCCGAGGTGACGCGTGTCGCGAAAGAAGTAGGCACGGAAGGAAAGCTTGGAGGCCAGGCCGAAGTCCCGGGTGTTGGCGGAACGTGGAAGGATCTGACCGACAACGTGAACTTCATGGCGTCGAACCTCACCGGCCAGGTGAGAAACATTGCCGATGTCACCACCGCTGTCGCGCGTGGAGACTTGAATCGAAAGATCACCGCGGAAGCGAAAGGAGAGATTCTCGAGCTGAAGCAGACGATCAACACCATGGTGGATCAGCTCAGCGCATTTGCGGCCGAAGTAACGCGCGTTGCGCGCGAAGTCGGCACCGAAGGAAAGCTTGGCGGCCAGGCGAACGTCCCCGGAGTTGCAGGAACGTGGAAAGACCTCACCGACAACGTGAACACTCTTGCCGGGAATCTCACCGGACAGGTGCGGAATATCGCCGCGGTCACTACGGCTGTCGCCCGCGGTGATCTGTCGCAGAAGATCACGGTCGAAGCGAAAGGAGAAACGGCGGAGCTGAAAGACACGATCAACACCATGGTCGATCAGCTCGGCTCCTTCGCGGACGAAGTAACCCGCGTTGCCAAGGAAGTGGGAACCGAGGGCAAGCTTGGCGGACAAGCCAGCGTGCCCGGTGTCGCCGGAACGTGGAAGGATCTGACCGACAACGTCAACGCAATGGCATCGAACCTCACTGGTCAGATCAGAAACATTGCGGACGTCACAACGGCCGTCGCGAAGGGAGACTTGTCGCGCAAGATCACGGTCGACGTGAAGGGCGAAATCCTCGAGCTGAAGCAAACCATCAACACCATGGTCGACAGCTTGAGCGTATTCGCCGGCGAAGTAACTCGTGTTGCGCGCGAAGTCGGAACGGAAGGGCGCCTCGGTGGCCAGGCGAATGTGCCGGGGGTCGCCGGCACTTGGAAGGATCTGACCGACAACGTGAACTTCATGGCGTCGAACCTCACCGGCCAGGTGAGAAACATCGCCGACGTCACCACGGCCGTCGCCAAGGGCGATCTGTCGCGCAAGATGACGGTCGATGTTAAAGGTGAAATCCTCGAGCTGAAGAACACGATCAACACCATGGTCGACCAGCTCAGCGCGTTCTCCTCTGAAGTGACGCGCGTCGCTCGCGACGTCGGCACCGAAGGAAAGCTGGGTGGGCAGGCGAACGTCCCAGGCGTTGCCGGAACGTGGAAGGATCTCACCGACAACGTGAACACACTGGCCGGAAACCTGACAGGCCAGATCAGAAACATCGCACTGGTTACCACCGCGGTGGCGAAGGGAGATCTGTCGCAGAAGATCACCGTCGAAGTGCGCGGTGAGATTCTCGAGCTCAAGAACACCGTCAACGCGATGGTGGACTCGCTTCGCGTCTTCGCCGACGAAGTGACTCGTGTCGCGAAGGAAGTAGGCACCGAAGGAAAGCTCGGCGGCCAGGCAGAAGTGCCGGGAGCGGCGGGTACGTGGAGAGCGCTCACGGACAATGTGAACGCGATGGCCAACAGCCTGACGCTCCAGGTGCGAGCGATCGCCGACGTGGCAACGGCGGTGACGCGTGGAGATCTGAGCAGGCAGATCGCGGTCGAGGCGCAGGGAGAGCTCGATGAGCTCAAGAACAACCTGAACCAGATGATCGCGAACCTGAAGACCACCACCGACAAGAACAACGAGCAGGACTGGCTGAAGACGAACCTCGCGAAGTTCTCGCGCATGATGCAGGGCCAGAAGGACCTGGAGGCGGTGTCGAAACTCATTATGTCGGAGCTCACTCCGCTCGTCTCGGCGCACCACGGCACGTTTTACATCATGGAGGAGGAGAACAACACTCCGGTTCTCAAGCTGATTGCGAGCTACGCGTACAAGGAGCGCAAGCACATTGGCAGCCGGTTCTACCTCGGCGAAGGGCTGGTTGGTCAGGCCGCGCTCGAGAAGAAGCCGATTCTGCTCACGAACGTCCCCGACGATTACATCCGCATCACTTCGGGTCTGGGCGAAGCACCTCCGCGCAACATCCTCGTGCTGCCGGTTCTGTTCGAAGGAGAAGTAAAGGCAGTCATCGAGCTGGCCTCCTTCCTTCCATTCAGCCAGATCCACCAGCTATTCCTGGATCAGCTTGCCGAGAGCGTGGGCGTCGTGATCAACATGATCGCAGCCAACATGCGGACGGCGGAGCTGCTAGAGCAGTCCCAGAGCCTGACTCTGGAGCTGCAGAGTCAGTCGGAGGAGCTGCGGAAACAACAGGAAGAGCTCAAGAGATCCAACTCGGAGCTCGAAGCGCAGGCAACGACGCTGCGCACATCCGAAGAGCTGCTCAAGGACCAGCAGGAAGAGCTGCAGCAGGTCAACGAAGAGCTCGAGGAGAAAGCTTCGCTCCTGGCGGAGCAGAACCGCAAAGTCGAGTCGAAGAACGAGGAAGTGGAATCGGCGAGGCTCGCTCTCGAGGAGAAGGCCGACCAGCTCGCGCTCAGCTCCAAGTACAAGTCGGAGTTCCTCGCCAACATGTCCCACGAGCTGAGGACCCCACTCAACAGCCTTCTCATTCTCGCGCGTCTCCTCAGCGAGAACAAGGACGGCAACCTCACGCCGAAGCAAGTGGAGTTTGCACAGACGATCCTCACGTCCGGCAGCGACCTGCTGAATCTGATCAACGACGTGCTCGACTTGTCGAAGGTCGAAGCCGGCAAGATGGACGTCAATACTAGCGACGTGCGTCTATCCGACGTGAAGGAGTTCGTCGAGCGCAGCTTCACCCAGCTGGCGGAACAAAAGGCGCTGGGCTTCCATGTTGAGCTCAACGCCGACGTTCCGCAGACGATCTACACCGATGGCTCGCGCCTGCAGCAGGTGCTCAAGAACCTGTTGTCAAATGCTTTCAAGTTCACCCAGGAAGGGGATGTCACGCTGACGGTTCGGCGGGCGGAGAAGGGCAGGAGATTCCAGAATCCCTCGCTCGAGTCGGCGTCTGAAGTCATTGCGTTCGCTGTCGCCGACACCGGTATCGGAATCGCGAAGGACAAGCAGCGCCTGATATTCGAGGCCTTCCAGCAAGCCGACGGAACCACGAGTCGCAAATTTGGTGGAACGGGGCTCGGTCTCTCGATCAGCCGCGAGATCGCGCGACTGCTCGGCGGCGAGATCCGCGTCGAGAGCGCGGAGAATCAGGGGAGCACCTTCACTCTGTTTCTGCCTTCGCGCTTCGTACCGCGTCCCGATGCGCCTCTCCGTGAAACGCGCGAGACGGCCGACTTCGTGTCTCAAAGCCCGCAGCCGAGGACAGGGGCCCAGCAGGGGCGAACAACCCCTGCGCGCAAGCCCGCACCGAGCAGGGACAAGCGGCGCGCGTCTTCAGGCAACGCGCTTCAGTACCGGCCGGAACGGCGCGCAGTCCCGCAGACTGTGATCGATGACGACAGGGAGCACATTGAGGAGGGAGATCGCACCGTTCTGGTCATCGAGAACGACCAGAACTTTGCGAAGGTTCTGCTCGACATGGCGCGCGACAAGGGCTACAAAGGCGTGGTCGAGCTGGATGGCGAAGCGGGACTGCAGGCAGCACGGGAAATTCGTCCGGACGCGATAACGCTGGACATCGACATGCCGGGCATGGATGGACTCGAGGTCCTTGACCGGCTGAAGCGCGATCCGGAGACGAGACACGTTCCGGTTCACATCATCTCCGGCGTCGAGGAGAAGCGAGAGGGTCTCAAGGCCGGAGCCATCGCGTTCCTCGCCAAGCCGGTGAGCAAGGAAGCTCTGGATGCGGCGTTCGCGCGGATTTCGGCATTTCTCGACACCGTGCCAAAAAGCCTGCTTGTGGTCGAGGACAACGAGACGCAGCGACAGAGCATCGTCGAGCTGATCGCGCACGACGATGTGGAGATCACTGCAGTCGGCTCTCCGGAAGAGGCGCTGAGCAAGCTTCAGGAAAAGCACTTCGATTGCATGGTGCTCGATCTCGGGCTGCGCGCCGGCAGCGACATGAGCGGATTCGACCTGCTCGAGAAGGTGAAATCGGATCCGGACAATCACGACCTGCCGATCATCATCTACACGGGCAAAGAGCTCAGCCCGGAAGACGAGACGAAGATCAAGAAGTACGCGGAGACCATCATCGTGAAGGACGTGAAGTCGCCCGAGCGCCTTCTCGACGAAACCGCACTCTTCCTCCATCGCATCGAGGCCAGGCTTCCCGAGCAGAAGAGGAAGATGCTGGAGCAGCTCCACGACGCCGACTCGGTGGTGGCCGGGAAGAGCGTGCTCGTCGTCGATGACGATGTGCGCAACATCTTCTCGCTCACCAGCATGCTGGAGGATCACGGCATGATCGTGCGCTTCGCCGAGAATGGGAAGCAGGCGATCGAGCAGCTGAAGAAGGACGCCGACGTCGATGTCGTCCTGATGGACATAATGATGCCCGAGATGGACGGGTACGAGACGACCAGGGCAATCCGCGGGATGGATCAGTTCAAGACGCTGCCGATCATCGCACTCACGGCGAAGGCGATGAAGGGCGACCGCGAAAAGACCATTGCGGCAGGTGCTTCGGATTACATCACGAAGCCTGTCGATACGGAGCAGCTGATGTCGCTGTTGCGCGTGTGGCTGTACCGGTAGCGACCCCCGTCGCGACGCCAACCGTCGGCGAACCTGACCGGCAGGATTTCAAGCCCGATCTCGAGCGAATCGAGATCGAGCTGCTGCTGGAAGGGATTTTCCGCCACTACGGTTTTGATTTCCGCTCCTACGCTTATGCGTCGATCCGGCGCCGGCTGTGGAAGCGCATCGAAGAGGAACGACTTACGAGCGTGAGCGCGCTCCAGGAACGCGTGCTCCACGAGCCGGAAATGATGGAGAAGCTGCTCCTCGATCTCTCCATCAACGTGACCGCGATGTTCCGGGACCCGAATTTCTACCAGACATTCCGCGAGCACGTCGTTCCCCTTCTCCGCACCTACCCCTTCATCCGGATCTGGCACGCCGGCTGCTCGACGGGGGAAGAAGTTTATTCGATGGCGATTCTTCTGCGCGAGGAAGGGCTGTACGATCGCTCCCGCATCTACGCGACGGACATCAATGAAGTGGTCCTGAAGCGCGCGAAGGCCGGAATCTTCCCGCTCGAGCGGATGCAGGAGTACACAGACAACTATATCAGGGCCGGCGGCAAGCGGTCGTTCTCCGAGTACTATACGGCGAAGTACGGCGGTGCCCTCTTCGATCAGTCGCTCACGAAGAATGTCGTGTTCTCGCAGCACAACCTGGTGACGGACCGCTCCTTCAGCGAATTCAACGTCATCCTCTGCCGCAACGTCCTCATCTATTTCGACAAGACGCTGCAGTCGAAAGTGCACAGTCTTTTTTACGACAGCCTTGCCATGTTCGGCGTGCTGATCCTTGGGAGCAAGGAGACGCTCCGGTTCATGGCCCATGAGGAGTCCTATCAGCAGATCGCTCCGCCCGAAAAAATCTTCCGGAAGGTGAAGTAGATGGCGTACTCGGTCGTCGCGATCGGCACTTCGTGGGGCGGGCTCGCCGCCCTGACGAAGCTTCTCGGCGACCTGCCGGCGGATTTCGCAATCCCCGTGGTGGTGGTTCAGCACCGGAGCAAGGATTCGGAGCGCCTGCTCGTGCAGCTACTGCAGGATGCGACGGATCTCCAGGTCTGTGAGATCGAAGACAAGGATCCGCTCACTGCCGGCAGAGTGCACGTAGCTCCCGCCAACTACCACGTCTTGATTGAAGACGGCTATGCCTCACTGACCGTCGAGGAGCCCGTTCGATTCAGCAGGCCTTCAATAGACGTGATGTTCAGCTCGGCGGCCGATACCTATCGTTCGGCGGCAATCGGTGTGGTACTGACAGGCGCAAACGAGGACGGCGCGCGCGGACTGGCGCACATTGCGAGGCGCGGCGGCCGCGCACTGGTGCAGGACCCCAAGACCGCTGAGATTCCGATCATGCCCGAAGCCGCCATCCGTGCCGTTCCGACGGGGGAAATTCTGCCCCTCGAGAGGCTGGCGCCGCGATTGATCGAGCTCAGCATGGAGCGCGCACCGGCCGGCGCCGTGAGAGAGGCGTGATGGAAGACGGCGTCAAGATCCTCCTGGTCGATGATCGCCCCGAGAACCTCCTCGCGCTGGAGGCGATCCTCGAGCCGCTCGGCCAACTGCTGGTTCGAGCCACTTCGGGACCCGACGCGCTGAAGAGAGTTCTCGAAACCGAATTCGCGGTCATCCTGCTCGACGTGCAGATGCCGGGCATGAACGGCTTCGAGGTCGCCGAAATAATCAAGTCGAGAGAGAGGTCGCGAACGATTCCGATCATCTTCCTCAGCGCGATCAGCAAGGAAGACGCGTACGTGTTCAAGGGTTACTCGATGGGCGCCGTTGATTACGTGTTCAAGCCATTCAACCCGGACGTCCTGAGGTCGAAGGTGGCGGTCTTCGTCGATCTGTTTACGAAGCAGCAGGAAATTCAGCGGCAAGCCGACCTGCTGCGCGAGAGCCAGAAGCGCGAGCTCGAGCTGGAGCACCGCACTTCCCTCCTGGAGACCGAGGCGCGCTCGGCCGCCAAGCTGTCGCAGATGAACGACGAGCTGCACCGGCGTCAAATTGCTCTCGAGCAGGCGATGGGCGCACGGAACCGCTTTTACGCCTCGATGAGCCACGAGCTACGCACGCCGATCAACGCCGTCATCGGCTACAGCACGCTGATGCTCGACAACATCTACGGGCCGCTCAACGCCAAGCAAAAGGAAGGTTTGCAGCGAACGCTGAAGGCGGCCAGACATCTCCTCGAGCTGGTGAACGATGTGCTCGACCTTTCCAAAATAGAGGCGGGCAAGATCGAGCTGTCGCTGCAGCCCGTGATGTTTCCTTCTATCGTCGAGGACCTGTTCGTGACCGTGCGGCCCCTGGCGGACGAGTACGGGTCGACCCTCTCGCTGGAGATGGATGGAGAGCCATTCAACATCGTGAGCGATCCGCGACGGGTGAGACAGATCCTCCTCAACCTTCTCTCGAACGCCATCAAGTTCGGGGAAGGCAAGCCGATTCGCGTCCTGTGCAAACAAGACGCGAACAGAGGGGTAGAAATAGAGGTCGTAGATGAGGGCGTCGGAATCGCGAAGGACGATATCTCGCGGATCTTCGAGGAGTTCGTGCAGGTGTCCGAGTCGAAGCAGCCGGGCACAGGCCTGGGACTCCCAATCTCGAGACGGCTAGCTCAGCTGTTGGATGGCGCTCTCAGCGTCCATTCGGAGCCCGGCCGTGGCAGCGCTTTTCGTCTCACTCTGCCGGCCTCTCTAGAGGACGATATGACGCCGACGGCTGAGTTATCCGCCGCTACGGCGGCTTAATAAACCCCTGTATATGGCACAGCATCTGCCCCTCTTAGGCGTACCGTCGCGCTGAGCGGGGGTCATTTCTGGAGGCTTTAAAATGTTTCGAAAGCTTATAATTCTTCCGGCCGCTATCCTCGCAGTCGCCTGCGGTGGAAACGACAAGAAGGTCGATGACGCACTGAATTCCGACCTGTCGACGGCCGCACAGGCAACCCCATACACCCCGTTGGACAGCATCACTGCCGCGGAGCGTGCGGGCACGGCTCCCGGAAACGCGCTGACGAGCACGGCACCTCGCACGGTTACTCGTGCGCCGGTCCGCCGTACGACTACACGCAGCTCTTCATCCGGCGGGACCTATTCTTCACAGCCGGTCTACAGGGCCCCGGCCCCGCAGCCGACTATTGTCAAGCACACCAAGCGTGACGCCGCGATCGGCGCCGGCGCTGGTGCAGTGATCGGCGCCGTCACCAGCAAGAACAAGGTGAAAGGCGCGATCATCGGTGGCGCGGCCGGAGCGATTCTCGGCGGCGTGATCGGCAACAGCGCTGGAGCAGTGATCGGCGCAGTCGCCGGCCACAGCGTGAAGGGCGCGATCATCGGTGGCGCGGCCGGAGCAATTCTCGGCGGCGTGATCGGCAACAACGTCGACAAGACGAAGAAGTACTAGCTGGCTGGCCATTCCTGGCCTTGGACGCCCCGCACGGAGAGATCCGTGCGGGGCGTTCTTTTTTCCGTTCCTGTTCGGCTTGTGCTTGGAAGGCTGCTCCCTTACGATGCACGGGCATGACTTTCGAACCGAGCTTTGCGGCCCAGCAGGAAGAGGCCGCGCCACTTCGCGCACTATGCATTGCGCGCCACTGCTTTTTGAGCGAGCACATCGCGCGGTATTTCGCGCAGATGGGAGTTGCAACGACGAACGCCGTCGGGCTCGATTCGGCCGTGAAATCAGCGGGTGGACCTTCACCCGACGTAGTCATCTGCGACTACGACCTGTTGGCATCCATTCCGCTCGACCGCTGGGAGCATGACGGCTTTCTCTCGCGGACTCCGGTGATCGCGGTCAGCCTTACCCGTAACGCCGAGGAGCTGCACCTCTTCGATGTGAACGGAATCGCGGGATTTCTCTACCTTCCGACGCTCGAAAAAGCATCGGCGCTCAGGATTCTGCACGCCGCGGCGTCGCGCTCCAGGTACACTCTCACGTCGCAAACGAGAGCGCCAAGGACGACAGAGCGAAGTTAAATTTAGGCATGAGCTCTGACCCCGTAACGGGCGTCTATAACGACGGATACATAAGCGAGGCCTACGAAGCCTACCGGCGCGATCCTGCGTCGGTCGACGAGTCGTGGCGCCAGTTCTTTCGATTTGCCGAGGGCCTGAGCGGGGCCGCGCCAGCTCCCGCCGCCGGAGAGCCCGTTTCAGCAGGACAAATCGATCCCGCTTTTCTTCGCGACGTTGCCGCCGCGGCTGAGCTCGTAGATGCCATTCGCAGCTATGGCCACCTCGCGGTGCCGCTCGATCCCCTAGGCACGCCTCCGGAAGGAACTCCCGAGCTCACGCCCGAATTTCATGGATTGAGTCAGGAGCATCTGGCCAGCATCCCCGGGATCGCGCTCGGCGCCTCGGGCGGGAACGCCACGGATGTAGTCGCGCGCCTGCGCGAGCTCTATTCCTCAAGAATCGGATTCGAGATCTCGCACCTCGGCAGAGTCGAGGAACGGGAGTGGCTGCGGGAGCAGATCGAGAGTGGCCGCCTGAACGCCCCACTCAGCGATGAAGAAAAGAAATCAATTCTCCACCGGCTGACCGAAGTGGATGGACTGGAGCGATTCCTCGGGCGCGCCTACCAGGGATACAAGCGCTTCTCGATCGAGGGCAATGACATTCTCGTCCCGATGCTAGATGTGGCGATCGAATCGGCAGCCGCTCACGGCGCGCGCGAAGTGGATCTCGCGATGGCCCATCGGGGGCGCATCAACGTGCTCGCGCATACGCTCAGCAAACCGTACGCGACAATCTTCGAGGAATTCGAGGGCAAGCACGCAACCACCAACGCCGTCAGTGAAACCGGAGATGTGAAGTACCACCTCGGGGCGACGGGAAAGAGGCAAGTCTCCGGGGGCGGCGAAGTCGAGATCGTGCTCATTCCGAACCCGAGCCACCTCGAAGTCGTGAATCCCGTGCTCGAAGGAGTTGCAAGAGCGCGGCAGGTGCTTGCCGGAAGCGGAGAGCGCAACGAAGCCGCGGTGCTCCCCATCTGTGTCCATGGCGACGCCGCGTTCCCGGGCGAAGGCGTGGTCGCCGAGACGTTGAACCTGTCGGGGCTCACTGGTTTCAGGACGGGCGGGACTCTTCACATCATCGTCAACAATCAGGTTGGATTCACGACGGATCCGATCGACGCGAGATCGACGCACTACGCGAGCGACCTCGCCAAGGGGTTTGAGGTTCCGATCGTGCACGTCAACGCCGATGATGCTGAGTCGTGCGTCCACGTGGTTCGACTCGCCATCGAGTATCGGGCGAAATTCGGGAAGGATTTCCTGATCGACGTCGTCGGCTACCGGCGTCACGGACACAACGAGACGGACGAGCCTGCATTCACGCAGCCGACTCTGTACCTGAAGATCCGGTCGCACCCGTCGCCGCGCGAAGTCTGGGGAAACCGTCTCGTCGCCGAAGGCATCGTCACCGCGGAGCAGGTGAAGCAGATCGACGCCGACGCGGCCGCAAACTTCGATCGTATCCAGACGGCGATGAAGGCCGGCGAGATCCACAGCCCAGAGTACAATCCGGCGAAGGAAGCGGAAGCCGATCAATCCGGTGCGGGTGGGGGCGATACCGGTGTGAACGCCGATCGCCTGCGCGAGCTGAATGATCGACTCCTCAAGTGGCCGTCTACGCTCAAGGCAAATCCCCGGCTCGCGAAGACGCTGGCTCGGCGGGCAGAGGCAATGGGTGATACCGGCGGCATCGACTGGGGACACGCCGAAGCGCTGGCGTTGGCGGCGCTGCTCACCGAGGGCAAATCGGTCCGGCTGACGGGACAGGACGCAGAGCGCGCCACGTTTTCGCACCGACAGGCGGTGCTGCATGACGCGGAGTCGGGTGAGATTTACACTCCGCTCGCGCACGTCACCGAGGGCGAGGGAAACGGCAAGTTCGAGATCTACAACAGTCCGCTGTCGGAAACGGCGGTGCTGGGATTCGAGTACGGGTACAGCACCGCGCACGAGAATACACTGGTGCTGTGGGAAGCACAGTACGGGGATTTCGTGAACGTCGCGCAGCCGATCATCGACCAGTTCATCGCCGCTGATCGCGCGAAGTGGGGGCAGGATTCGGCGCTGGTCCTTCTCCTTCCCCATGGTTACGAAGGTCAGGGGCCGGAGCACTCGAGCGCGCGCCTCGAGAGATTCCTGCAGCTTTGCGCCGAAGGCAACATGCGGGTCGCGTATCCTTCGACGCCCGCGCAGTACTTCCACGTGCTGCGACGCCAGTCGTCGATGTACGAACGGCGCCCGCTGATCCTGATGCAGCCGAAGAGTCTGCTTCGTCTTCCCGAGGCCGCGTCGAAACTTTCCGATTTGACCAGCGGTGGTTTCCGCCCTGTGATCGACGACCCGGTTGCGTCGCAAACCCGCGAGACCATCACGCGACTCGTCTTCTGCACGGGCAAGATCTACTACGAGCTTGCGGCCAGACGAGCACCGTTCGTCGCGATCGTAAGGGTGGAGGAGCTCTACCCGTGGCCGGGGGCAGAGATCGCGCAGATCGTGGATCTCTATCCGGCGATAGAGGAAGTGGTGTGGGCCCAGGAGGAGCCGAAGAATCAGGGCGCGTGGTCGTATGCGGCTCCACGTCTCAGGATGTCGACGGGCAATGCGCTGCTCACGCGCTACATCGGCCGGCCGGACCGCTCGAGTCCGGCGGAAGGCTACGCGGAAGTTCACAAGAAGGAACAGGAGCGCATCATTGCTGAAGTGAGCGCGCCGATGCAGCAGCCGACTGGCGCCAAGCGCCGCGGAATGGCGATCAAATCCTGAGCATCGACCTTCCCACAATAATGAGAAGAGCAGTAGCGCTCGCTGTGCTCGGCGCGGCCGCTCTGGTGCCGCATGGTACAACCGCTCAGGTAATGTTTCCTTCCTCCGCGAGCATTCGGGCACAGAATGCGCCGGAGCGGATGCGGGTTCTCTGGATTGCCGCGCACCCTGATGATGAAGACACGCAGCTGATTGCGTGGCTCGCCCGCGGACGCAGGGTCGAGACGGCGTATCTATCGTTGACTCGCGGGGACGGAGGGCAGAATCTCATTGGAAACGAGCTCGGTGAGGCGCTGGGCGTGATCCGCACCGAGGAGCTGCTTGCTGCCCGGAGGATAGACGGCGCGCATCAGTATTTCGCTCGTGGGTACGACTTCGGGTTCTCCAAGACCGCCGACGAAACCCGGAAGCATTGGCCGCAGGATTCGCTGTTGAATGATGTGATGACTGTGATGCGCGCGTTCAAGCCGCACATTGTAATCACCACGTTTTCAGGAACGCCGCGCGACGGACATGGCCATCATCAGGTGTCCGCAATTGTAGCGAGGCAGGCGTACGATCTGGCCGCGGATACGGTGCGATTTCCGACGAGCGTATTCGGTGCGCCATGGATCCCGCTCAAGTTCTACCGTCTCGCGCGATTCTCTCCTCAGGATCGGACTATCGCGATCAACGTGGGCGAGTACGATCCGAATCTTGGTTTGTCCTATCAGGAGATAGCAGCCGACAGTCGCTCGCAGCACAAGTCGCAGGGCGAGGGGACTCTTCGACGAAAAGGTGTGGTCTGGGATTACCTCACCCGTGAAGATTCGCGTGTTCCGGCGCCGCCGGCGAAGGAAGAAAAATCAATCTTCGCCGGGCTCGATACGACCAGGTTGCGTGTGCAGGATGGACGGGTAGCGCCGCCCGAGATTCCGCCGAGTCTTGCGCTCGAAGCGGTTGCGGACAGGCAGGCGGTTGCGGTTGGTGACACGGCCAGGATCACGATGACGCTCTACAATCGCGGACGCGTACCGGTTCGCATCGAGAGTGGTGAGATCCATTTCCCGGCGGCACTCCTTCCTGACTCGAGCTATCAGTGGACTCAACCCTTTGTCGCAAGAGAGATCACGCAACCGTGGTGGCTCGCTCAACCCCGCAACGGAGATTTGTTCACACCGCGGATCAACGGCGTGTCTGAAGATGAAAAGGAGCGGCAGAAATGGGCGCACGTAACGGTGACAACCGCGCAGGGCGCGGTGTCTGACGTAGCCGCACCTATCGTATTTCACTACGTCGACCGGGTGCGTGGCGATGTTCAGCGACCGTTGATAGTGGCGCCTGGGATCTCGATCACGCTCGACCAGGCAGTGACGATGGCCCGCGCCAACGGTCCCTTCAATCAACTCCTCAAGGCGACACTCCGCTCGGCGTTTCGCGACACGACTTCGGTGACGGTCAATCTCATTCTGCCGCGCGGGCTTGCTGCCGACTCGACTGCTCGCACGATCGTGATGGCGCCCGGCGCCACGCGCGCCGTCATCTTCAAGGTGAGCGGCAGTCTGGCGCGAGGAACGCACCAGCTTGCGGCCACGGCGCGCGCAAAGGGTAGATCGTTTCAGACCGGCTACATCCCGATCGAGTATCCGCACATCAATCCGCAGCGGATCTACCGTCCTTCGACGCTCACGATCAACGCCGCCGATGTCGTTCTGCCGGCCAAGCTCAACGTTGCCTACATATCCGGGGTCGGTGACAACGTCGCGCCCGTGCTGCAGCAGCTAGGCGTACCACTCACGATCGTCGATGCCAGTGACCTTCCGCAAACCGATCTCAGTCGATTCACCGCGATCGTTGTCGGACCGAGAGCGTATCAGGCGAGCCCAACACTTCAGGACAACAACGACTACCTGCTCGCGTACGTTCGAAACGGCGGGAGACTGGTGGTGCAGTACGGACAGGCCGAGATGCAGCGACCGGGCGTGATGCCTTATCCAATAACACTGGCACCGCGCGCTGAACGCGTGACGGATGAAAATGCCCCGGTGACGTTCACCGACCCGCGATCGCCGCTGCTCAACACTCCGAACAAGATCACCCAGGACGATTTCAACGGCTGGGTTCAGGAGCGGGCGTCGTACATGCCCTCGACGTTCGATTCGCATTACCGCTCGATGCTGGCGATGAACGATCCCGGCGAGCAGCCGAATCGTGCCGCAATTCTCGCCGCGCCCTATGGACGCGGGACCTACATCTACGTTCCCCTGGCGCTGTTCAGGCAACTTCCGGCCGGTGTGCCGGGAAGCGCGCGAATCTTCGCCAACCTTCTCGGCGGCAACACCATCAAATGAAGCGGCCCCCGGCGGTCGGATTATTCCTCGCGCTCACTGCACTGGCGGCGTGCAGCTCGGATCACCGGACGGTGCTGACTGTCTATTCCCCGCACGGAAAGGAGCTGCTCGAGTATTTCGAGCAAGGCTTTGAGAAAGCGCATCCCGACGTCGACGTGCAGTGGGTCGATATGGGATCACAGGAAGTTCTCGAGCGGGTGAGGGCCGAGAAGCCAAATCCGCAGGCGGATGTCTGGTTCGGTGCGCCGGCGGAGGCGTTCGACAGGGCGACGAAAGAAGATCTGCTTCAGCCTTACAAGCCAACGTGGGCGGCCGCGATCGACCCCGAGGGCCGGGACGAGCGCGACAACTGGTATGGGACCTATCTCACACCCGAGGTGATCGGCTACAACCGCGACGCGGTGACGGAAGCCGACGCGCCGAAGGACTGGGACGATCTCATCGACCCGAAGTGGAAGGGCAAGATCGTAATTCGTGATCCCATCGCGTCGGGCACCATGCGCGCGATTTTCGGCGCGATCATGGCGCGGTCGATTGCGCAAACCGGCAAGCCGGATGCAGGCTATGAGTGGCTCAGAAGGCTGGATGCGAATACGAGAGAGTACACTCTGAACCCGACGATTCTCTACCAGAAGCTCGGCCGTCAGGAGGGCGTCGTCACGATGTGGGACATGCCCGACTTCGCTACACTGGAGCAGCGCACTCGTATCCCGATCAAATGGGTGATTCCTTCGAGCGGGACACCGCTGCTCGTGGATGGAATAGCGATCGTGCGCGGCAGCAAGCATCACGATGCGGCGAAGGAGTACTACGAGTACGTGACGACCCCGGAGGCAATGGTCGCGGCAGCCGATTCATTTCTGCGCATTCCGGCACGAAAGGACATTCCGGTGTCCAAGCTTCCAGCGTGGATCCGGGATGCAATGGCTCAGATCAAGCCGATGCCCGTCGATCGACAAGTGATGGCCGAACACCTGGACGAATGGATGAAGTACTGGGACGCGAACATCAGGAACCGCGGACAGCGGCAGTGACCGCCGCGCCGAAGGCGCGAGACGGAGCACCAGACAGCGGAGCACTCTCGCTCAACGGTGTGACGCGTCGCTTCGGCGACTTCACGGCAGTCGACAACGTTTCAGTCCAGGTAGGTCGTGGCGAGCTGCTGGCGATCGTGGGCGCGTCGGGCTCGGGCAAGACGACGACACTTCGAATCGCTGCCGGCTACGAGTCTCCTGATTCGGGCACGGTCACACTCGGTGGCGTTGACATTACCGGCGTTCCCCCCGAGCGGCGCGGCTTCGGAATGGTGTTTCAGCACTACGCTCTGTTTCCCCACATGCCGGTCGAGGAAAACGTCGCGTTCGGACTTGAAGCCCGCGGTGTGGGCAAGGCGGAACGGCTGGCCAAGGCGCGCGCGGCGTTGGCGAGCGTGGGATTGGAAGGCGCGGGAGGGCGCGCGATTCAGTCGCTCTCCGGTGGCGAACAGCAGCGAGTCGCACTTGCCCGGGCGTTGGTGATCGAGCCGCGTGCGCTGCTCCTCGACGAGCCGCTCTCGAATCTCGATCCGACACTACGCCAGGCGATGCGCGACGATCTGCGAGCGATGCTCAGACGGGTTGGCGTCCCGGCGTTGTTCGTCACCCACGATCAGGAAGACGCATTCGCCATCGCAGATCGGATAGCGCTTCTGAGGAAAGGAAAGCTGCTGCAGATCGGTACGCCCGAGGAGCTGTACCACGCGCCTGCCTCGCGCGAAGTTGCGGCCTTTATCGGACGAGGTGCGATAGTACCTGCTGTCGATCGGGGCGCCACCGCGATGGTGACGATCGGCAGCGTCACGAGGGAGTTGAAGGTGACTCGACCTCAGGGAGCTGCGGCTCGATTCGAAGACGCGTACATCGTCATGCGGCCTGATGCATTGCAGCTCTCGAGGGAGAGCGGCGGCTCCGCCTGGCGCGGACGTGTAACCAATCGCCGCTTCGCTGGCGGACTGGTCGTGTATCGCGTTCAACTGGCGGATGATGTGACTGTTGATGTCGAGTCGACGTCGGGAGAGACTCGCGAAGACGAGACCGTCGCGGTGACACCGTTGAACGGTCCCTTTCCGATTTTCCCGGGATGAAAGCCGCGCTGCAACAGCGAAGCTGGCTGATCGCTCTGCCGGTCATTCTGTTGTTGTTATGGTCGGTGGTGTATCCCAACGCTGCCGTCATTGCCGGGAGCTTCGAGAACGGCCTCGGCCACTGGCGTGAATTCGCGGCGAGTCCGGCAGATCGGGAAGCGCTTCGCACCAGCATTGTCATTTCGGTCGCGTCGGTCTTTGCCTCGTTGGCGATCGGGGTACCGCTCGCCTTTCTGCTGGGACGTTTCGAGTTTCCCGGCCGCCGGCTGCTTCGTGCCGTCGCCACTCTCCCTGCCGCGCTGCCACCGCTTGTGGGTGTCATCGCGTTTCTGTTCCTCTACGGCGAAAGCGGACTCGTAACGCGGGTGGTGCAGCGCGCGTTCGGGATGGCGGAAGCGCCGTGGAGACTAAAGGGAGTGGGGGCGATCGTGTTCGTGCATGCCTACACGATGTACGTCTATGTATTCCTGTTCGTCTCGGCGGGGCTGGAGCGCTTCGATGCGACTCTCGACGAAGCCGCATCCGGCTTGGGTGCGAGCACGTGGCAAAGGCTGCGGCGCGTGACGCTGCCGCTGCTGATGCCCGCGGTAGCGGGCTCGGCGCTGCTCGTTTTCATGAACGCGCTCGGATCTTTTTCGGCGCCGTATGTCTTTGGTGGAGGGCTGCGGGTTCTCTCGACGCAGATCCTCGCCTCAAAAACGAACGGGGCGATGGGCCTCGCCTATGTCGAGACGACTGTGCTGGCATTGAGTGCCGTCGCGGGGCTCATAGTGTTTCGTTGGCTCGACAGGAAGCGGAAATACACACTCGCCAGCAAGGGTGGACGCGCCCGGCGAACGATTCGCTCGAGACGCATCCAGATTCTGACGAGTTTCCTGTCGGCCGCCGTGGTCGTGGCGCTGGTGCTTCCGCATTTGATGGTCGTGCTCGTCTCCTTC
>Ga0193698_1000042_pt1 | contig 18634 bp, 20 predicted proteins | sample L3c1metaG_FD_165512 | JGI IMG/M metagenome (GOLD analysis project Ga0193698, IMG submission 165512) | Soil microbial communities from a riparian zone of the East river system, Colorado, United States - L3c1 | ecosystem: Environmental > Terrestrial > Soil > Riparian zone | place: USA: East River... | reverse complement strand
CTTACTGACTTCAAAGCTGTCAGACCTGCCCTCTCGGATGTGATTGCGAGCGCGAAGGATCTGAACACGATGACGACGAAGCCCGGCGGAACCATTGGAAACGTGCGGATATACGGGTTTCCACGATTGCCTGAAGTCAGTGCGCGGATGTCGCGTCTTGCCGGCAAGGCAAGCGACGGGAGAGGCACGATTGGTCTCGCGTCGCGCAGCCATCTCATGACGCGCGCTTCGCGAGCGATGGCAGCGGCGGACTCCATTCGAACCCTGGTCTCGTCCAACAAGGGAACTCTTGGACGCTTCCGCCGCGACACGACGCTGACCACCAAGGCGGCGGAGGTGCTCGCCGAGCTCGACAAGGTGAGCGCTCTGGCGACGGGTGGCGCCGGCGCACTCGAGGCTACACACCCCGACAGCTTGCTCACCAAGGAGCTGAGCCACACTCGCCTCCTGCTCGCCGAGCTCATTCGAGACCTGAAGAAACACCCCTTTCGTTACATCACTTTCTGACTTGACCGTTTTTTTGGGTCCAGTTAGCTTCGGGTGAATCGGACGCAGCGTCGCGGCTCGCCCGTCTCCCTCCCCTACCCCCGCCAGCACCTTCTCCCACCTCGCAGCAACGCCTTCGCAGCCCACTGAGCCGAAACACGCTCAGGTGTTTTTTCTCTCTTCCCTCCCTATAGCGTGGATATCGCCGAGTTAAAGCGAAAATCCGTGACCGAGCTTCAGGAGATGGCCGACGGACTCAAGATTGACGGGTCGTCGGGTCTCGGGAAGCAGGATCTCATCTTCCAGATCGAGCAGAATCTTCTCGAGACCGACATCATGCTCCACGGTGACGGCGTTCTCGAGATTCTTCCCGAAGGCTACGGCTTTCTCCGCAGCCAGGACTGGAGCTACCTGCCGGGCCCGGACGACATCTACGTCTCACCGTCGCAGATAAAGCGGTTCGGGCTTCGCACCGGCGACGATGTTCGCGGCCAGGTCCGGCCGCCCAAGCCGTGGGAGCGCTATCTCGCGCTCCTCAAGGTGGAGAGCGTCAACGCCGAAGATCCGGAGAAGGCCAAGGATCGCGTGCCGTTCGACAACCTTCGACCGCAATACCCGGATGAGCGCCTTCGTCTCGAGACAGCCGACGGCGACCTCAGCATGCGCGTGATGGATCTCATGGCACCGATCGGAAAGGGGCAGCGCGGAATCATCGTCTCCCCGCCGCGTGCGGGAAAGACGATCCTGCTGCACAAGATGGCGAACGCGATTGCCGAGAATCATCCGGAGGTTACGATCATCGTGCTGCTGATCGACGAGCGGCCCGAAGAGGTGACCGAGATGATCGCGGGGACCACGCGCGCCGAGGTGGTGAGCTCGACCTTCGACGAAGGAGCAGCGCGGCACGTGCAGGTGTCCGACATGGTGCTGGAGAAAGCGAAGCGGCTGGTCGAGCACGGTAAGGATGTCGTGATTCTGCTCGATTCACTCACGCGTTTCGCTCGCGCGCACAACACCGTCGCGCCACAATCGGGGAAGATTCTGTCCGGAGGCGTCGACGCGAGCGCGCTCCACAAGCCGAAACGTTTTTTCGGCTCGGCCCGCAACATCGAAGGCGGCGGCTCGCTGACGATCATAGCGACCGCACTCACGGAGACCGGCTCCCGCATGGACGACGTGATTTTCGAGGAGTTCAAGGGCACTGGCAACATGGAGCTGGTGCTGGATCGGAAGATCGCGGACAGGCGGGTCTTCCCGGCGATCGACATTTTCAAGTCGGGAACTCGTAAGGAGGAGCTGCTGCTAAGCCAGGCCGAGATCAACCGGGCGATCCTGCTTCGTCAGTTCCTCGCCGACATGCCGGAAGCCGAGGCGATCGAGTTCCTGTTGCGCCAAATGGCGAAGTCGAAGAACAACAAGGAATTCTTCACGCAGATGGCGCAGGGGTAGTGAACGCCGCCCTGGCCCGGTATCTCGCCGTGGACTACGGCCGGAAGCGAGTCGGGTTCGCGATCGCTGATCCGATCGGCATGATTGCGTCGCCCGCGGGGTTTATTACGCTCCGTGAAGGTAAAAGGCCCCCGATCACAAAAATCATCGCGCGCGCCAAAGAGCTGGAGGCGCAGGGCTTCATTTTTGGCCTTCCGCTCGACGGAGAGGGCCTCGAGACCGATTGGACCGCTGAAGTGAGGGCCTTGGGGGTAGAAATAGCGAAACGTACAGGCCTCCCCATTCGTTTCTTAGATGAACGATTCACCACGGCGGCAGCTTTGCGCACAATCAAGGAAATGGGAGAATCAACGCGCGGCAGAAAGGGTGACGTAGATGCCCTCGCGGCGACGATTCTGCTCCAGCAGGCACTCAATGTTCAGGACTGATACTCGCTTCGCGCTGGTCGCGGGGTGCGTACTTGTCGCTGCGTGCAGCGGCCAGCCGCACGGCACGCCCACGCGCGTCATCATTCCGAGAGGAGCCAGTTTTGGCCGGGCACTTATCTGCTCAAGCCGGGAACCCCGTGGAGCGACATCGTGAGCGCGCTCAACGGCGGACATGGTTTGGTCAATACGATTACGATCCCCGAAGGCTGGGATCTCTCGCAGATCACGCCCCAGCTCGCCCGCACACTCAGGGTTCCGGCGGATTCTGTGCGAGCAGCCATGCGCGACACGGCGTTGCTCGCGAGACTCGACATCCCGAATCCAACCCTCGAGGGTTACGTCTTTCCTGATACTTACGCATTCCCGCTCGGCACTACGGCGCGGCAGGCGGTGAGGGAGATGGTGTTCTCGTTCGAGCGTCGCTGGAAGCCGGATTGGGATTCCAGCCTCGCCGACCTCAAGATCAATCGGAATGATCTCGTGACGATGGCATCGATCGTAGAGAGAGAAGCGCGGGTTCCGGAAGAGCGCCCCGTGATCGCCGCGGTCTACTACAACCGGCTCCGCAAGGGAATGCTGCTTCAGGCCGACCCCACCATTCAGTATGCGCTCGGTCATCACGTCGGGCGGGTGCTCTACAAGGATCTCGAGGTGGCTTCACCGTACAACACCTACATCCACAAGGGGCTTCCTCCGGGCCCGATCGCGTCGCCGGGCGTGGCAAGCCTCGCCGCAGCGGCGCATCCCGCCAGCGTTCCGTACCTGTACTTCGTGGCAAGCCGCGATGGCCACCACGAGTTCCGGATGACGCTCCAGGAGCATACGACCGCGATCAGGCAGGTCCGCGCTACACTTCCGTCGAGAAAGACCAAGCCCATGATGCTGGCGTCGGCAGCGACGAATGCGACGGCTCGCAGCGCCTCGACTTCGGCGGCGAAACCAGCCGCGAAGTTGTCCTCGCGAACGGCGTCCAGGACGCCCGCCAAGACCCCTGCTAAGACGACGGTCAGCAAGACGCCGGCGAAGACCACGAGCAGCAAATTGGCGCCGAAGACTGCCGGCAAGACCACGGTCAAGCCCGTAGCCGGCAAAACGATCAAGAGCACCGCGACAACGAAGAAGCGTACTACGACGCGCACACACACGACTCAATAGAGCGAATGCTCGATCCGAAGATCCTTCGTCTCGTCGCCATTACGGATGACGTCGAGGATCAACGCTCTACGCTTGTCGATCGGGTTGCAGCGGCGGTGCGTGGGGGAGCGACCAGCGTTCAGGTGAGACTCAAGAGGGCGACCCCGCGCGAGGTCGTCGAGATCACCAAGGCAATCGTCAGCAAAGTGCCTGTCCCCGTCGTCGTCAACGACCGCGCGGACATTGCCCTCGCGGCAGGGGCAGCCGGAGTCCACGTCGGAGAAGCCGATCTGCCCGTCACCGCAATCCGCAGATTCGCGCCCGCCGGTTTCATCATCGGCGCCTCGCTTGGTGCTGAAGCGGAATTGGCGAACGCGAAGGAAGCGGACTATGTCGGGATCGGGCCGTTATTCGCAACCGATACCAAAGACGACGCCGGAAGGGCGATTGGGATCGACGGATTCAGAAAGTTCGCTGGCCTGGCGGGGCGTCCCGCGGTGGCGGTTGGAGGACTGACGGCGGACCGCGCCGCTCAGGTAATTGCCGCGGGGGGAGCGGGCGTAGCCGTGATCAACGCGATTTTCAAGGGAAGCGATCCCGAGAGCGCGGCCCGTTCGATCGCTGCCGCCATCGGAATGTGAGATCCGGCACCGGCTGATTCTCGCCGTGGCGCCGGTTCTGTCGCTTCTTCCTCTGCGGCGCGTTCGCCTGGCGCATTGCTCGCTCGATCTTCCTCAGCACCGGTGGGTTCAGAAATAGATCGACGAGCTCTGGATCGAACTGCGTTCCCCGCCCTTCCGCAATCGCTTTCACAGCCTCGGTGAAGCTGCGGGCGTGGCTGTACCGCCGCCGATGGGTGATCGCATCGAAGCTGTCGGCGATCGCGACGACGCGGGCGGTGAGTGGGATGCGCTTGCCTTTGAGTCCGCGCGGATAACCGGTTCCGTCCCATCGCTCGTGGTGGGCCGCGACGCCCTTGCCGAGATCCGGATAGAACGCGCTGAGCGGGAGCAGGACTTCGGCTCCCCGCTGCGGATGCGTCATCACAGCACGCCGTTCTTCCGGCGTCAGCTTCGCCTTGTCGTGAAAGATGTCGGTGAGCGCTTCGTGCAGCTTACCGACGTCATGGAAGAGCGCGACACGCTCGATGCTTCGCAGGACGCGCTCATCGTATCCCGCCGCTTCGCCAAGTATCAGTGCGTAGGTCGCGACCCGCCGCACGTGCGCGCCGGTCACGGTATCGTTGGCGTCGATCGCGTTGAGCAGCGTCTCGAGCGTCGCCGCAGCCAGGCGCTCGGCTTTCGTGCGGTTAACGTGCTCGCGGAAGAGAAGTCCGCCCGCTGCAGCCGTGATCGTTATCGGCACGATGTCGCGCATGGCCGAGCGTTGCGCAAGAACCGTACGTGGCCCTCCGTTCTGGATTGTCGCGCCGGTCAGTCGGCGGAGTGTCCTCTAAGGACGCTATCAGCAGCTAGCGCCGGAGGCGCGGTGCGGCGAAGCCGCAAGCGAGGACTGCGGCCGTGAGGACACCCGCGCCGACCGACCGCGCGATGTAGTCAGACGAATCACAAGCTCGCGATTACATTGACCGAATGACGGTCGCAAGAGTGAATGCGAAGGGCGCGCGCAGGTGGCTGGCCGGGCATCCGTGGATCTATCGCACGGATGTAACCGAGCGGCCAGTGATGGAGGCCGGCGCGGTGCTTGTTCATGATCATCGGGGGAAGCCGCTTGGGTGGGCATTGTGGAGTCCATTGTCCGAGATCTCACTGCGGCTGCTGGACAAGAACCCCGACGCGGTGATCGACCAGGCATGGTGGGACGAGCGCATTGCTTCCGCGATCGCGCGCAGAGTGTCGCTCGAGGATCACACCAACGCATTCCGCCTCGTGCATGGCGAGGCAGATGGATGTCCGTCACTCGTCTGCGATCGCTACGACGACTATCTCGTCGTCCAATTCATGAGCGCGGGACTTGAGCGGTTCAGGGAGGAAATCATCGCTTCCCTGCGCTCGCTGGTCGAACCGGCGGGGATCCTGGCCCGAAACGACGTCCCGTTGCGCGCCAAGGAAGGGCTCCCGCGCGAGACGGTCGTGCTGCACGGGGATGTGCCCCGGGAGATCGAGGTGCACGAATACGGCGTCAGGTTTCTGGCGGCGCCGTGGACCGGACAAAAAACCGGTGCGTTTCTGGACCAGCGGGAAAACAGGCATTTCGTCGGAACCGTGGCGCGAGGACGAGCGCTCGATTGTTTCAGCTACCATGGCTCGTTCGCGCTGCATCTCGCCAGAAAGGCCACTCACGTGACGGCACTGGATGCATCGGGACCAGCTCTCATGAGAGCGGCCGAGAATGCCGCGCGCAATTCGCTCGACAACATCTCGTTCGTCGAGGCGAACGCCTTCGACTATCTCCGCGAGAAAGAGCGCGAAGGCATCACCTTCGACACAATCGTCCTCGACCCTCCGGCGTTCGCCAAGACCCGCTCGGCGCTCACCGGAGCGATCAGGGGTTACAAGGATATCAATCTGCGCGCGCTGCGCCTCCTGGCGCCCGGCGGTCTTCTGTACACCGCGAGCTGCAGCTTTCACCTGACGAAAGCCCTTTTCCTCGAAATGCTCCAGGACGCGGCCGCGGACAGCGGGCGGCGCGTCGCGATCCGCGCCATCACCGGGCAGCCGCTCGACCATCCCGAAGTGCTGTCCATCCCCGAGACCGGTTACATCAAAGGCGCGCTGCTCGAAGTGATGGATTAGGCGTCGAGCCGAAACACCCCGAGCGCTTCAGCCAACCTGGCACGATGGACAGAAATAGGTCGAGCGCCCTGCCTGAACGATTCGCTCGACCACGCCGTCGCAACGCCGGCAAACCTTTCCCTCGCGATCGTACACAGCGAACCTGCCTGCGCCGCGTTTGTCCGTATAGCGACCGGGCAGGCGCTTTTTCGGACTCAGCACCAGTCTGATCGCGGCAACGAGTTTCTCCAGCTTGCCCCGGCTTGCCTTGGCGGCACGTTTGCGGGGATCCATCTCCGCCTCCCACAGGGCTTCGGCAGCGTAGATGTTGCCCAGCCCGGCGACGACGGATTGATCCATGAGGGACGGCTTGATGGCGATCTTCTTTCGCTTGAGCGCTTCGCGGAGGTAATCCGCGTCGAGGGACGGGTCGCTGGCCTCGCGCCCCAGCTTCGGGAGCGATGACGATCCTTTTTTGTCGAGCGTGATCGAGGAAAGAGCGCGCCGGTCCACGAGGGAAATGCGGGTTCCGTCGGCGAGCTCGATGACCGCGCGCGCGAACCGGTCGAGCGCGTCGGAAGTGGCTCCGAATTCCCAGTCTCCGTTCATCCGAAAGTGCACGACCAGCGTGTCACCGTTGTCGAGATGGAGAAGCTGGTGCTTCCCGCGCCGCTCGATGCTGTCGATGCGCTTGCCCTTTGCCACGCGCGCGCGATTCGGCGGAAGCTTGCGCCGGAGGGCCGGATGAATTGCCCTCACCGACGCAATGGTTTTTCCCAACGCGGCGCGAGTTAGTGCGCGTGCGGCGCGCTCAACTTCTGGTAACTCCGGCATGCCTATCTCATTGCCTCAAGTGTGCAGACACGGATGTAAATTGCAATCGGATGTCATCAATCATAACCCTCCACCATTCGCCCTTGGCGCTCTCCGAGGCCGCAGAGCAGGCGTTCGCGAAGCTATTGGATGCCAACCCCGTCCCGGCCTCGATCAGCTCATTTCCGGACGGTAAGCTCCTCGTCGTCAACAGAGCCTTCACCCGGACGTTCGGTTTCGAGCGGGAGGAAGCGGTTGGGCAAACAACCCTCAGCCTTGGCCTCTACGCGAATCCCCGGGACAGGCACTCGATCGTCGACATCGTCAATGAAAAGGGATCGGTACGCGAATACGAAGTGATGATCCACTCCAAGAGTGGCTCACCGATTCACGTCATGACGTTCGCGGAACGCATCGAGCTTGATGGCAAGGACTGCCTGCTGTCGATGTCATACGACATCAGCGATCGGAAGCGGGTGGAGGACGAACTGAGGCGCAGCGAGGCGTATCTCGCCGATAGCCAAAGGGTGAGCCACACAGGAAGCTGGGCGCTGTATCCAAACCCCGACGGTGGGCTATTCTGGTCTCAGGAGATGTACCGGATATTCGGGTTTGATCCGGGCGGGGGACCGCCTCCCGCTCTCACGGTCGTAGCGCGAATCCATCCCGACGAGAGGGATCGCGTCGAAAAAACCCTTCGGCAGGCCACGACCGAAGGATACGAGGTCGCCGGCGAATATCGGTACTTCATGCCCGACGGCGCCATGAAGCACCTGCGATTCCTCGGACATCCGGTGGATCGGCGCAATGGAGAGGCGAGAGAGTACCTCGGAACGGTTGTTGACGTGACCTCGCAGAAAATCGCCGAGGAACAGCTCAACGCGACCTTGAGCGAGGTGCGGACGCTCGCCTCGAGTCTCGTGCAGGCGCAGGATGACGAGCGCAGGCGTATAGCCCGGGAACTGCACGAGACAACTGCCCAGGATCTGGCCGCGCTCAAAATGAATCTGGCCGCGCTGCAGCGATCCACCGCCGACATTACGGAAAAGGATCGTACCCTTCTCGCCGAAAGCGCGCAGCTGGCCGAGCAGGCAATGACTCAGATTCGGACGCTCTCCTACCTGCTTCATCCGCCATTTCTGGACGAAGTCGGACTTGCATCGGCGATCCGCTGGTTTGCGAAGGGAGTTGAGAACAGAAGCGGAGTGGCCATTCGGCTGTCGATACCCGACAACTTCCCCAGACTCCCGCAGGACATCGAGATCGCGCTCTTCCGGGTCATTCAGGAAAGTCTGATCAACATCCACCGTCACGCCGAGAGCTCGACGGCGGCAATCAGTCTGGGGACGGCCGACGGCGAGTTGACGCTCGAGATCCGCGATGCGGGACGGGGCATGCCGCACGTACGTGCAGGCGATCCGTCCGGGTCTGAGCACATGCTCGGCGTCGGCATCGGCGGAATGCGGGAGCGCATGGAGCAATTGGGGGGAAGCCTGGAAATCGATTCTACCGCAGGCGGAACGACTGTCCGCGCGTGGCTGGTGATGCCGGGAGATTCCCAATGACCCCGCTACGAATTCTGGTCGTCGATGATCACGCCGTCGTTCGCCGCGGCCTCCGTGCGCTCCTGGAAAGCCGGCCGGGGTGGGAGGTCTGCGGTGAAGCGGTTGATGGTCAGGAGGCGATCCGCAAAGCCGCCGATCTCAAGCCGGATATTGTCGTCCTCGACATCAGCCTGCCCGGACTGAACGGACTCGAGGCGACCTCGCGCATCCTCAAGGAATCACCAGAGAGCGAGGTGCTGATACTTACCATGCACCACTCCGAGGAGCTCGCGCAGCAAGTGATCAAGGCCGGCGCGCGCGGCTATGTGCTCAAATCGGATGCAGATCAGAGTCTGGTCGCGGCGATCGACAAGCTCAGCCAGCACCAGACATTCTTCACATCGCGGGTCGCCGAGTTCGTTCTGGACTCCGGAGGCAGGGGTGAAGACGCGAGACCCGCCGTCGAGGATCCGTCCAGGCGAATGACCTCGAGGGAGCGGCAGATCGTGCAGCTCGTTGCCGAGGCGCGCAGTACCAAGGAGGTTGCCTCACACCTGGGAATCAGCGTCAAGACTGTCGAGGCGCACCGGACCAACATCATGAGAAAGCTGCGCCTTCGTTCAGTGAGCGAGCTCGTTCGCTACGCTATCCGGAACGGAATCGTCCAACCGTAGAATTCCCTTTTTTATACGCGAGGCGGTAGAGCCCTACGCGAGTGTCTTTCCCATTGGGAATTTGAACGTATCGTTGTGGTCCTTGAGCGCGTCCAACAACTCGACACCGGAGAACTTCCGCGCATCGTAAGCACAGAGCGCGACCACTGGGAAGCGCGGGACGATAAGTCGCTCGAATCCGACCTCCAGCTTGACCATTTCCTTCGCTGATACTTTCAGGCGGAGCCCCCACATGTCACCCACGACGCGAAAAGACTGAACGCCCTCGGCCTCGGCCTTCCCCATTGCTACTTCGAAGAAGCGGCATTGGGCCGCCGGAGTGCTCTGGTGCTCGCTCACGATCATGCGGCCCGCTTTGATGTCCGAGTCCAGACCGGGTCGCCTTCGCTTCATCGCCCTGAGGATGGGCTTTTGCGCGCGCGATGGGGCCACGAGGAAGCAGACACTCTTGTTGCGTAGTCCGTCGAGCAGAAACGGAACTGTCAGATCGATGCGACCTGCATCACTGCCGTAGATGCCGCACAAGTGATTCCCATGCACAGCGGCGATCGGCTCGTCCTTCCAGTCAATTGCTCTCACAGGACCCTCCCCGTTGTTGCCAGGCCGTTTCGCGGCGGGCTGTTCCATGAACGCGAGTAAGTCTCCCCGCCGAAAGCGGCGCTCGCGCCGCAGGCCTATGCGAAGGCAGGGCAGCGCCCCAGAATTCGTCCACCGGCGAAGCGATGCTTCGCTCACGTTCAGGAATTCGGCGGCTTCGCCGATATCGAGAAGCTCGGTTGGGTCAATTCCGACGGTAAGAGACCTGTTCATAGCCTCCTGTATTGCACGAGTCTTACCACCGAACAGCCGCTGCGCAGGCTATGCAAGCACCTTCTCGAGAGGGAATCGCAGGATGTCGCGGTGACCCTTGAGGCTATTGAGTACTTCGACACCTGAGAACTTCCGCACGTCGTAGATGCAGATCGTTACGACCGGATAGTTGCGGGCGATGAGTTGGTCGTAGTCGGCCTCGTACTGTACCAGCTCTGCCGCGCTCGACTTCGAGCGCATGCTCCACATATCACCGATGATCCGAAAGGACTGGGCACCCTCCGAAACTTTCTTGTCGAGTTGCGCGCGCCAGTACCTGTTCTGCCCCCGGGTGCCGGGGTGATACTCGGACAGTATCAAGCGGCCGGAGTCGATATCCGCGTCGAGCGATGGCCGCGCGTTTCGGAGATACTTGAGCACTTGCCGCTGTGTGTTGACCGGTCCCACAAGGAAGCAGACGCTGCCTTCGTTCAGTCCCGCCAGGAGAAACGGACCGGCGAGGGTGATGCGCCCGAGATCGGTCGCGTAAAGCCCGCACAGGTGGCTCCCGAAAGTGAGAGTGACGGGACCATCTGAAAGGCTCGAGATTTTCTCCACGCCCGCGTCGTCAGTGCGCGGACTGATGTCCGACGGCTGGCCCTCGAGAAACGCGAGCAGGTCGCCGCGCCGGAATCTTCGCTCCCTGCGTTGCCCGACACGAAGACATGGCAGGCGCCCGGAGTTCGTCCAGCGGCGCAGCGATGTTTCGCTGACGTTGAGAAGCGCGGCCGCCTGACCGATGTCGAGCAGCTCATTCGAATCCGCTATCTCCTGAGGCCTCAGGGGTTTACCCAATATGCTCCCCGTCTGACTGGTGATAACCTCTCTGCCCACGCGCCAAAGCGGTTGCAGCTCTGCCGCCGCCTAACCGAATTCGCCCGTTGCCTATCAAAGTACAACAAAGTACAATAAAGAATAGTATTATTTAAGGGGATACCCATGGCGAGTGCACCCAGTCGGTTGATTGCCGCTTTTGGCCCCAAACGTTTTTGTGGAGATGTCTGTAGTGCAATGCATTAGCCCCCTATGAGTAAATCTCTTCGTGTACTGATGCTGGAAAACAGCGAGGCCGATGCCGAGCTGATCAAGCACGAGTTGAGCCGCGCCGGCCTGGCGCCAGTAACCAAGCGCGTCGACACCGAAGAGGCGTTCGCTTCGGCGATTCCAGAGTTCGCACCCGACATAGTTCTGCTCGATCCCACTTCCGCGCAACTGGATGCCCATGCCGCGCTCCGGCTTCTGCGGCGCTTGCGTCCCATCACACCGCTGATCGTGGTCAGCTCCCTTAACGGCGAGAAAACTGTTGCAAGCGTTCGCGCCGGCGCCGAGGACGTGATCCTAAAATCCCATCTCAGCCGGCTGCCGAGCGCCATTTCACATGCCGTCTCAATCCGGCGTCCTCTTCACCGGCTCACTCCCCGCCAGATCGAAGTCCTGCGGATGGTCGCCGATGGCCACCGCACCCGCGAGATAGCCAGCCGGCTCAAGCTCAGCGTGAAGACTGTCGAAAGTCATCGCGGAGAAGTCATGAAGCGACTGGAAATGCACGACGTCGTCAGTCTGGTTCGCTATGCGTTCCGCGTTGGGCTGATCTCCATACCCGATTGAGCTAAACGTCGCTAGCGGTTGAGCTTGGACAACTTGCTCTTGCGGGACGAGTCATGTGACCTAGCTTAAACGCTTGGCTAAAGCAGGTGTCCCCCGTCCGACGAAATGGCGCAACACACTCCTCGCTCTCTAAAGCACGAGTACGAGCTGTACGTAGAGAACGAGATCGAGAATTACAAGGAGTCGGTCTCGCGGTCCGCCATTCTCAAGATTGGCGACGAGGCGGCAGCGTCGCTGCGCTCCGGCGAACAGTTCGCCATGGACGAACTTCTGCTCTGGGCGGAAGTCGATCGCATCATCCGGAAGCGCCTGCGCATCCCCGCATATGACACCTGGCGGAAAAAGCGCGTCAAGCTGCTGGCCGAGTATCGCCGTCCCGAACACTGGGGAATTCAACCCGACGGTGTGCTGGCCCGCGAGATTCACCCGCCGGCAGAATCGAAGGTGCTCGTCGCAGGCGGCGAGATCGATCGCACGGCGCTCTACCTCGCCGCGCATGGCTGCGATGTAACCGCGGTCGACCGTGAAGTGAATTCCCTCGAGCGCGTGATGAACGCCGCCCACGCCGCCGGACTCGGAGACCGGATCCAGGGCTATGTCGCGGACATCGCAGACTGGTCCCCTGACGTTCCACTCGGCGCCCTCGTTTGCACTTCCGAGGCGTTCAGCGGTCTCTCGGCTGAGGAGCGCGAACGCGCGATCGACCTGCTTCAGACCGCCACCCGCGATGGCGGCGTACACCTGGTTGGAACCATCGTCCGGGGTAAGCGCGGACTGTCAGTCGCCGAGCTGCGACGTCAGTACAAAGGCTGGTCGATCTCGGTCGAGGACGACTCGAGCTCCTCCAAGAGCTTCCTGGCCAGAAAAATCGCCAGCTGAGGCACTGTGTCGCATCGACACAGCTGTCCTACAATGGAGTGTCATTTTGCGACACTCACGCCTCAACAGTAGTCCTTAGGATTTCGCAACTCCTTCATTAACAATCACTTGTAAGCGACGTCCGACATGGCATGTGGGGTGCCTTTAAAGCGCTCAAAGTCAATGCTTCGGCATCTACCAAGTGAGAGCAAGATGAAAAAGGATCGTAAGGATAACGGATCGTCCGAGCCACTCGGCATTATCATCTCCAGGGGAGACAGAACGGAGCCAACTCCGGTCTTTTCGGCCTACATCTGGGGGCCGGTGCCTGATGAAGTCGTCGAGACCGCTACGCGTGCTGCGTAGTCTGGTCTGATACTATAAAGAAGAAGTAGAGTGTGAGGCCCCGCGAGATTATCGCGGGGCTTTTTCTTGTCCGCTAAGTACAACTTATGACTACCGGCCGGGGGCTGTCGGCGGGCCCGCAAACGGTTACGGGCCATCTAGGGTACGCCCCTTGCCCGAGTCTCGGTCGTGGAAGAAGCTGCCCCCAACTGGGAAGGCGAGCGGCACGCGCTCCTGTCGCAGCGTATCTCTGACATTGGTCTCGAGATCAGGGGGACGCTGCTCGAGAAGCTGGTCGCCCAGTTGTACGAAGAGCTGGCGGCCAAGGGGCTCGACTTCCGCCCGCCGGTTTATTTGAGCGACCAGTGGGGATGTCCGGACGGCACTCCGCTGATTGGCGTGCCCTTCTACCTCGCCGACGCGCGGCTCTCGAAGATCGAGGAGGACTACTCCTCCGCGGTAGAGGGCGCCGAAGAGTCAATGCGCTACCTGCGGCACGAGGCCGGCCATGCCTTCAACTACGCGTATCGTCTCTACGATCGTCCCGATTGGCGCAAAATCTTCGGCCCGTATTCACGCCCGTACCGCGAGAGGTACCGCGCTGATCCGTTCTCGCGCGACTTCGTGCGCCACATCCTCGGCTGGTACGCGCAGAAGCATCCCGACGAAGACTTCGCAGAGACGTTCGCGGTCTGGCTCACGCCAGCGCTCGACTGGCGGCGTATGTACGAAGGATGGGGCGCGCTCGCCAAACTCGAGTACATGGACAAGGTGATGCAGGAGATCGCACACGAGGTCCCGGAAGTTCCCGAGCCATCCGACGATGATCTTCCGGTAGCGGCGATGCACTACACTCTCGCCGAACACTACAAGGATACCGACGAGAGCATTCCGATCCGCGACGAGCGCATCTTCGACGGGGATCTGAAAACCATTTTCGTCGCGGCCGAGCAGGCGCCGGGCGCTGCTTCCGCCGGAGAATTCATCTCGCGCCACCGGCGGGAGATCGTCACGCGGATATCTTACTGGACCGGCGAGAACGCGGCCGTCGTGCGACAGTTCGTCGATTTCCTCGCCAGCCGGGTGGCGCATCTCGACCTGAAGCTCGGTGGACTCGAGGCGTCGACGCTCATTGAGCTCACCGCCTTCGGCACCGCGGTGATGATGAACTACAGGCACACCAACGCCATCGACGGCACGGACCCGGCCGAGGAATCGTGAAGATTACAGTTCTGCACAGCAAGGACGCGCTCGACCCGCCCGTCGATCCGATTCTTGACCAGCTCGACGCGGCGCTGGCTGCCAGCGGTCACACGACTCGGAGATTGGCGGTCGACGACGCCGTTCAGCCGCTGATCGACGAGCTGACGAAGGAACAGCCGGAGCTGGTCTTCAACCTCGCCGAATCATTCAGGGGAAAGAGCGCGCTCGAGTCGAACGTCGCGGCGCTGCTCAATCTTCTCGACCTCCGCTATACCGGATCGAGCCCGGCGGGGCTCATTCTCGCCGGCGACAAGACTCTCACCAAGAAGGTTCTGGCTTTTCACGGGATTCTCAGCGCGAAGTTCGCGACGATGTACCGTGGACAGTCCGACTGGGTAGGGGACATCAAGTTCCCGCTGCTTGTCAAGCCTCCGCAGGAGGACGCATCCCTCGGTATTACCCAGAAGTCGATTGTGAACGACGTGAAAGAGCTCCTCGATGTCATCAGCAGCACCCAACAGGAATATCAGTCGGCCGTGCTGGTGGAGGAGTTCATCGACGGCCGCGAGTTCTACGTCGGCGTGATCGGCAACAGCAAGGTCGAGGCGCTGCCGATCATCGAGCTCGACTTCTCGAAATTTCCGGCGGGATTGCCCAAGATCGCGAGCTGGGAGGCGAAGTGGGGCGACGACGGTGACGAGAAGGGAGCGGAATTCGAGGGGACGAAATCGGTATTTCCAACCGATCTGCCGGAAGAGCTGATCGAGAAGATTCAGAAGGTCGCCATCGACTCCTTCCAGGCGTTACGGCTGCGCGATTACGCGCGCATCGATCTCCGCGTCACGACTAAAGAGGAGGTCTATGTGATCGAGGCGAATCCGAATTGTTATTTGGAGGAACACAGCGAGTTCGCGCGGGCGGCGCGTCAGGGGGGGCTCGAGTACCCGGCGCTCATTTCGCGAATCGTGGAGCTCGCATCAGCGCGTTACTCGCGTTAGCAAAAAAGCCGGCGACATCGCCGGCTTTTTCGTTTTCCATGTGCTGGAATAGCCTATCTACGTTTCTTACGCGCTGCCGCCTTCGCCGCCTTGTTCCGCGCACGCGTGCGAGCTCCCTTCCTCGCCGATGCGCTGCGGGCTGCCTTGCTCCGGCCGCGCGTTTTCGCGCCTCTCTTAGCGGCGGCTTTGTTTCCGCGTCTCTTCGCTGCTGCCATGTTGTCTCTCCACGATGAAGTAGAACTCTCACCAGTACCCTGATGGAGCCGGCGAGTCCTGCACCGCGTCCTGACCGGCACGCTGTTTACAAAGGATCTGGTTGCGACGAGCGCATCACTGCTCGTGACTCGTCGCGAATATAGAATGCAAGAGATGTGCGTGCAATGCTTTTTGCCGTCGACTCCATTGAAGTGCCGATCACTTCCAAAAGCAGCTTGTAGTGATCAGGTTAGAACTCGCCGCGTCGCAAAAAGTTTTTTTCTCGACTCTCAACGGAGTGGCCGCTCGTGAAAGCGCTGGTAAAGGAATCCGCCTCGCCCGGTTTCAAGCTCAAGGATGTCGCGGAGCCGCGGATCCGCGAGGACGAAGTTCTCATTCGCGTGCGGCGAGCGGGAGTGTGCGGCACCGACGTGCACATCTACGATTGGGACGCGTGGGCAAAGGGCCGCTGCAAGCCGCCGTTCGTCGTCGGGCATGAATTCGCCGGCGATGTGATTCAGGTCGGCAGGCTCGTTACCGACGTGAAGGAGGGCGACCGCGTCACGGCAGAAGGACACATTGTCGACGGGCGCTGCATGCTGTGTCGAACGGGGAACGCACACATCTGTCCCTTCACGAAGATCATCGGCGTCGACCGCGATGGCTGCTTCGCCGAGTATATCTCGATGCCAGCCACCAACGTCTGGCACCTGGACGACAACATCTCCTACGACATCGGGGGAATCCACGACCCGATGGGAAATGCGTTCCACACCGTGCTCACGGCCGAGATACCGGGGGCCGTCGTACTGGTGACCGGATGCGGACCGATCGGAATCTTTGCGGTCGGGATTTGCAAAGCTGCTGGAGCGTCGCTGATCGTAGCGACGGACGTCAACGATACACGCCTGGCCCTCGCGAAAAAAATGGGCGCGCACCACGCCGTTCATCCCGAGGAGGCGGAAAAGATCGTGAAGGCCGCCACTTCCGGCTTCGGCGCCGATGTCGTGCTCGAGATGTCGGGAGTCCCGGCGGCGATTCATCAGGCGTTCGCGCTCGTGCGTGTGGGCGGCCGCGTTCAGATGCTTGGCATCCCGTCGAAGAAAGTCGACTTCGACCTCGCGACTGAAGTCATCTTCAAGGGTCTCACCATCTACGGTGTGGTCGGGCGCCGAATGTACGAGACGTGGCATCAGATGACGCGGTTCCTCCGATCCGGCGAATTCGATCCGGCACCGGTCATAACGCACCGCTTCCCGCTCGCAGAGGCAGACGCCGCGATAGACGCGATCAAATCCGGCGAGGCCGGAAAGGTGATCTTCGAGATAGCATGAACCTGTCACGAGAGGACCAAGTGGCACTGAACGAGAAATTCAATTCCGAGCTGACCGCCGCGATCGAGAAGCTCAAGCAGGACCGCGTCTACAAGCGTCTCAACTACCTCGCGTCACCCCAGGACGCGCGCGTCCAGATGGAAGGACGCGGAGAGGTCGTGATCCTGTCCTCAAACAACTACCTGGGATTGTGCAGCGACCCGGCGGTAGTGGCGGCGGGACTCGATGGGCTCAAGCAGTTCGGCGCGGGAACGGGAAGTGTTCGCTTCATCTGCGGCACTTTCACGATTCACCGCGATCTCGAGAAAGCAATCGCCGATCTGGTCGGCACCGAGTCATCCCTCAGCTACGTCTCGGCGTGGAACGCCAACGAGGGCCTGACGGCGACGATAGTCGAGCAGAACGATTTCGTCGTCTCCGATGCATTGAACCACGCGTCGATCATCGACTCGATCCGGCTGGCGAAGGCAATCACCAAATGCACCACCGCGGTCTATCAGCATTCCGACATGGACGATCTGAAGTCCAAGCTCGAGGGCGCGAAGGGTGCGCGGCGCCGCATCATCTGGACTGACGGCGTGTTCTCGATGGAGGGAAGCATCTGCAAGCTTCCAGAGATCCTCCAGCTGGCAAAAGACTACGACGCGATCGTGGCGGTGGATGATTCACACGGAACCGGCGTTCTGGGAGCCGGCGGGCGCGGAACGCCTGAGCATTTCGGAGTGCTCGGCGAGGTCGACATCATCACGTCGACGCTGGGAAAGGCACTCGGCGGCGCGGCCGGCGGTTTTGTTGCGGGACCGGCGCCCCTGTGCGACATGCTCACCCAGCGGTCGCGCCCGCAACTGTTCTCCAACGCCCTCCCGCCCACCGTGGCTGCCAGCGCGCTGGGTGCGATCAGGCAGCTGGAGCACCACCCGGAGCTGGTGCAAAAACTCCGCGACAACACCCGTTACTTCCGCGGTTCGATCTCCGAAGCGGGCTTCAAGCCGTTGCCCGGCGAGACCCCCATCGTCCCCATAATAGTGGGCGAGACGGCGACGGCTATCAAAATGAGTGACATGTTGCTGGACGAAGGCGTCTTTGTGACAGGGTTCGGCTTTCCGGTCGTTCCCCAGGGGCAGGCGCGAGTGCGCTGTCAGCTGAGCGCTGCCCACTCACGCGACGATCTGGACCAGGCCATCGAGGCCTTCAAGATCGTCGGGACGAAGCTAGGCATAATCTAGAGGACGCCTTAATGCAGAAGCTTAGAACAGTCGCGGTGGCGCTGGTTGCCACGATCGTTGTTTCCGCCGGCGCAGACGCGCAGGGAGTGCGGAACTTCGACAACTCGTGGTTTTGGGGATTCAAGAGCGGTGTCAACACCTTCTCGGTTCCCGGCCACGGAAATACCTCGACGGTCGATCTCGGAATTGACTTGCTCATCACGCGGACGAAAGGCGGCCTTTACGTTTCCGGCAACCAGTCGGTCTTCGAGCGGGATCTCGAGTTCGGGGACCCCACATCCAACACAGGGACACGCACGGTACGCGTGAATGACATGCGGCGCATTACCTTCGCCGCCGTCGCATTTCCCAAGCATTTCGGCGGAATCACGCCGTACGGTGGCATCGGCTACATGATCGCGGTGCTCGGTGATGCACGGGTGTTCGTCGACAGCGCCAACACGTTCCCCAACAACGCGTTCCTGGACGAAATGGACGCCGAGCGCAGTCGCGGTGCGGTGATAGGAATGGCGGGACTCCAGATTCGGACCAAACGCGCGGCAATCTTCGCGCAGGAAACTCTGGTCCCCAGCAACAACACCTTTCTCTTCAGAAGCGTCCTTTCATTCCTCGAGTTCGGCGTGCGCTGGAACTTCGGAAGCTCAATCGATCGGTAATAGCAGCTCTTGGCGCGACCGGCGATTGCAGTGAACGGCCCCCACAAGGGGCCGTTTTTTTGTAACACGAATGCTGCGGATTGGGGCAGATGGTTCGGA
>Ga0193698_1000041_pt1 | contig 18729 bp, 20 predicted proteins | sample L3c1metaG_FD_165512 | JGI IMG/M metagenome (GOLD analysis project Ga0193698, IMG submission 165512) | Soil microbial communities from a riparian zone of the East river system, Colorado, United States - L3c1 | ecosystem: Environmental > Terrestrial > Soil > Riparian zone | place: USA: East River... | reverse complement strand
GCGCACCGCCGACGCGTGATAAATCATGTGATCGAGCGTGACAGGCAGTGTCGACGGAAGGCCCATCACTGCCGTTCCGACTGAATCGCCCACAAGAATGGCGTCGACGCCGGACTCGTCGACGAGCCGGCCGAACAGCGCATCGTACGCAGTCATGACAACCAGTTTTTCGCCCTTGCGTTTGTGCTCGGCGAAATCGCGAACGGTGACGGCTCGTTCCGTCTGGGGCTTCGTCTTAATCAACGCGCGAGCTCCGGAGCGCATTGAGCTCTCTCAGCCAAAAGTCCCGGTTCGAGAGCTCGGGATGGGGAACGGTGAGCCCGTTCTCCTCGACGCTCTGGTTCTCGAACAGGACGATGTCGAGGTCGAGAGTTCTCGGTCCCCAACGCGCATCGCGTACACGCCCCGCGTCTCCCTCGATCCGTTGCAGCTCGACGAGGAGATCCTGCGGCGAAAGCTCGGTTTCTATCGCGATCATCTGATTGAGAAATGGTCCCTGGGCCACCGGTCCGATCGGAGCGGTCTCTTCGGCGTCGGTCTGACCCAGCACCCGCGTTCCGGCGAGGGCCGCGATCGCGCGTCGTGCCTGCGCCAAAAATACCTCACGCTGGCCGAGATTGGAGCCGAGAGCTATGTAGGCGACATCCTTCACGCACGCTCTCGCTCGAGCGCCACCTCTGCGTAAGCGAGCGGCCCCGGCAGCGCAACGTTCGGTTTCCGCACGGCAATCCTGACGCGATCGACCAGCGGCAGCTGGAGCGCTCGGTCGGCGATTCGCTCGCCGACCTCCTCGAGGAAGCTGATGTGATCGTGAGTCACAACCTCGGCGACAAGATCATAGACGCGTCGATAGTCGACGATGTCTTTAGCGGTGAGCTTCGTGCCGCTCCTTCGCACCCAGAGGGAAGCATCGACTTCTATGGACTGCGCGATCTCCGCCTCGTGGGGGAGTACGCCAATGCGAGCGTGGAAACGCATCCCCTTGAGGGTAACGACATCCAACGGTTTCTCACGACTGCTACCCATCGAGGGCCTCTCGCAAACTTCGAGTAAGTCTCAGAACTGCTTCCGCACTATCTTCTGCCGCTCTCACGAGCGCGCTGCCTACCACTACACCATCGGCGAGTTTCCCAACGCTCCGAGCCTGATCTGGAGTGGAGATCCCGAAACCGACGCAAATCGGGAGCGTCGTCGTCGACCGCAGTCTGGCAATGGTCTCGGGCAATGACGCCGCCGTATCCTGCTGCACGCCGGTAACTCCGAGCCGGCTGATAAGATAAACGAATCCGCTTCCGTGACGGGCGATCTCGGTCATTCGCTCCAGTGGGGTCGTCGGCGCGACCAAACGGATGAAAGCCAATGGACTGCTCCCAAGCCATTCCTCCCGCTCTGGATCGGCGCCGACAGGTATGTCGGTGATGAGAATCCCGCTGGCGCCGGCATCGGCCGCACGGTTGAGAGCGTCGGGGCCAGCTGCAAGCAACGGGTTGAGATAGCTGAATAAGACCACTGGCACGTCGAGCTTCGCGCGGCTCACGAGCCCAAGCGCTCCGTCGTAGGTCATGCCGTTTTGCAACGCGCGTTGTGAGCTGGCCTGAATGATGGGCCCGTCGGCGATCGGATCGGAGAACGGGACTCCGAGCTCGATGATATCCGCGCCACCCTCCTCGAGGGCGTGCAGCGTGTCCAGCGATCGTGCGAGGTCCGGATGGCCCGCTGTCACGTAACAGACAAGGGCACGGCGGGACTTCTTTCTGAGCGCGTCGAATCGACGCGCGATCGGGTTAGATGAGGTAGTCGCCGACGGTGATGCCATAGCGCTCCGGGTCGGCCGTCTTGATGATGGAGCGCGAGTACTGACCGCCAGCTTCGGGAACGGCCAGGTCCACGGTGAGCGGTGGGCTGATGGTGTTTCCCTGAGCGTCGCTGATGATCTTGACGATCGGCCGGGAAAGCGCTTCCGGATTTGGATTCGCCGCCGAAACAACGGCCAGCTCGAAGGTGTCGAGAACGATGAGCGTTCCAACGGGATAGATCCCGAGCAGATTGATGAACGCCTTCACCAGAACCTGGTCCAGTCCGCGACGCGGATTGTCGCGCATCTCCTCGAGGACGGCCGATGGCGCAAGAGGCTCGGTCTTGTATACACGACGGGACGTCGCCGCGTCATAGCTGTCGGCGATCGTGACGATCTTGCTGAGCACGCTGACCTGCCTCGGGCGCACACACTTGGGGTAGCCAGTGAGGTCGATCTTCATGTGGTGTTCGTGACAGACCGTCATGGCGCGGTACGAGAGCTCGTCCTGTTGGCGACGGAACTGGAATAGCACCAGCACCCCGAGCCAGGGGTGCGCCGACATCCAGCGCCATTCCTCTTCAGTGAGCTCACCTGTCTTCTGCAACATGTCCAGCGGCACGCGCGACTTGCCGATGTCGTGCATCAGCGCGGCGAGCCCGAGCTCGTACAGCTGCAGCTTGGTCATTCCGAGACGACGGCCAAGCGCGATCGAGAAGATGCACACATTCACCGAGTGCGTGAACGTGTACTCGTCGTAATCCCGGATCGCGGTGAGCCCGATGAGTGACGTTTCCTCGTTGAGCACCTGATCCACGATGCCCTGCACCACTCTCTTGATCTTTCGGATGTTCGGCGTCTTCCCGATTCTCACCGAGTTGATGACGTCCTTGGTGACGGCGACGGATTGCGAGTAAGTACGATTGGCCGCGGCTTTCGCCTCTTCGTTGAATTCGCGGTCGGTTTGAGTTTCCGCCGGCGCGTCGAGCTGGAACACGTCGATCTTTGCTTCCTTCAACCGCCCCGTGATTTCCGCGAACCTTTCCGCGGGCGAAGTCTTGGTCTCGCCTCCCAGCAGCGAAAGCAGGAAGGTCCAGTCCTTGGCGGTTGCCTTGGGACCAACGTGAATCGCGCCGATGCCGGCGACTTTGCAGAGCGTGAGGATGTGTCCGAACGTGGCGTAATTGCTGAGATCGAGCCGCAGTCGTGTGGAGTTGAGGAAGATGAACTCTCCCGAGATCCGGAATTCGAGCTCACCCTCTTCCAGGCGAAGCTCCTCGGCCACTTGTGATAGCTCGGCCAGGGTTTTCTGCACCGCACTGTGCTCGAGGGGATAGAGCTTGATTGCACGAAGCGCTGCGTAGAAGGCGACCATGAAATTTCGGCCACCACGACGAATGCTCGCTCCGGACTGCTTCTCGCCCTGGTCTGCGCCTCGAGTCGCCGAACCGCCGGTCACGTTCCGGCTCCGCGAATGGCGCGACTAACGGCGTTTCTCACGATCACATCCTTCTCGCCCGCGGCTTTGTTGAGAGAGTCCATTGCCTTCGGCGTGTTGATCTTGCCGAGCGCCATCGCCGCGCAGGCACGGAACTCCGAGTCGTCGCGCTTCCCGCCCATGAATCCCTTGGCGTGGAGAATCCCGTCGAGCAGAGTGATTCCTGCGTCCCCGCACAACAGCCCGTAGGCTTCGAAGAACGCCATCTTCTCGCCGAGGTTGCTCTCACGGAGCTCTTTGCCCTTGATCGCAGCTTCGAGTCTCGGCAAAGCCGCGCGGGTGTTTCGCGCACCGATGGAGCGAACGGCAACGATGCGCACGTCGCGGTCCTCGTCGATCAAGGCTCTTTCGAGCATCTGCATCGCGCCAGGCGAACCGATTTCGGTCAGGGCGGTGACTGCAGCCACCCGCATCTCGACTTCTCCGACCGTGAGCATTTTGCCAAGTGCCGGAACGGCGGCTGGCGACTTGAGCGCTGCCGCGCGGCGGATGGCTTCGAGCACGACAGCCTCGTCCTCAGACCCGATCAGGCGTATCAGCTCCGCGCTGTTGCTCGCCGCCAGGCGCGAGGCCGCCACCTCGAGCAGCATTTTCAGCTGTGGATTCTGACTGCGTCCGATCCAGCTGAGGATCGTCTCCAGCGCGCGTGGCTGGAGAATACCGAACATCTCGTCGAGCTCCATCTGCGGAGCGCGAAGGGGAGAGTCTTCCAGCGCCTGCAACAGCTGGCCGAGCGGTTTGGGATCGCTCATCAGCTCACCGAGCTGGGTGAGACGCTGCTTCTGCGGCTCCAACACATCCACCGCGCGGCCGGCAGTGACGCCGGCTTCGCGGAGCAGGTAGGCAGCGTTCCTGTACTGTGCGGTCGAGAGAAGAATCAGGAGGAAGTAGTCGAGGAGACCGCATATCTCCTCGCGAACGGTGGGGTCCTTCTGGGTCTCGAAGGTATCGAGCAGCCCCGCGATGACGGCCGGCCTCAGATCGGTAGAGAATTCGCGCTTGACCTCTCCCTGCAGGTACTCGACTTCGCGGTCATCGAGGAAGTACAGAGTGGAGTCGAAGTCGTCGAGCTTGGCGAGGGATGACGTCGTTGACTCGAGGCCGGCTTCGACCTGCGCTGGAGAAAGGATTTTTTCCTTCTGTTCAGCGCGCTCCATCGATTCGATGCCCGGCCCGCCCTCGGCGGTGAGATCCACGTACCGGTACTGAAGGTTCACGAACTCACGTTCCCACATCAGTGTCAGAAGGTCGTCGTCTTCATCGGTGGCCTTCCGCACGCGCTGCAGCAGGTTGAAGAAGACCCCGAGCTCGTCTTCCTCGAAACCCTTCAACATCTTGAGCTCGCGGATTCCGTCCTTGTAGAGGAGCCACGCCATGTTGTCGCTGGTTCGATCGCCTTCATCGAGGACGACGCGGCCTTCCCATTTCAGCTGGGTCTCGACGACGTTCAGGTCCAGCTCGTCGGCCTGCTTCCAGATGACCGCAAACGCTTCGCGGACTGCCTCGAGCGAGCGCGCGTGCATGGGATTGTTCGGCAGGTACAACTGATGTGCGCGAACGGCCTTCACGAAGGCTTTGAGCAGATCGGTAACGTAATTGACCGGGAACGACGGCTCGTCGAGCTCGTCCTCCGCGGTATTTGGTACCGACGTCGTCATGCGGGAAGAAGCCCCATTTCAGTTATCTGTGCGAGATCTTTGTCGCCCCGACCGCTGATGCAGATCAGCACAGCGTCGCTCTCTTTCCACCGTCCCTTCTCTTTGACGACCCAGGCGACCGCATGTGACGTTTCCAGGGCGGGGATTATGCCCTCGAGCCGACTCAGAATCCCCAGGCCTTCCACCGCCTCGTCATCGGTGACGGAGACATAGACTGCGCGCCCGGAATCCTTGAGATAGGAATGCTCGGGACCGACGCCCGGATAGTCGAGACCGGCCGAGATCGAGTGAGCTGGATGTACCTGACCCGCCTCATCCTGGAGCAGATAGCTCAGCGCTCCGTGCAGAACGCCGGGCACACCACGAGAGAGAGACGCAGAATGCTCCCCGCTATCGAGTCCCCTTCCCGCCGCCTCCACGCCGACGAGCTCCACCCCGCGATCGTTGACGAAAGGGTGGAAAATGCCCATCGCGTTGGAGCCACCGCCCACTCAAGCGACGATACTCGTCGGAAAGCGTCCGGCGGTCTCGAGCATCTGGGCCTTAGCTTCCCGCCCGATGACGGACTGAAAATCGCGAACCATCCGCGGGTACGGCGCGGGACCGACGACCGATCCGATGACGTAGTAGCTGTCATAGACGTTGGTGACCCAATCTCGGATCGCCTCGCTCGTGGCATCCTTGAGCGTTCGCGTGCCCGAAAGAACGGGAACGACTTTCGCGCCCATCAGACGCATTCGGTAAACGTTGAGCGCCTGGCGGCGCATGTCCTCTTCGCCCATGTAGACGGTGCAGTCGAGACCGAAGCGCGCGCACACCGTCGCCGTCGCCACACCGTGCTGGCCAGCCCCCGTCTCAGCTATGATCCGCCGCTTCCCCATTCGCCGCGCAAGGAGAGCCTGTCCGAGCGCATTGTTGATCTTGTGCGCGCCGGTGTGATTCAGATCCTCCCGCTTCAGGTAGACCGAGCAGCCAACGAGCCCCGACAAACGCGGAGCGGTGCTAAGCGGCGATGGACGCCCGACGTACTCTTTGAGGAGTCGGTCCAACTCGCCAAGAAACAACGGATCGCGCATGGCCTCGTCGAAGGCCAGGTCGAGCTCGTCGAGCGCGGGAATGAGCGTTTCGGGGACATATCGTCCGCCGAAAGCGCCGAAGCGGTGTGCGGTTTCCATCGCCACGTTAGTGCGCCCTGATGCCGGATGCCGCGGCGTAGAATTCACGCATGAGCCACGGATCTTTCACTCCCGGTGAGCTCTCGATGCCCGACGACACGTCGACGACGTCGGGGGCGAGAGTACGGATTGCGCTGGCGACGTTGCCGGGTTTGAGTCCGCCAGCAAGAACGACTGCCGAGCTGCCCCGGTCGCGCGCCAGGTCTAGCGCGAGGTCGTTCCAGGGGAGTGCCTCGCCCGTTCCACCAAGTCGCTTCTCGCTTCGAGCGTCGAGAACCACTCCGTCGGCGGTGTCGAACAGCAGCTCCGCATCGCGAGGAATGTGGGATCCCGAGATTCTGATGGCCGCCCAGACTTCGCCGTTGAACCGCTCTCTCACGGCGCGCACGTCCGCCGTACTGGGATCAGCGTGGAGCTGGACGACATCGAGGCGCGCCTCTTCACAAACTCTGGCGATTTCGTCGGGCGAGTTCGTGCCAAAGACTCCAGCTCGCCTCACTTTATTGCCGGCGGAATCGAGGATAGCACGCGCCTGCGCCGGAGTTACCCGCCTCGGTCCGTCGGCGAATACAACGCCTACGTAAGTGGCACCTATCTCGGCGGCGAGAGCCGCGTCCACAGAGCGGGTCATGCCGCAGAACTTAACTTTTGCGAGCACCCGTTGTCCGCTTGATGCCTGTGATGGAGCGGACCGCTTTCTCCGGATCGCTCGACGCCGAGACCTCGGTGCCGACGAGAACCGCATCCGCGCCGGAGGCCGCCAAACGCTCGACGTCCTTTGCCGTTCTCACGCCGCTCTCAGCGATTGCGATGACGCCTGCTGGAATGAGCGGGAGAAGCCGGAGCGCCGTCTCAGGATCTATCTCCAGAGTTTCGAGGTTCCTGTTGTTGACGCCGACGAGCCTGGCGCCGAGGGTGAGGGCGAGCTCGAGCTCTCGCTCGTCCCGCACCTCGACGAGAATCTCGATCCCGGCATCATTTCCCGCTGCCATCAGCTCTCCAAGGCGCGTTGGAGAAACGGCGCGCGCGATCACCAGAGCGGCCGACGCCCCGAGCGACCGGGCTTCGACAATCTGAACTGCCTCGATGTGGAAGTCTTTCTTGAGGAGCGGAATGCGGACGGCAGCACGAGCGCGCGTCAGATCCTCATTTGACCCGCCAAATCTGGTTGGCTCGGTCAGCACCGAGATCGCCGCTGCCCCTCCGGATTCGTACGCGACGACCTGTTTCTCCAGATCGAGACCGGGGTTGATCAGGCCTTTGGAGGGCGATGACCGCTTCACCTCAGCGACGACCTTCACGAACTCTCCGCGCAAAGCGTCCGCAAACCCGACCACCGGAGCGAGCCGCTCCGCAGCCCGCCGCAGCTCGACAGCACGCGGAGCCAGAGTTGCCGCGCGAGCGTGTGCTTCGTCCGTCAACGCGCCGAGTGTGCCGGTCGGTGGCGTCCAGCCAGAAAAGGCTTGCGCTTCGGTCGATCTTCGGCTAATCTTGGAATTCGGCAAATGTTCGGTGCGCTAGACCGACCGGTGTGTACTCAAACCAGCCGCGGAAAGGGATATGTCGCTTACAAAACGCCAGCGGGAGATTCTGACCTACCTCGCTACCTACTCGGAAGAGCACGGCTACGCGCCAAGCTTCGAGGAGATCGCGACACAGTTTAACTATAATTCCCTCGCCACGGTGCACGAACATCTCACGAATCTCGAGCGCAAGGGCTACATCAAGCGCGCTTACAACGAGAGTCGCGGGATCGAGCTGATGCCGTCAGAGGTGCTGCCTCGGGCAATGTCGCTTCCACTGCTCGGCACGGTGGCGGCCGGCGTGCCCATCGAGGCCATAAGGATGCCGGAATCCATTGGAGTTCCGGAGGATCTGGTTCGTCGAAGCGGGAACCACTACGTCCTGCGCGTTCGTGGAAACTCCATGATCGACGAGCAGATCCGGGATGGCGACTTCGTCATCGTCAACGAGAAGCACTCAGCGGACAACGGTGAGATGGTTATCGCACTCATCGATGGGAACTCAGCCACCGTGAAGAAGTTCTATCGCGAGCGGGATGGGCGGATTCGACTGCAGCCAGCCAACGAGACGATGAACCCGATCTACGTCCACGAGAACGACATCTCGATTCAGGGAATCGTCGTCGGGGTACTGAGAAGGTTCTAGAAGTCCCTGCGCTAAGTCTTTGCCTTGAGCGGCTTTGCGTAGGCTGACTTCAAGCGCTCCAGAACGGACTTGGCTTGCCCCGAGCCGATCGATTTCGTGGCGGCCTCGACACCTTCCGCATAGGACTTCACTCGTCCGCTGACGTAAATGGCGGCGCCCGCGTTGAGGATGATCGCGGCTCGTGCGCCAGGTGGTCCACCGCCCTTCAGGATCTCGCCGATGATTCGAGCGTTCTCAGCCGGCTCGCTGCCCGCCAGGTCCTCCCGCGCGATGTTCTTGAAGCCGTGCTCCTCCGGCTGGATTGTCCATTTCTTCGTCGACCCGCCCACAACCTCGATCACGTGCGTCGGCCCTAGCGGCGAGACCTCGTCCAGACCCGGCTCGCCATGCACGACCAAAGCATGCTTGGTCCCGAGCGCGGCGAGGGCGCTAGCCAGTACTGGCGCCCGATCCAGATCCGCCACTCCGACCACTTGGCGCCCTGCCCGGGCGGGATTCGCGAGGGGGCCGACGATGTTCATCACCGTCGGAATCGCAAGCTCCCGCCGCACCGGACCGACGTGACGCATCGCCGGGTGCATGAGCGGGGCGAACATGAAAACGATCCCGGCGTCCCTCAGAGCAGCCTCCATCACCGCCACCGGAACCTCGATCGGGACTCCAAGCGCCTCGAGGACGTCGGCACTTCCGCACCGGGAGGTAAAGGACCGATTGCCGTGCTTCGCTATGCGGACTCCGGCGCCCGCCGCCACGATTGCCGCCGCGGTAGAGATGTTGAAGGTCGAGACCGCGCCGCCTCCGGTGCCGCAGGTGTCAACCAGGTCGTCGGGATCGTCCGCTGAGAGCGAGACCATTGCAGTCCGGAGCGCCCGGACTACGCCCGCGACGACATCGGGAGTCTCGCCAATGGCTCGCATTGCCGAGAGCAGAGACGAAACCTGGATCGCGGTAGCATTTCCCTGCATGACGACATCGAACGCGGCCTGCGCATCGTCGGCGGTCAGCGGCTCGTGGTAGGCGAGCTTCTGAATCGCGCCCTGAAGCGCGTTCGTTGGCGGGGCGCTCATTGTCGTGCGGTTACAGCGAGGAGGCTTGCTCTCTCGACGTAACTATCTGGAGCACTTCTTCGATCACCTTCTTGGGTTCCTGGCCGGCCATCGCCTCGCGAAGGGTCTGCTCCACCCGATAGATGATGTTGCTTTGGGTCTGAAGCGCTTCCCCCTGAGCGTGCAGCTGCACGTGAGCCTTCTCGAGCTTGGTGACGGCGACGCGCACCTGCTCCTCCACGGCTGACAAGCGCACCGCTGTTGCCCGCGCCTCTACCGCGGCGACCTCGATGGCCCGTTTCAGCTGGGTGACTCGCATCGTGTCTCCCGTTCCCTTTCCATTGATGGCGGCCTGCGCCTCGGAAAGCTTGCGCTGCAGCTCACCGACTGCGCGCGAGTGCTCGTCGTTGAGGGCGCGGGTAAGCTCCTCGAGCATCTTCACTGCCTCTTCGCGGGCACGGCGTTCGGCCAGCCGCGCGAACGCGAGCGCGAAGAGATCCACCGCTGGCGCAACTTTCTCGGAGAGCCGGTGGCCGAAGCGGGTCTTGGGCTCGGAAAGCGCCAGGACGCCCGCGAGTTCCCCATCCACGAGGAGCCCCCGCAAGAGTAGCACACCGGCCTCAGGTGACGCGCCGGCTCCGAGGAGCTTCTGATAATCGCCAGACTCAGTGCCGAGATCGGCGAACTGCTTTCCCGCGGAGATTGTCTTCCGGATTGCGGTCGGAAGATGGTCGAGCGCGATCTCCAGTTGGGCGGTCCTCATTCCCTCGTGCGCCGGCATTAACCGCTCGGCCAGCAGATCCCGGCGCGCGTCGTAAATGAACAGCACGATGTTGCCGTTGCGATCGTGCTCAGCGATGTCCTGGCTGAGCGCGTTCAACGCCTCGGCGACGTTTCCGGCAGAAGCGAGTACGGTTGAAAGTCCGGCTAGAGTTCGCGGTGCCATTCGTGCCGATTCAGCGGGAGAGTGAGCGTGGTTCGCGGGTCAATCCACATTGACGAGCGGACTGGCGAAAGTCAATCACATTCAATGGGTTACGTTCCTTGACAGTGAGCCTTGCGGGGCTAATTTCACGCGGTGATGTCGCGTTCCGTGCAACTCGTGTTGCACTACGATGGCGCGCGCTTTTCCGGCTGGCAACGGCAGCCTGACGAACGGACGGTTCAGGGCGAGCTCGAAGGGGCGGTGTCCAAATTGTGTGGAGCACCAATCGCGGTCCTGGGCGCTGGGCGAACAGATGCCGGCGTTCACGCGCGCGGCCAGGCCGCGGGAGTGCGCGTGCCCGAGAAATGGAGCGCGCAAGCTCTGAGACGATCGATGAACGCCATTCTACCGGACGATGTATGGATTGCGGCAGCCTTCGAAATGCGTGATGACTTCCACCCGCGGAACAGCGCGGTGTCGCGCAGCTACAGCTACTACGTAGGCACAGACGATTTCGCATCCTCCCCGTTTCGCCACAATAGAGAGCTGGTCTGGAAAAGAGCCGTCGATATCGCCCGAATGAATGCTGCCGCGCAGTCGATCCACGGACGGCACTGCTTTCGTGCGTTTGCCGTCAAAGGGACTGCGCCGGAGCGTGACGACCATCGCTGCACCGTGTTGCAGGCGGCCTGGCGCGAGCGCGAAGGCGGGCTCGTGTTCGACATCCAGGCGGATCGATTTCTTCATCATATGGTGCGCTTTCTGGTCGGCACAATGCTCGAGATCGGCGAGGGCAAGCGGGAGCCGACCATAGTTTCCGAGCTCCTCGCGCAAGACGACAACAGCAAGGTCTCTGCACCGGCTCCGCCCCACGGCCTCTTCCTCGAGAGGGTGGAATATCCGAAGGACCTCTACCTGGGGACCGAATGAACATTTATCTCGAGAGCGTGAACCTCGATGAGATCAGAAACGCAGCGTCAGCCGGTCTCGCGGACGGCGTAGCGTTCTCGCCCGTCGCGTTCAGCGCCGACGATCCCGACGCCAGCGCGAGGGAGCGTCTGGAAGAGATCTCACGCGAATTTGCCTTCCCGGTGTGCGTTCCGGTCGGCGCCGTCACGTCGAGCGACATCTACACCGAGGCGCGTGAGCTTGCCAAGGTCTCCGATCACATCGTCGTGCAGATCCCGCTGGTCGAGGACTCTCTCATTCCCATAGCACGCCTGACAGCAGAGGGGGTGATCGTGTGCGCGACGTTCGTATACAACGCGGCGCAGGCGACGATTGCCTCCAAGGCCGGCGCGACTTCGGTGCGGGTCGCCCTTGACGATCTGGAGACGTACGGTCAGTCTGCTCCGCTCGCGCTATCGGAGATCAAGAATGTTCTGGACGCGGGCGAGCGCGAGTGCGACGTAATAGCGGCCTCGCCGCGCTCCGCCGTTCAATTCTCGGAGTGCGCGCTCGCGGGAGCTGATATCATAAGTCTGACGCCCGAGACTCTGCGCGGGCTCATCGTTCATCCCCTCAGCGACAAGGGCGTCGACAAATTTCTGAGCGACCTCGCGAAGCGACCCAAGTCTCGCGGATCTGCATGAGGATTCGCGTTGCGCGCTCGCTCAGCGCACTCGCCTTCGCGGCGTGTCAGGGTGCTTCCAGCACCCCTTCTTCAGCGCAGGCGACTCAAATCCAGACGACGCCCTCGGCGATCAACTCGTCGCGTCGAACGGCAATCACTGACGCAGTAGCCCGTGTCGCTCCGGCTGTCGTCACGGTTCAGACGGAGGTCGTGGAGAGAGTTCCCGCCGACGTGTTCGAGCAGTTCTTCGGCGGCCGCTCCGGGCAGCGTTCGGCTGCGGGCCTTGGCTCGGGGTTCATAGTTCGCTCCGACGGAGCGATCGTCACCAACGCGCACGTCGTCGCCGGCGCAACTCGTATCTCGGTCGCGATGCGCGATGGTACGACTTACCCGGCGAAGCTGGTCGGAATCGATGAGACCAACGACCTCGCCGTTCTCAAGATCGACGCGCGCAATCTTCCGACTGCTCCCCTTGGCTCCTCGAGCGACTTGCTCATCGGAGAATGGGCGATCGCGATTGGTAATCCCTACGGCTTCGTCCTCGCCAACTCTGAGCCGAGCGTCACCGCGGGCGTAGTGAGCGGTGTGGGAAGGAATCTCGCCGCGCAATCTGAAGGCGCCGGCGTTTACGTGGACATGATCCAGACCGACGCGTCGATCAACCCAGGAAATTCCGGCGGCCCGCTCGTGAACGCCGCGGGTGAAGTAATCGGCGTCAACAGCTCCATCTTTTCGCCGAGCGGGGGGTCCGTTGGAATTGGATTCGCAATTCCCATCAACAGGGCGCGGCGAGTGACAGAGGATCTTCTCGCCCACGGGGTCGTCCGGCGTCCGTGGATCGGAATTCAGCCGCAGATCACCCGCGGACCAGGCGTCCAGGGCGGCAACACGGGCGTGGTTGTCGCTTCTGTAGTGCCGGGGTCGCCGGCGGCGCGCGCTGGAATTCGCCCCGGCGACGTCATCAGCCGCTCCCGTAACCGGGTGCTTCACAACGCGTACGACTGGTACGCGGAGCTCCTCGAGCTGCGGGTCGGTGAAAGCGATCAGATCGTCGTGAAGCGCGGTGGAAAAGACATTCCCGTCACGGTCCAGGTGGTGGACCTACCCGACGTGAACGCGCCTCGCGTTACCGTGTTGCGGGAAATCGAGCTCATCACAATGACAGCTCCGATCCGCGCGCAGTACCAGGTTCAGAGCAGACAGGGCGCTCTCGTGAATCGCGTCAGCGATCGCGTCCAGCAGCAAATCGGCATCCAGTCCGGCGACGTGATCGTGCAGATCAACCAGACTCCGATCACGAATGCGGAAGCGGTGAACCGCATTCTCACGACGTACGGACGTGGTGGCTTGAGGATGTACTTCGAGCGCGGTGGCCAGATCTACGCGACCGAGTTCAGTCTGCAGTGACCAACATCTATAGCTCACCCCTCGCCGAGAGGTACGCATCGCAGGCGATGCTCGAGCTGTGGTCGCCGGCCACGCGCAACGGCCTCTGGCGTCGTCTTTGGCTGGCACTTGCGGAGTCCGAGCGGGAGCTGGGGATTCCGATCCCGGACGCTGCCATCCAGCAGATGCGCGCCAATCTCGACAAGATCGACTTCAAGGCGGTTGCCGCTTACGAGAAGCGGTTCCGTCATGACGTGATGGCGCACGTCCACGCGTTTGGCGATGCAGCACCTGCCGCGAAGCCATTCATTCATCTTGGAGCGACCAGCGCCTACGTCACCGACAACGCCGATCTGATCCTCATGCGCCGCGGGTTGGATCTTCTACGTGTCCGCGCGCTAGACGTCCTTCGCGCGCTCACGGCATTCGCCGAACGCTGGCGCGATCAGCCAACGCTTGGGTACACTCACCTGCAACCCGCGCAGCTCACCACCGTCGGGAAAAGAGCGACGCTCTGGATGCAGGATCTCGTGCTGGACATCGAAGAGATCGACTATCGTCGCCGGACATTGCCGTTCCGTGGAGTCAAAGGAACGACCGGCACTCAGGCGAGCTTCCTCGAGCTGTTCGAAGGCGATCACGACAAAGTGCAGCGCCTGGATCGTATGGTGACGGAGAAGATGTCCTTCCCCGCTCCGCTTCCAGTCACTGGACAGACCTACACGCGGAAGCTCGACGCGTTCGTCCTGTCCGTCGTTGCCGGACTCGCCGCCAGCGCAGCAAAGTTCAGCGGCGACATCCGCATGCTGCAGTCCTTTGGAGAAATGGAGGAGCCGTTCGAGAGCGAACAGGTCGGCTCCTCCGCGATGGCTTACAAACGGAACCCGATGCGATCGGAGCGGATCGCATCGCTCGCGCGGTTCGTAAATTCGCTCGAAGGCAACGCGAACCAGACTCACGCCGTCCAGTATTTCGAGCGCACACTCGACGACAGCGCCAACCGGCGTCTCGTCATTCCAGAGATGTTTCTCGCAACTGACGCCATCCTGGTCCTGATGTCCAACGTTTCACTCGGACTCGAGGTCCACACCGCAGTGATCGAGCGGCGCATCGCGGCGGAGCTCCCCTTCATGGCGACCGAGCAGCTGATCGTTCGCGCTGTCAAGAAAGGCGGAGACAGACAGGTGGCACACGAGACGATACGAAAGCACAGTCTCGAAGCTGCGCGCGCCATGAAGGAAGGTGCCGACGCCAACGATCTGCTCGATCGACTCGCGGGCGACAAGACGTTCGGAGTCAAGCTGAAGGACCTCGAAGGCGCGATCGACCCGAAACGCTTCATTGGCCGTGCTCCGCAACAGGTCGACGAGTTTCTCCGCGACGTGATCACCCCGCTCTTTGCCGGACATGCGGCGACGCAGGAACGCGCCGAGGAGCTGCGAGTCTGACACTGTTGAAGGAAAGCGCGCTTCCGCTCGAGGCGTTTCGGCGCGGAAAGGTGAGAGACGTCTACATCGTGGATGATGAGCGGCTTTTGCTCGTGGCGACCGACCGCGTTAGCGCTTTCGATGTCGTGATGTCGGAAGCAGTGCCGCACAAAGGTGCCGTGCTGACGCAGATCACCGCCTGGTGGCTGACGACCCTGGCACCAAGAATCGATCACCACATGCTTTCGGCCGATGCCTCGGAGATCGTGCGCGAAGTTCCGCAGCTGCGCGGCCGGGAGAAGGAGATCGCGGGCCGCGCGATGCTGTGCCGCCGCGCAACGGTCTTCCCAGTCGAGTGCGTCGTGCGCGGATACCTCTCGGGGTCGGCCTGGCTGGAGTACCGCCAGCACGGCACTCTGGCCGGAGAACCCCTGCCGAAGGGTCTACGCGAATCCGACCGGCTCGATCCCCCGCTGTTCAGTCCTGCGTCAAAGGCAGACGTCGGCCACGACGAGAACATCACAATCAGCCGCATGCGAACGGTCGTTGGCGAGCGTTGGGCGGGCAAGCTGGAGAATCTCTCGCGGGAGATCTACCAGATCGCCAGAGGTATCGCCGCTGAGCGCGGGATTATCATCGCGGACACCAAGTTCGAATTCGGCCGCGCGACGGACAACGATGGTACCGAGAAGGTTATATTGGTGGATGAGGTGCTCACGCCAGACAGCTCGCGTTTCTGGGCGGCCGACAGCCACGAGCCGGGTCATGCGCCACCCAGCTTCGACAAGCAGCCTCTGCGTGACTATCTCGCGGCGGAGAAGCGCGCCGGACGATGGGACGGCAATTATCCGCCGCCGCCTCTCCCGAGCGAAGTGATCGATGCGACGAGCAAGCGGTACCTGGAGATCTATAGTCGTTTGACCGGTCATCCACTCAACACCGACGGAACACTTTGAACTTCGCACGCGAAGGGCTGCTCTTCATTGCGATCGCCGCCGTGGTTGCGACCGGCGGATTCGGAGTCGCGATCGCGCGGCGATCCTGGGGACTGTGGCTCGCCGCGTTCGTACTCCTGCTGCTCGCGCTTTGGGTAGCCTACTTCTTCCGCGATCCGGAGCGGACGGGCGAACGCGGTCCACGACTCGTCGTTTCGCCAGCTGACGGAAAGCTGATAATGATCACCGAGGTCGACGAGCCGAGCTTCGTCGGCGGCCGCGCGATCCGTCTGTCGATCTTCATGAACGTCTTCAACGTTCACGTGAACCGGTACCCGGTCGACGGCGTCGTCAAATACGTTCACTACAATAAGGGAAAGTTCTTCAACGCCGCCGCCGAGAAATCGAGTCTCGAGAACGAGCAGATGTCGGTCGGGATCGATACTGGGCGCTACCGCATTCTGGTGCGCCAGATCGCCGGGCTAATCGCGCGACGCATAGTCACGTACAGCAAGCTTGGCGAGACGGTCAAGCAGGGCGATCGGATGGGGATAATCAGATTCGGCTCGCGCGTCGATGTGTTCCTGCCGGTCGAGTCCGCGCTTCGAGCCAAAGTCGGCGACATCACCGTTGCCGGCGTCACGATTCTCGGCGAGCTTCCGAAATAATGGTCGCGCCTGACCATATGCGAAGGCACAATCCGAAGACGGATCCTGAACGCGCGCGCCGTCGCGGCGTTGTAATTCTTCCGAACGGCGCCACTCTCGCGAGTCTCTTCTTCGGTGTTTTCGCCATAGTGGCCGCGTCTCGCAACGAGTTCGACACCGCAGCCCGGTGCGTCGTCGCCGCGGGGATCTGCGATGCACTTGATGGCCGGATCGCGCGCGCGACCGGTACCGGTTCGCGATTCGGCTCCGAGCTCGACTCTCTCGTCGATGCGATCTCGTTCGGCTTGGCGCCCGCTCTCATCATGTACTTCGCGGTTCTCAATCGAAATGGCTGGGACTGGATATTCTCGTTCCTCTTCTGCGCCTGTGCAGTGATTCGGCTTGCCCGATTCAACATTGAGCAAGCTGGCCGCGCCAAGAAATATTTTCATGGGTTGCCGAGTCCGGCGGCTGGAATGACACTGGCGACCTATTTCTGGTTCAGCCAGACGACGCTCTACAATCAGACGCTGATTGGCGACCTCAATTGGCCGGCAGGACTGCGCGGGCTCATGCTGGTACTGGCCTTTCTGATGATCAGCAACGTCTCATACCCTGCCGTCCCAACGGTTGGATTTCGGAAGCCTACAGAGATACTGGGAACACTGGTCGTGTTGGCCACCCTGGTCGGTGTTCTGCTTCTACGCACCGAGTTCTATTTCCCGGCGTTGGTTCTGTACGTGGTGTATGGCCTCGCCAAGACGGTGATCTTTGGCCTGCTCGACAGGCGCCCGGTCGGCGATTCTCCCGTAATTTCAGACGACGACGATGATGAGTTGCCCGCACTGAGCGCATCCCTGGTGGACGGCGGAGGCGAGTCAGTCCGCCAACGCCCTCCCCGCCGTCGAAGAAGGCGCCGGCCTCCGGGACACGACGAACCACCGCGCGGTGGCTCGCAGAACCCGCCGCCGAGTTCCCCAGGACCCACTGGAGGAGCCACCTGATGTCCAAGTTCCGCATCGCCGTTCACATCACTCCGCGCAAAGGGCTCCTCGATCCGCAGGGAAACGCGGTGAAAGGCGCGCTACACACTCTGGGATTTGAGCCCGTGAAGGATGTTCACGTCGGGCGCTACATTGTGATCGAGACCGATGCCTATGACGCGATTGCCGCCGAGGAAGCGGTGACGGACATGTGCCGCAAGCTGCTCGCGAATCCGGTGACGGAAGACTTCGAGATCGAGTCGGCGGTGCACGCGTGAAGTTCGGAATTGTCACCTTCCCCGGCTCCAACTGCGACTACGACGCCTTTCACGCCGTGACGGATGTGCTGGGCGAAGAAGCCACTTATTTGTGGCACAAGGATCATGATCTTCAGGGCTCGGATGTCATAGTTCTGCCCGGTGGATTCAGCTACGGCGATTATTTGAGGGCCGGGGCAATCGCGCGCTTCAGCCCGATCATGCAGGAAGTCGTAAGCCACGCCAAGAGTGGCGGTCCCGTGCTCGGCATCTGCAACGGATTCCAGATCGCGTGTGAAGCGGGGCTGCTCCCTGGCGCCCTGATGCGCAATGCGCACCTCCAGTTCGTTTCCGCCGAAGTTCGCATCCGCGTCGAGAATCCCGACACGATGTTCACCAACCTTTATGAGGACGGTGAGCTTCTGAGGATGCCAATCGCCCACGGCGACGGCAGATATGTGGCGCCCGCAGGTGTTCTCGATGAGCTCGAGGCCGAGGGGCGCGTTATCTTCAGGTATGCGGACGCCAGCGGCAATATCAGCGCGGACGCCAATCCCAACGGCTCCGAGCGCAACATCGCCGGCATCATCAGCGAGGGCGGCAACGTGCTCGGCATGATGCCGCACCCGGAACGAGCGTGCAGCGCCTTGCTTGGCTCCGACGACGGCGTGCGATTGCTCGAATCGATCCTCGCCAGAGTGGCGGCCTGAGATGACCGCGGTGACGCCCCGGCCCGGGGATCCCGCGATCACACCAGCACTGGTCGCGGAGCACGGACTCACCAAGCAGGAATACGAGCGGCTTGTGGCGATGCTCGGACGCACGCCGACCTTCACCGAGCTCGGCATCATCAGCGCGCTGTGGAGCGAGCACTGCTCCTACAAGCATTCCCGCCCCGTTCTCAAAACGCTGCCGACCGAAGCGCCGTATGTGCTCCAGGGTCCGGGCGAAAACGCCGGAGTGATCTCGATTGGCGACGGACTAGCCGTCGCGTTCAAGATCGAGTCGCACAATCATCCATCCGCTGTCGAGCCGTATCAGGGAGCGGCGACCGGAGTCGGAGGAATTCTGCGCGACGTGTTCACGATGGGCGCGCGTCCGATCGCCATGCTCAACTCGCTCCGCTTCGGCTCGCTCGACAACGCCCGCGTTCGCTATCTCTTCTCGGGCGTCGTCAAAGGCATCGGTGATTACGGGAATTGTGTCGGCATTCCAACCGTCGCGGGCGAGATCGTCTTCGATCCGGCGTACGAGG
>Ga0193698_1000039_pt1 | contig 19244 bp, 18 predicted proteins | sample L3c1metaG_FD_165512 | JGI IMG/M metagenome (GOLD analysis project Ga0193698, IMG submission 165512) | Soil microbial communities from a riparian zone of the East river system, Colorado, United States - L3c1 | ecosystem: Environmental > Terrestrial > Soil > Riparian zone | place: USA: East River... | reverse complement strand
TCATCGAAGGGGGTCGATATTGTAGGCGCAACCCACTTCGAGAAACCATATGAACCGCAACAAAAAAGGCTTTACGCTTATTGAACTTTTGATCGTGGTCGTCATCATCGGCATTCTTGCCGCGATCGCGATCCCGAAGTTCGCAAATACCAAGGACAAGGCGTACGTCGCAGCGATGAAGTCTGACCTTCGCAACCTCGCGACATACGAAGAGCAGTACGCGGCTGACCAGAACGGCACCTACTTCGCCGGCACCGCGACGAGCACCGTCCCGCTACAGGGCTTTTCGCCTTCGCAGAACGTGACGATCATTGCTGTAATCGTCGCTGGTCCGCCACAGACATGGTCGGCTACTTCGGCGCACTCGCAGTCCGCCAAGACCTGCTCGAACGTCACTGGCTCAATTGTCTGCACCTGATCGATCCAGCTCCAAGGAAAAAGGCCCCGCTCGAAGCTGAGTGGGGCTTTTTTTGTGCGCGCCACTCGCCGATGCATATTTCCGTGATGGCGGATCGAACGATCAGACTTTTCCTGCAGGCGGGACTCATCCTCGCCGTGCTGGTCGCGTTTCCTTACAAGGTGTTCGAGCTGGATCGGTACTTCGTGCCGAAGGAGCTCGCTCTCCACATTGCCGCGTTGGCGATAGCGGCGCTGTTGATAGCGAGACGCCGCTCTCTTTGGTTCGATCTGAGTGATGCTCTGCTCGCGCTCTTTCTCCTCTGGAGCGCCGCTTCCGCGCTCTTCGCCACCAACCACTGGCTCGCGCAACGCTCCCTGGGTGTAAGCGTATCGGGCGCGGTGATCTTCTGGGGGGCGCGTACTGTTGCACAGCGTGGACTGTATCGCCCGATTCTGGTCGCCGCGGCGATTGCCGCTGTCTGCGCCGCCGCTCTCTGCCTGGCACAGGCGTATGGACTCGAGACCGAGTACTTCAGCGCCAACCGCGCGCCAGGCGGCACGTTCGGCAACAGGAATTTCGTTGCTCACATTGCGGCGATCGGACTGCCCACGCTCGTCTGGTGCACCGTGACGGCCCGCCGTCCCTTCGGTGCTCTGCTTGGATCGCTCGGCGCCGCAGTCCTCGCAGCCGCGCTGGTGCTGTCACGATCGAGGGCGGCTTGGCTGGCTGTCGTTGCGTCAGTAGTCGTGCTACTCGTGCCGATGCTGGCGTCGAGGAAATACTGGCGTGGCGGAATGGTTGGCGGCCGATTCGCCCGATTGTCGCTCGCGGCAGCGATTGGCGGGATGGCGGCGATCGCGTTGCCCAATGCGCTCAACTGGAACAGCGAATCGCCTTACCTCGATTCAGCCCGCGGGGTGGTGGACTACAAGAAGGGCAGCGGACGAGGTCGTCTCGCCCAGTACAGCAACTCGCTCGACATGGCGCTCGCGAATCCCGTGTTTGGAGTTGGCCCCGGAAACTGGCCGGTGGAGTACACCAGCTTCGCCCCTGACAACGACCGCTCGATCGCCGACGATGGCATGACGGCGAATCCGTGGCCGAGCAGCGACTGGGTGGCCTTCGTCTCGGAGCGCGGATTTGCGCCGACTCTCGCTTTGCTGGGCGTGTTCACCATTCTCTTTTTTGGCGCGCTGAGACGATGGAGCGAGCTCAAGGATCCGGATGCTGTATTGGCGCAGTGCGTTCTCGCCGGAACCATCGTGGCGACGATGGTCGTGAGCGCATTCGACGTCGTGCTTCTACTCGCCGCTCCGTCGTTCCTGGTGTGGAGCATCCTCGGCGCGACGAGCGGCATCCCTGCCACGAGCGGTGTACGGCGCGGCCGCGAAGTGAAAATCACTCCGCGAGCCCTCGCCGTGGCGGCCGCGTCAATCTTTCTTGTCGTGCTGGTTTCAGCGGCGCGGAGTGCGAGTCAAACAGTGGCGATGTCGATGGTCGGCCGCGGCGGCCTCACTGCCGGCTGGGTGTCCGGCGCGATGTGGGATCCTGGCAGCTATCGCATCAACGTCAGAGTGGCCCAGCTCTATTCGCGCCGCGGCCATTGCAACGTCGCACGCGACTACGCGCGCCAGGCCGTGTCGCTTTTTCCGCACTCACCGGAGGCGAGGAGGATCAGGCGGAGCTGCGGGTAGGAATCAACCGGGGAGAAGCTCTGACTTTGGCTGCGTCGGAAGTCCTGCCGCCTGCCACGCGAGCCATCCTCCGACGAGCGCCCGCGCCCGCGGCCATCCCGCATTTCGAAGCTGTCGCGCCACCCGGGCGCTTGTCTCTTCATCGTGTCAAGCACAGTAGACCACGAGAGTCGCTCGCTGCGACAGACGCTTTTCCGTGGCGTCGCGCACCGGGTCGTCCGGATTCACGCGGACGGATCCGGCCGCCGCGATCGGTTCCCCATCGTACGTCCGGTTGGACCGTGCATCGACGATCACGAGCTGCTCTCCCTTCGCCTGGAGCGCGCGCATTTCATCGATCGTGATGCGCTCCGGCACAGGGTTTACAAGCGCGGCGGCGGGGCGGGCCAGCGGTGCGAGCACTTCCGCTGACACCGGCGTGGCGAGCAATCCACTGCGCTGAAGGAAGTACGCTGTCCCGCCGCCGTGTACGACCACCGATAGGAGCACCACCACGGAAGTCAGCGTAAAGATCTGTTCGGCGTTCGGAATTCCCGCGAACACCGGCAGCAGCGCGAGCAGCAATGAGCTGAGACCGCGCGGACCGAATGCGGAGATCAAACGGCGATCGCGCATGTTCAGATTAAGTCCCGCGAGCATTGGGTAGAGCGCCACCGGACGCGCGATGAGCGCGATCACCGCGAAGAGGAGGATCTTCCAGTCGAGAGATCCCAGCCCAAGCCAGATGAGCGTGGTGCCCATGGCGACAAAAGTCAGGAGCAGCAGCATCTCGGCGGTGGCTTCGCCGTACTCGAGGAAGCAGTCACACAGCTCCACATCTCTGGCCGCCACCAGCAGGCCGGCGACGAACGCGGCGACGAACCCACTTCCGCCCACCGCCTCGGCGATGGCGAAGCTGGTGAACGCGAGGCCGAGCGCGTAGAGAGACTCGTAGTCGCGGCGAACACCGGTGTGCGAGCGAACCGCGGCTAGCGCTGAGATCCCCACCCAGCCAACGAGTGCGCCAAGCGCCGGTCCGAGCACGAACAATCCGAGCAGACTTCTACCGACACCCGCGCCACTGGATGCAGTCCCGGAGACATTGGTATGTCCACCGGGCAGCAGGAGCATCGAGATGATCACGATAGGAAGCAGGACGACGTCGTTCATCCCGGTCTCGAGACGAAGCGCGAGCCGGGGCGCGTCGGGCAGTGCCTTGGAGCGCAGCACCGTGCGCAGCAGAACCGGATCGGTGGAAGCGAGCGCCGCACCGAGTATCGCGGCGGCCGGCGCTGACAGCCCGAGCAGCATCCACGCAGTGAAAGCGGTGATCGTCGCCGGAACAAGCGTGCCCGGGCCGATAAGTCGCCACAGCATCCGCTTGCGCGACCGAAGCTGCCTGGTGTCGAGAGTTACTGCGTCACTGAAGAGGAGCAGCGCGAGACCGAGCATCGCGAGGGCGTGGAGCGCCGGCGAGTGGAACCCCACATCGGCGATTCCGAAACCCCAGGGGCCGATCGCAACCCCGATCAGGAGAAAGATCGCTACCAGGGGGAAGCCACTTCGCTCGATCGCGCCGGACATCAGCGACGCGACCACTATGACTATCCCGATCAGCGCGACCGAGGTTACGAAGTTTTCCAACTATGGGTGCTCAGTATTCGGCAAAAGCATCGTCCGGGTAGCAGTACAGCCACCGCTCGCCCGGCTCCGCCGAGGCGATTACGGGATGACCGCTCGCGCGGGCGTGCTTCGAGGCGTGCTTGTTCGGCGAGTCGTCGCAGCAGAGCGTCTTGCCGCACTCCTGACAAGTTCGAAGATGAACCCAGGATGCGCCGATTTTCACGCATTCTTCGCACTCCCGCTTCTTTGGCTGCTTGACGGTGGTGATCGCCCGGATGTGAGCGCAGGGAGCGTTGGCTGTCATGATCGGTGTGGTGAAATGCGGTTGACCTCAGTCAATCAATGCGACGGGTGATCATGATGGAAGTGGCGCCACTCGCATCCAGCCACACGTGTGTCGGTGTACCTGCGATGCGCAACATGACATTGTCACAACCGGGACAGCGGACCACCGTTCCCATTCCGTGCGCGTAGACGAGCAAAGCGCCGACGTCTCGCGTCGTACCGCACCCTCGGCATCTGGCGCGCGCTCCCGTCAGGTCCTGCACGAATACCTCGCTCAGGATGCCGGCCGCCGCATTTCCGTCGACTCTAAGCGCGTCGACAAAACGCTCGCCGCTGGCGGTTGCCTTGCTGGATTCGGTCGAAGCGCGCTTCATGGTAGGCTCCTGTCTTTTGATTGCAGAAAAATATGATCTAGGCAGACCCGCCGGTCGGGCCGAACCGCTCGGTTTTCACGCGCTCCGGCTCATGCCCCAGGTCGACGAGCGTGCCGGCGACAGACTCAACCAAAGGCGTCGGTCCGCACACAAACACCCGGGGCCGTTCGCTCGCCGGCCACGCCACCTGCTCGAGCATGGCTCGATCGATCCTTCGTCTGAATCCGGTCCATTCCGGTGACTGCTCGCGCGTGAGGGTGTGAGTCACTTCGACCGTCGCGTCTTTTTCTGCCAGGCGTGCGAGCTCGTCGCGATAGATCACTTCATCCCATTTGCGCGAAGAGTAGAGCAGTCGAGTCGGCACCTGATGCCGGGCCAGAGCTCCGGCGCGCTCGAGCGCGACGTCGCGATGTCTCAGCATCGCCATCAGCGGTACGATCCCGGATCCGCCGGCAACGAGCAGAAGAGGGCCGGGCAGAGAAACGTCCCAGACGAAGTATCCGCCGATCGGGCCGCGGAGTTCTATCTGGTCACCGGCGCGGAGATCGTCGGACAGATATGGCGAGACTTCGCCGTCCTCCAGTTTCTCGACTGTGAGGGCGAGTCGAGAGTCCTCGGGCGGTGAGGCGATCGAGTAGCTGCGCTCCGCCTGGTAGCCGTCCGCAGATGTGAGCCGCACGTCTACATGCTGACCGGCGCGGTGACCCGGCCACTCGGGAACATCGAAGACGATCGTCCGTGTCCTCGCTGTCTCAGGCACGACATCGACCACAGTGGCGAGGCGCCAGACAATCCGCTGTGGGGTGTCGACACGATTCACTCGTCGCCCGCGTAGCGTTGCTCGCGCCAGGGATCCCCGTAGTTGTGGTAGCCGAGCGATTCCCAGAACCCGGGCGCGTCGCTCTCCATGAGACGCAGCTCACGCACCCACTTGGCGCTCTTCCAGAAGTAGAGGTGCGGTACGAGGAGCCTCGCGGGGCCGCCATGCTCCGGCGCGAGCGGCGCACCGTCGTACATGAATGCGATCCATGCCTTTCCGCCCATCACGTCCGCGAGCGGCAGGTTCGTGGCGTAGCCGCCGTCGGAACGCGCCATCACGTACGGCGAAGACTTCACTCCCTTGGTGGCCGCTTCAGAGAGCAGGGTGTCGACCGAGATCCCCTCCCATACAGTTCCGAACTTGGACCACTTGGTGACGCAGTGGATGTCGGTCGTGGTAGTCTGACGCGGCAGCGCTATGAACTCTTCCCACGTCCAGCGCGCGGTGGTGCCGTCCGCGCCCTGCAGAGTGAAATTCCACGTCGTGAGCGGAACGCGCGGAGTTGGTCCCGCGGAGAGAACGGGGAAATCACGCGTCTCGTACTGCCCTGGAGGAAGTCGCCCAGCGGTTTCTGCCGACTGTCGTCTTCCCCGAAATCCCCGAGAGATCAGTGCCATCGTCGCGATGAGGTTGAGTGACGGCCAAGCTCAATCATATAATGGGTTCGTCGACGTTGCGAATTTCATCGAGGTCCAGGTCACTGATGACCCTTCGAAATGCCGCGTCGCCAATTTCCTCCTCGTCGCGAAGCCGCGCTACGGCGTCACGCGACGCCTCGCGTACCTGCTGCTCCGCATCTCTGATCGAGTCCTCGAGCGTAAGACCGGTGTGGCCGGCGGAGTGGTCGGTATCGTCCAGGTCCAGCCTCGTCCGTTGAACGATTGCCTCCCGCATTTGTGCGAGAGCGTTGGCCGGGATGTGTCCAAGCCCGCCGATCTCGTCGAGAGTCTTGATCGCGGCGTGCTTCGCCTCCAGGCGCGCGCGCCGCTCTTCGGCCTCCGCTGGATCCTCGCGGGGGAGCGCGAACCGCTTTATCAGCGGCCTGAGAGTGAAGCCCTGCGCCAGTAGCGTCAGCCCGATCACGCCAAAAGCCACTGTCACGAGGATCTGCCTCGCGGGAAATGGGGCCCCCGAAGCGGTCTGAAACGGAACCGCGAGGGCCATCACCAGCGTATCCCCGCCGCGGAGACCGGCCCAGCTGAGAATGACCAGCGCGCGCCACGGCGGTATCGGGTCGCGGGCGCGAAGCCGGGCGCTCAGAAGTCGCGGTACGTATGCGGCTACATAAATCCACACGACGCGAGTAACGAGCACCGCGATGCTTATTACCAGCACCGCTATCGCCAATCCGAGCGCGTCGCGTCCCAAGAACTGCGGAATCAGCCGGCCGATTTGCAGCCCAATGAGTGTAAAGACGAGCCCGCCAATCGCGAACGTGGCCGAGTCCCACACGACATTTGAACGAACGCGCGTACGGGCAGACTGCGTCCGCAGCGGCGTTCGCGATGCAACAGCGCCCGCGGCCACGACCGCCAGGACTCCCGACGCGTGGATCTGCTCTGCCAACAGATACGCGGCAAAAGGAATCGCCAATGACAGCGTGCTCAAGGCGATGGAGTCGGTCACGAGGGGACGGAGCTTCCTGAACAGCCAGCCGATAGCGAGCCCGACCGCGAGTCCGCCGGCGCTTATGGCAATGAAGGCTCCTGCTGCCCAGGCAAGTGAGAACGAGCCGAGTGAGGCGGCCTGCACCGCCATTCGGTAGGACACGAAGGCGGTGGTGTCATTGAGGAGTGTTTCTCCTTCCAGTATGGTGACCAGGCGCGCAGGCAGGCCCAGGCGGCGCACGATCTGAGTGGTGACGTCGGCATCCGAAGGAGCGACAATGGCGCCGAGAACGAACGCCGCGCCCCACGGAATCCGCGGTGCAATCATATGAGCCGCCACCGCCACTGCTGCTATCGTCACCAGCACCAGCGCTACCGCGAGGAGAAAAATGGGGCGCGCGTTCCTTCGCGTATCCCGAAGCGAGCTGGTCGAAGCGGCGCGATAGAGAAGTGGCGGGACGAACAGGACGAACGCCAGCTCGGGATCGATGGGCGCCGTGGGAAAGATCGGCAGAGTCGACAGGAGTACTCCGCCGAACACCTGCGCAATCGCCAGTGGAACATCGAAGCGGCGCGCGATGGGCTGAATCAACGTGGCCAGGAGAGCCAGCCCCAGAATGATCTCGAATTCGCGCACTCGTCGTCTTGCCCCTACCTCACTCCTGCAAAGCCTGGTGCACGAAGGACACTGCTATGGATCCCTCGCCTACCGCTGATGCGACGCGTTTGATGTTGTCGGCTCTGACATCTCCGACGGCGAAAACTCCCGGCCTGCTCGTCTCCAGCAGATGTGGCTGACGGGCCAATGGCCAGCGCGCAGCGGACAATTCCTCAGGCGAGAGTTCCGATCCGGTCTTAATGAATCCGTGATCGTCGAGAGTGACACAGCCGTCGAGCCACCTGGTGCTCGGGTTTGCTCCTGTCATGACGAACACGTGGCGAATGCCCTTTCGCTCCGTTTTCGTGTCGTCGTCGCCGCTACGCAAATGCACGGTCTCGAGGTGATCGTCACCTTCGAGCGCGGCGATCTCTGTGTGCGTGTGGACGGTGATCCGCGGATCCTCTTCAATCCGCCGGATCAGGTACCGCGACATGGTCTCGGCCAACCCACCCGATCGCACGAGAATATGGACGTGTCTCGCCGACTGGGCGAGCGACACGGCAGCCTGTCCAGCCGCGTTGCCGCCGCCAACCACGCAAACCTCCTCCCCGGCGCACAGTTGCGACTCGATGAATGTCGCGCTGTAGTACACGCCGGCATTTTCGAACTGCGAAATGTTTTTCAGCGGAAGCTTTCGGTATTCAGCGCCGGTCGCGATGATGACAGTGCGCGCGACGATCTGCGCGCCGTCGTCGGTTTCAACGATGTATTGCCTCGTATTGCACCGCAGACGCGTCGCAGCCTTCGTGATCATGAGGTGCGCGCCGAATTTCTGTGTTTGAGCGTACGCTCGTGCCGTCAGCTCCTGGCCCGAGATGCCGGAAGGGAAGCCGAGGTAGTTCTCGATTCTCGAGCTCGATCCGGCCTGTCCTCCCGGCGCGCCGGATTCCAGCACGAGTACGTCGAGACCTTCCGATGCTGCGTACACCGCGGCCGCGAGACCCGAGGGTCCCGCACCGACGATCACAGTGTCGTGCATCTGCGCCTGGTCGATCGGATCATTGAAGCCCAGGCAGTCGGAGATGTCGCGATTGCTCGGATTCCGCATTACCACTTCGCCGCGACAGATTACGACAGGGATCTCAGTGACGGCGATATGAAATCGATCGAGCATCTCCTGAACGCCGGTGTCGCGATCGAGGTCGATGTACTGGTACGGATGACTGTTGCGGGTCAGGAATTCCTGAATGCGCAGTGTTTCCTGGGAGTGTATGGAGCCGATCAGCACGACGTCGCCGATGCCGCTCGCGACCAGCCTCGCCCGCCGCAGCAGAAATGCGCGCATGAGGATCTCGCTCAAATCGGCGTCCGTCTGAACGATCTCCAGCAGCTGCTCGTGATCGAGCTCGATGACTTCGCCTGCTTCGCCCGCTCGGATTGAAAAGACTGCTCGCCGGCCCGACAGCACGTTGAGCTCGCCCGAGATCTGGCCGGGTTTGTGAGCTACGATGATCGTCTCAACCCCGTCGGACAGCCGGACAATTTCGAGGTGGCCGGAAACAACCACAAAAAAGCCCGCATTTCGGGCGCCCGCTTTCACCAGCACCTCGCCGCGCTCAACTTTGCGCGCGCGCCCGTGTGCAGCGATGCGAGCAATCTGTACTTCGTTGAGCGTGGGGAAAGCCTGATCGCCTGCCGCGGCTAGCGACGGTTGCGCGATCTCGGGATCCGCTGCCGTAGACTGGAGTGCGTCTATCATCGTCGTCACATTAGTCGAGCGAGTGATGCCCTGCTGGAGGTAATACGACTATTTATGAATAACCTAAAGCATGGCTGATCACACGCATATCCCACGAAAGTATTTCCGGGTGATCCAGTGGATGTGAGCCGCTGGGCCTGGGTCCTCTTCGGGGCGCTGGTGCTCTCGGCGCTCGCCCTCGACCTGGGACTCCTGCAGCGATCGCGCGGCGAACAGCGTGAGCTGTCGCTGCGAGCGGCGGGAGGAAGAAGTATCGCGTGGATAGCGCTTTCGCTGCTGTTCGGAGTTCTGGTCTTTGCCCTGTACGGCCAGCAGGCGGCGCTCGCCTATTTCACGGCATACCTGCTGGAGAAGACGCTATCGATCGACAACGTCTTTGTCTTCGTCCTGATCTTCTCGGAGCTGCGGGTTCCACCCGTCCAGCAGCGAAGCGTACTCCTCTGGGGAGTCCTCGGCGCGCTTGTCATGCGCGCATTGCTGATCGGAGCCGGGCTGTTCCTGCTCGCACGGTTTCATTGGGTAGTCTACCCTTTCGGTGCGCTCATCATTCTCGCAGCCATCCGATTGGTGTGGGGAAGCCAGAAGCAGCGGGAGGTGGTCGCCGCAGCGTGCGCTATCTGCAGCACCTGGGTGGCGCGGCTCATCCCGATCACTCCGGTATACCACGGGGGCAAGTTCGTCGTGCGCCAGCCCGAGCAGGGGAACCGCCTGGTCGCCACCCCACTGCTTGTGGCGCTGATCATCGTCGAAACGACCGATATCGTCTTCGCGCTCGACTCGGTCCCGGCAGTGCTCGCGGTTACGCGGGAGCCATTCCTGGTCTACACATCCAACATTTTCGCGATGCTGGGGCTGCGCTCGCTCTACTTTGTCCTGGCGGGAATTGTCGAGCGCTTTCGCTACCTACGCATTGGCCTTGCCGTAATACTCATCTTTTTCGGAGCGAGACTCCTGCTCAGCGAGGTCATCGAGGTCCCGAATCCCATCTCCCTGGGCCTGATCGCCGCGGCGCTCGGACTCTCCGTGATCGCGTCGATCAAGTGGCCAGGGCCGCAGACTGCCTGACGGCCGACAGCGAGACTAGTCGTCGCAGGTACGCGCCCACGGGATAATGTCCAGGCGCTCGAACGGGATCTCGCGCCCGTCGTCGCACAGCCCGAACTGCGCGGGTGCTTTGTACAGGCGCTCGAGGGCAGCGTCGATCTCGTTCAACTCCTGCGAAGCACGCGTCGCGTTGGATTCATCCAGCTCCTCGTCCATTGTGTCGGTTCCAAGGTCCGCTGCGTGAAGCGGCATCAGAGTCAGGTCTCCTGACTCCTCCTGCTGACTGGAGCCCGAGCGGTCGGCGACGATTCGGTTCACGAGCTTGACCGCACGCGCGCGCTCGTCCAGTAGGCGTTTCTCGAGGTGCGTGCGCTGCTCGGTTGTAAGCGACATGATTGCAATCTCCGGTTTACTGTTTCCTTGAATTTACGAGCATAGTTCGAGCCCGTCGTTGCGGACTCGTGCGGTCAGGGCACTCAGCGCGTCGATTACAACGTCGGCGCCTTGAAGTTCCTCTCGCGTGTGGGTGGTAGCCACTCCGATAACCCGCATCCCTGCGTTTCGTCCGGCATCAATCCCACTCGGCGCGTCTTCCACCACGACACAGGCTCCCGGCGCGATTCCGAGCTTCGCGGCAGCTACGAGGTAGCCTTCCGGATCGGGCTTGCCGCGGCTTACCTCGTCCCCGCAGACCATCACCATCGGTATGGGGAGACCGACGTGCCGAAGACGGTGCTCGGCGACCGCACGGTCTCCTGACGTTACGACGGCCCAACGATCGGGCGGCAGCGCCGCCAGCAGAGGCCGCGCACCGGGTACTTCCGATAGGCCCTTGGTGGTGCTCGCCTCCTGTGCGGACAGGGCGACGACCTCGGCTGCCGCATCCAGATGCGGCGCGACGAGCCGTATCGTGTCGAAGGCGCGGCGGCCGTGTGCCGAGCGGAGAACGGTATCCAGGTCGAGTGCGTGTCGGGCGGCCCAGACCCGCCAGGTGTGCTCGACCGATACGATCGAGTCTACGAGTACGCCGTCGAGATCGAAGATGAGAGCCTGACAATTGAGTCGGGCAACGCCGATGGTCATGCGAAAAAATACTGGGCTTTCGACAAGCGGGGGTGGGGAGGTTTTACATTTCCCAGCTTGAACTCAATGAGGAAACCAATGCGCCCGATTCTTAGCGGTATCGTTGCCGTCGCACTTATCGCCGCTTGCTCGAAAACCAAGACCGACGGAACGACTCCGGATAGCTTGGCGGCCGCCCAGGCTGATTCAGCTCGCCTCGTAGCGTCCCCGGGCGGCTTCATCCAGCCGGAAGCGGTGCGCTACGATCCCGACCAGGATATCTATTTCGTCAGCAGCTGGGGATCGGGCGCGCCCGACGCTAAGGACAACAACGGGTTCATTTCGCGGCTGACTCCGGATGGCGCGGTCGAGAGACCGAGGTTCGTCGCCGGCGGCACCGGCGGGGCGAGACTGCACGCGCCACGCGGGATGACCATCGTAGGCGACACGCTCTGGGTAGTGGACGCGGACGCCGTCCGCGGGTTTAATCGGAAGACCGGTGCGCCGCTGGCGACTGTGAGTTTCTCCTCCTACAAGCTTGGCTTCCTCAACGACATCGCGGCGGGACCCGATGCGCTCTATCTGACGGACACCGGAACGAATCAGATCTATCGAATCGCCGGTGGACGGATAACCGTCGCTCTCAAGGATTCCGCACTCGGCGGCCCCAACGGAATTACGTGGGATGCGTCAGGTAACCGCTTCATCGTCGTCCCCTACGGCGGAGGCGCGGGCATCATGGCGTGGACCGCGGGGAGCAAGACCCTCAGTCCAGCCGGCACCAGCACCGGCGCCAAGTACGACGGTGTCGAAGTTCTCTCCGGAGATCGCATACTGGTGGCGAGTCAGAAGGACTCGAGCCTGCATCTGTTCGCAGGCGGTTCAGGCCGCCCGATCATTCACACCGGTGGCGCGCCAGCCGACATCGGCGTCGACACCAAGCGGAATCGCGTCGCCGTTCCGTTCGTCGATCGCAATCTGGTGGAGATCTGGCAGCTTCCTGCGAAGTGACAGGTCCGACCAAAGAGATCTGACGCCGCTCAGGGGGCGCTCTTGCCCTCTGAGAGAAGCTTGGTCGTGAATCTCTGTCCCTCGGAGATTCGTTCGACTTCGACCGCGACTGCATCGACCGCCTGCTCAATTCGTTCGAGACGAGCTGTTACTTCCGGAGGAATGCGCGGATTCTTGGCTTCGGCGTCGATCTTTCGCGCGTATGCTCTCGCCAGCGGGATCCCGATGGCAAAGATGATGGCGGTGGCGAATGCGCCGAACATGACTACTACTTGGGGTGGCATCTCAGACCTCTCTCGAAAAAGCCTCTGCAATAGAAACCATTGCAGAGGCTTTACCTACGTCGGAGCCGGTTCTCTCACGGAGCAAGAGTGAACACCGTTACTGCTGGCTCGGGATTACCATAGAGATAGCCAAAGGGATAGATGGTATAGCGCAATATGAACTGCGATCCCTTTATCTCGTAGCGTGCATTCAGATAGGGGTCAAATATATATGGATCGGCGATTTGTTGACCGTCGACGAGATCCCACCAAATGCGCCGCGCCGACTTCCAATAGATTTGGTCTCCTTCAGTTGAATAAGTTCCCTCGATCCGTTCCCAACCGGAGAGCTCATTCTCCGGCTGGCCCTCGTAAAGGCCATAGCCCCGAATTTCCGAAGTGAAGGATCCATCGCTCCGGAACGTGAGTGAGCGCTGGTTTGAACTGATCCGCCCGACCTCGAGTGCTGCCACCCAGCTGCCGGCGGGCGATGGTTTGAGGTCTGTAGTGCCTGCGCATGCTACAGAAAATGTGAGAGCCAGGACAGAAGAACAAAGACCAAGAGCCTTCATTATGTCACCACGCTGAGGATTTCCTTTGAACGGAGCTTGGGCCACGTTAGCGGATTAATAGAGCGTTGTCCAAGGATTTGGCCTCACGGGCACAATCAAGAGAAAAACCCCGACAACGGAAGCCGTTGCCGGGGCTAGAGATAGATCAGTCGGGGCGACTGGATTTGAACCAGCGACCTCCTGCTCCCGAAGCAGGCGCGCTACCGGGCTACGCTACGCCCCGAATACAAACATCGATTTGGTGGAGAACCCACATCTTAACAGATAAGCCGGAGCTATGGGAGCCTCGGCAAACACTCAATCCGCCCTCGATAGACGATTGAATTGGAAGCGAAGCTCGACGCGGCGAGTCCTCGGAAGCGGGCTTCCAATGTTGCACTCTCCGGGAAACAGGTGAGTATTGCGAAAAGCTCGCCGATCTCAGGCGGCGCCGCCCGCTCTCCTTTCCTCCTGCCTCGGAGCGCTAATGGTTTCCCTCCTTCGTACATCGCACGTTCGCATGCTGGCCATCGTTTACCGGACGGCCGTCCTGCTTGTCATCGGTCTGGCCTTCAGTCCGCGCGTGATCTCGGCCCAGACGTCGGCGATTCTGACCGGCCGCATCACTGATCGCCAAACCGGACAACCACTCTCCGGCGCACGCGTTTCGGTACCCGCAACGGGCCAGAGCACCGTCTCGCGCAACGATGGCACCTACCGAGTCACTCTTCCGGTTGGCCGAAATCCGATTTCTATCCACTTCGTCGGCTACACACCACGTCATGACACCGTCATGGTTGGTGCGGGCGAGTCACCAACGCGCGACTACGTTCTTGAAAAAGGAATCACGGAGCTCAACTCCGCCGTGATCACGGGGACGCGGTCACACGATCGCACTGTGCTCCGGTCGCCGGTGCCCGTTGATGTCCTCACTCCGACGGAGATTCGTCAAACCGGATTGGTCGAGACCAGCCAGATCATTCAGCTTCTCGCCCCCTCCTTCAATTTTCCGCGGCCCACAATCGCTGATGGAACCGATCACATTCGTCCTTCGACCTTGCGGGGTCTCGGGCCCGACCAGGTTCTCGTTCTTGTCAACGGGAAACGGCGTCACACCAGTGCGCTCGTGAACGTCAACGGCACCGTCGGCAGAGGTTCGACGGGGGTCGACCTCAATGCGATTCCCGCCAGCGCGATCGAGCGCATCGAGATTCTGCGTGATGGTGCGGCGGCCCAGTACGGCTCGGACGCGATTGCCGGAGTCATCAACATCATCCTCAAGTCGGACGAGTCGACTGACCTCGAATACCAGGTGGGATCGAGCTACACCAACCTCAAAGGATTGCCTGGCGGTAAGAAGCTGACCGATGGCGACGTCAGCGCGGTTTCCGGGAACGCCGGAACGATCTTTCGGGAAAACGGATTCCTGCACGTCACCGGACAGTACGAGAATCGCGGGTCGACGAACCGGTCGCTTCCGGACACTCGCGTACAGTATTTCGCCGGCAACCCACTTAACGCAGATCCGCTGCTGAACAATCAGGGCCTCCACTTCAGGCAGGGCGACTCGCGCGCAAACGATGTTGCATTCTTTGCGAACAGCGCGCTTCCCGCGTTTTCGAGCGGAGCTCAGATCTATGCCTTCGGCGGCATCAGCCACCGGAATGGTCAGGGCGCGGGCAATTGGCGCCTGCCGAGCAACAACAACACCGTGCGAGATCCGACGTTTTATCCAAACGGCTTTCTGCCGATGATCAACAGCACCATCGGCGATTACTCCGGAACCGTTGGGCTCAAGGGCGATGCGCGCGGCTGGACGTATGACCTGAGCACCGTATACGGTCACAATCTCTTCGATTTCGACATCAGCCAATCGGTCAACCCAACCTTGGGAACAGCGAGCCCAAAGGACTTCTACGCGGGCTCTCTCAAGTTTGGAGAGCTGACTGCCAACTTCGATCTGGTGCGTGCTTTCCCTATCGGTGCCGCGCCGCTCAACGTTGGTATCGGCCTCGAGGCAAGACGCGACAGCTACGGCGTCGTCGAGGGCGAGCCGGATTCGTATCGCGATGGTGGTGTGAAGGTGCTCGACGGTCCGAATGTCGGCGCTCAGCCGACGCCTGGGTCCCAGGTCTTCGCCGGGTTTCGGCCAACCGATGCGGGCAATTACAGCCGCACGAATTACGCGGGATACATCGACTTCGAAGCGAGTCCTCTCGAGAGGCTCCTGATCGGGTTGGCGGGCAGGACGGAGCACTATAGCGATTTCGGATCGGCGACCATCGGAAAGGTCTCGGGGCGATTCGAGCTCTTCCCGGGGTATGCCATCCGGGGCGCGTTCAACAGCGGCTTCCGCGCGCCGTCGCTCGGTCAGAACTTTTTCTCCTCGACCGCGACGAATTTGCTTCCCATCAACGGCGTTCTGACGTTGGTGGAGGTCCGCACGTTCCCAGTGGCGAGCGGAGTGGCCAGGGCGCTCGGCGCCCAGCCTCTCAAGGCGGAAAAGTCTGAGAACGTCAGCGTCGGCCTGGCGCTGCAACCGGTATCGAATCTCTCGATCACCAGCGACTACTATCGCATTCTCATTCGCGACAGGATCGTGTTCTCCGGAAATTTCGGCGGGACGGCGATGACGAATTTTCTGGCGGCGCAGGGTTTTCCGGGTGTCGGCCAGGCCCGCTTCTTCACCAACGCCATCAACACTCGCACCAATGGACTCGACATCGTCACGCGGTACGCACTCGACTTTGGCACCCGCGGTGTTACTGGCTTCACCGGAGGGTACAATCGCACCGAGACGGTCGTGACCCATGTTGATAGCACGCCGCCCCCATTGAGCGCACAGAACTCGGTTCTTTTTGACCGGCTCGAGCGAGCCAGGATCGAGGAGGGTCAGCCCCACAAAACAGTGAGCCTGACGCTCGATCACACGATCCGACGGTTCAACGTGACGCTCCACACTACCCGCTTCGGCGAGGTTGGAGCGCGCGGGCTCACCCTCCCGGCACTCGACCAGAAGTACAAGGCGAGATGGATCACCGACGCCAACGTAACCATCCCGCTCCTTAGACATCTGGCAACGACGTTCGGCGTGAACAACATCGCCGACGTCTACCCAGCCGAGAACATTCCGGCGAACAACAACAGCGGGATCTTCCCCTACAACGGCATCTCTCCGTTTGGCTTCAACGGGCGCTTCCTCTACGTCCGGGCCCGGTGGGAGAGGTAATGCCGGGCGTCAGGTGCATAAGAAAGGGCCCCGAAAGGGCCCTTTTTTACGCCATCCAGTAAGCCATTTCGGCGCGAATGCACTCTGCAAAGCAGGTCGCAATTCGCGGCAAACCGGTCGTTTAGCGTACATTTGTGATATATTTAAGTTATTATTTCCCAATAAGTTAGCTTTGGTGGTCGGGGGCAAATTCGGAGCGCAATTTTGGGTTGCGGAAGGCCGGAGGATCGCGTCTTCATGGTAGCGAGGACGGCTTAAACACCCGAAGTGGCTGCGCCTCACACCGACAATTCACTGGGAGTACAACTCTAATGAACGCGACCCGTTTTCTTCTGGCCGCGATGGTGCTGGGAACAGCCATCGGCGTTGAGGCCAATGCACAGTGCAGTGGCAACGCCGGAAGCTGCAACACCACGAACACCGCTTCTGTATCCGTCAACGCACTCGTCAAGCTCGGTATGAGCGGCGCCGCAACTTCACTGACTTCGCCGACGGCGGATCAGATCGAAGCCGGAGCGGTCATCGCCGATGCAGGCCCGACCTTCACGGTCAAGGCCAATCGCAGCTGGACGCTTAACATCAAGACTACGAATGCTACTATCTGGACGTACGCCGGAGCATTCGCCGGCACGAAGCCGATCAGCGACCTGACCTGGTCCAATGCCGCTGCTGGCACCTTCGCGAACATCGGTACCAGCGATGCCGTGTTCCTTTCCGGAGCTTCCGCTACGAATGGTTTCGCGGCGCAGGCGTTTTTCAGAACCGTGTGGGCGGCTGGTTTCGTTCAGCCGAGCAATGTTCCAGGTACGTACAGCTTGCCAGTTGTCTTTACACTCTCGGCGCCGTAATTCGCGGTCGCTGCTCCAAAATCCAACCGCTTTCCTATCCCTCGAGGATTACTTAAATGAGCAACAAAAAGGGTTTCACCCTCATTGAGCTTCTGATCGTGGTCGTCATCATCGGCATTCTTGCCGCGATTGCGATTCCGAAGTTCGCGAACACGAAGGACAAGGCGTATGTCGCAGCGATGAAGTCCGACCTGCGCAACATGGCGACCTACGAAGAGCAGTACGCCGCCGACAACGGTGGTGCATACTTCGGTGGAACCGCGACGTCAGCGGCTCCCCTTCAGGGCTTCAGCCCGTCGCAGAACGTGACCGTCGTAGTTGTGAACGTTGCCGGCCCGCCGCCGTCATGGAGCGCGACCGCAACGCACTCGCAGTCAGCGAAGGTTTGCAGCATGGTGAACGGCGTTATCACCTGCGTCTAATTTCGAGATCTGGTTACAAAGCGGGGCCGGCTGAAAAGCCGGCCCCGTTTTGCTTTCCGGGCTACTGCCGATCACCCCTTCGGGTCCAGAATCTCTCCAATCTGATGCTCCACCCCCTCGAGATGCACCCGCGTCTCGCGGTTCGATGCCCGAGGAACGGCACGGCGGATCTCGCCGCGTAGCGATACCAGTTCCCCTCTCAGCTCATTTCGCGCGTCGAGGAGGAGTGGTGTCGGTGGAGTGAATCCCGGGAATGGTGGAAGGGTATTGGCTGCTGCCGGAGGCGGGTTCAGCTTGCGGTCCAGCTGGGTCAGGAACTCGTTCTGAAGCGTGCGTCTGTAAGGATCTATCGACACTCGTGACTGGGCCAACTCGGTCCAGACCCCCCGCCTCAAATCATCCAGCATCGAAGCGAGCGAATACGCGCTCCCCTTGTCGGAGGCGAGCGCTTCGTTCTCCAACAGCCTGTTTAACCGCCCATCATTCAGAAGGCTCGTCAATACGCGGCCCTGGGCGTTCGTGATACGCGTGATCATGCCACCAGCCTCGATCCTCCGCGCGATACCGGGTTGGATCAAATAGGTCGGGGTCTGAAACACGTTCTCGTTGATGAACCGCATCGCATCCTGCTGTCTTGCCCTCGACAGCGGCGTGTACACCGCACCCGACTGGCTCCCGGATTTGTATTGCACCTGTTCCCCGCCAACGACGGTCGCCACGTGATTGGCCTCCGTCCCCCATTGCTGAACGGTGCGGTCGTAGAGCTCCCGGAGGTCGTCGTTGTCCTCGCCCGGTATCGTCGCCGTGGTAGCGATGTACGAGACCACGCGGCGCAGATTCCGGAATCCAAGCCCGGTCGATTTGACGGGATCTGCGTCTCCCACCGCCTCGTTCAGTGTCCCGTACCCGCCCTCGTTGTTCTCGGAGAAGCGGTACCAGGGAATTGTGTCCTGCACCCGCGCCCATTGATCGAGGGTCGGCCTCTCCTGATCGGACGTCCTGACTCCGGGAATTGGGGCGTACCCCCACCTGATGGCGAACTTGTCGTAAGGGCCGATCCCGGGGACGATGTCTTCGATCGCGATGTTGTCCTCGGGCTGCGCGACGTAGTTGAAGCGCGAGTAATCCATGATCGACGGCGAGTGTCCCATGCGGCGCACCCAGCTCGCGCTGCGAACACTGTCGGCCGGATAGGTCGAGCTGCCGATCTGATCGTGGCGAAGTCCGAGCGTATGGCCGATCTCGTGGGCGACGACGAACTCGAGGAGCCTTCCCATCAGTGAATCGGGGAAGGGCAGCGTCCGCGCACGCGGGTCGAGGGGTGAGGCCTGCGTGAAGTACCAGGCGCGCTGAAGGTTGAGAACGTTGTGGAACATGCGGATGGAGCCGTTCAGGATCTCGCCAGTTCTCGGATCGCTGACGTGCGGACCCTGCGCATTCTCGATCGTCGAAGGAAGCCAGCGTATGACTGTGTGCCGCACATCCTCCGCTGACCAATCCGGATCATTCGCCGGCGGATCCATGGCAATGATCGCGTTCTTGAATCCAGCCGCTTCGAACGCCGGCTGCCAATCGAGAATCGCCTTTCTCACCCATGGCTTCCACTGCTCCGGCGTTGCGGGGTCGACGTAGTAGACGATCGGCTTCACCGGCTCCGAGAGCGCCGCGTCGG
>Ga0193698_1000038_pt1 | contig 19296 bp, 14 predicted proteins | sample L3c1metaG_FD_165512 | JGI IMG/M metagenome (GOLD analysis project Ga0193698, IMG submission 165512) | Soil microbial communities from a riparian zone of the East river system, Colorado, United States - L3c1 | ecosystem: Environmental > Terrestrial > Soil > Riparian zone | place: USA: East River... | reverse complement strand
GCCGGCGGGTACAATCGCGCCGGGGAAATACTATCTGGTTCAACTCGCGAGCAACGCCGCAGTCGGTGCGTCACTGCCGACACCGGACGCCACCGGGGCGACCAACATGTCGGGAACTTCGGGCAAAGTGTTGTTGACACGGCCCGGCTTCAATCCCGGAGCCGTGGCGTGTCCGGTGGGAGGCATGGTCATCGATCGCGTCGGCTACGGCACTGCAGCCAACTGCGCGAGCGAGTGGGGTGGAGTTACTGCAAACGTGAGCAGTTCAACCGCCGCCTTTCGAAAGAACGATGGCTGCATCAAAACGGGAAGCGTCGCCAGCGACTTCATCGTGCTTGCGCCGAATCCGCACAACAACGGCAGCCCGATCAAGCACTGCGCCGAGCCGCCGCGGCCGCAATCGTCGGCGACCATCGTCATCAACGAGCTGATGGCTGATCCCGCCAACGCCGAGAACGCGAGCTGGGGCGAATGGTTCGAGGTCCACAACTATGGAACGCTACCGATCAACTTGAAGGGCTGGACCATCGTGTCGGGCGGCACGAGCCAGCCCAATCACACTATCGCCACAGACGTCATCGTAGCCCCGGGTGATTTCGCCGTGCTCGGCCGTGGTGCGGATGGCGAGCGCAACGGTGGAGTTACGCTCGACTACATCTACTTCGTCGGCACGGCCACGACGATTTGGCTCGACGACAGCGACTATCTGATGCTGGTCGACGCCGACGGCGCGCGCGCCGACTCAGTGGCGTGGACGAGCATGCCGCACGGCGTCACGCGAGCGCTCAGGAACGCGTCGCTCCCCCACGCGGACGTGAACGGCACGAGCTGGGGCTACTCGACGACCATTTTCGGGGCCGGCGATTACGGCACCCCGGGCGCTCAGAACGGGACTCTCGCCGATGTTGCGCCGATCGTCAGCGCGAACAAAATCACTATCAGCGGCCGGACGGAGGCCGATGCTCCTTTGCCTGTGGGATTCGAGGCGCAGGTATTTGCAACCGAACTGACCGCGGGCGGCGATACTATCAAGACGACGTTTGCGTGGGCGGCATTGACCCCCGGCATTGCGACGATCGATGACCGCGGTGTGATCCATGCCGTCGCGGCGGGAACGGCACGATTCCAGGTCACCGCGCAGGATGGTACGGCACGCGTCCACACGCTGGCCATGACCACGCCAGTCGCGAGCGCGAGTGCGGTCTACCTGGACAACGCTGCGTTCGGCGAACCAAGCGACGACGATCCGTCGGACGACTTCGTCGTTCATCGCCCGCAGTATACGACATCGTTCAATGGGAGCCGCGGCATTCCGAACTGGGTCGCCTACGATCTGAACACGACGGACATCGTCGCTGGACAGGATCGTTGCAACTGCTTCACCTTCGATCCCGAGCTCGAGGCCGCCCACTTCACGCGCTACACCACCGCGGATTACACCGGCGCAGGCGCCTTCGCCGGTTATGGCATCGATCGCGGGCACATGGTGCGCTCATTCGATCGCACCGCTGGAACGCTCGACAACGCGCGTACCTTCTACTTCTCCAACGTGGTCCCGCAGGCGTCGGATCTGAATCAGGGGCCGTGGGCCAACATGGAGAACTACCTCGGCGCGCTCGCTCAGACTGGGGCCAAGGAAGTCTACATTTACGCGGGCCCCGCAGGCAGCAAAGGCACGGTGAAAAATGAAGGCAAGATCACGATCCCCGAATACACCTGGAAGATTGCGCTGGTCATGCCGCGCGGCGAAGGCCTGGCAAACGTGCACGACTATAGGGATGTCGAGGTAATTGCAGCGGTCATGCCCAACATCGCAGGCGTCCGCAACGTCGATTGGCAAACCAACTACGTAGTAACAGCTGATTCGGTCGAGAAGCTGACCGGCTATAGCTTCCTCTCGCTCTTGAGTGCAAGGACACAACGTGCGCTCAAGACGGGGACGAAGCCCCCGCTCGGGAACATTGATGGCCCGTACAGCTCGCCGGAAGGAAGCGCCGTAAGTATGAGCGCGGCGGCATCGCTCGATCCAAACGGAACCATCGTGTCGTACCAATGGAAGTTCGGCGACGGCACCGTTGCGTCCGGCCCGTCGGTTTCACACACGTATGCGCAGAATGGCTCGTATCAGGTGAGCATGGTGGTAACGGACAACGATGGGCTCGTAGACACAGTCTCGACGTCAACGCGCGTGGCCAACGTTGCTCCAGCAATACTCGCATTCGACGGTGCCACACTGTTGCCGGGCGAGACGTACAGTGCCAGCGGCAGCTTCACCGATCCAGGCGCGGATTCGTGGAGCGCCACGGTCAACTATGGCGACGGTTCGGGCCCGAATGCGCTCGCCCTCGAGGGCAAGACGTTCTCGCTCTCACACACGTACGCCAGTCCGGGGACGTTCACGGTCACGGCGAGCGTGTTCGATCAGGATGCGACAGGCACCAACACACAAATCGTGACGGTGATCTCCACGCCTAAGGCCGTAGGGACGCTTTCGGACATGATCGATCAACTGGTCGCTCGCGGAGTAATCTCGACGGGCAACGGTAACTCGCTCAATGCCAAGCTCGACGCAGCGTCGCAACAGCTGGCCCTTGGGAACGGGACCACAGCCGCAAATCAAGTGCGGGCGTTCTCCAATGAGATAAACGCGCTCGTAAAGTCGGGGCGGCTTGGGTCAGCGCAGGCCAAAGGACTCGAGGCTCTGGCGACACGAATCATCTTCGCGGTCGGGAACTAGAAAACAACAACCCTGGGAGAGCGCGCCTAACGCCCCACTGAGGTACCCGGGACCCCTTTCCCGGCGTCGATGCTGCTGAACAGACGCATCTACTAGCGCCGGTTCAAACCTTGCCCCCATTCGCTATCGAGTCCGCAGCAAAGAGGACAATGATCGAACGGGCGGAAGATGTCGGCGGCGGGCGCGGCTGATGAGTGATTCAAAGGACGCGGCACTCGCGGCGGAGGGGGACTTCGAGGCCTTCGAGCGTCTGTACCGGAGGTACCTCAGCCGCATCTACTCGCTGTGCGCTCGATTGTCGGGAAGCCACGCGGAAGGGCAAGAGCTGACCGAAGATGTTTTTGTGAGAACGTGGGAGATGCTGCCCCAGTTCAGCGGCGAGACCGCATTCGCCGCCTGGCTCCACAGGCTGGCAACCGACGTGGCTTTAAACGGGCGGAAAGTATTTGAAACGACCGCCGCCACGATCGAACAGGAAGGCTCAGCTGCCGAACGGTCAAACGATTCTGCGAGCTCTTCCGAGGATGACGAGAAACTCGATCTTTCTCAGGCGATCGATAGACTGCCGGCGGGCGCGCGGAGAATCCTCGTGCTGCACGACGTGGAAGGATACCAACACGAGGACATCGCGGAAATCTTCGGAATCACGCCTGGCAGAAGCAAGGCGCAGCTGCAGCGGGCACGGGTGCTGCTTAGAGAAGTGCTGGGACGATGACCACATTCAATCTGACGTGCGAAGCCGTTGAGGCGACTCTTCCCGACTACCTCGACGGAACTCTGGAAGGGTGGGTGCGCTCATCCATTGAGGAGCACCTCGCTGAGTGCGCGCGCTGTACCGGTCTCGCCCGCGACCTGCGGAACAATGCGCGCGAAGCTGCTGCGCTGCCGGCTCTCCTTCCCGAACGCGATCCATGGCCACGAATCGCCGGTCGCATCGGGGTTCCCGTAACCCTTTCCGAGCCGTTGGCGGAAAGTGCGCCTGCGCCGTTTACGCCGACAGCTGAGCCAATAGTTTTGGCGAGCGAAGCAGCTCCTCCGACAGCCGAGCCGCCCGTGCTGACGCCCGAGCCGCCCGTGCTGACGCCCGAGCCACCCGTGCTGACAACCGCGCCGCTCGCGCTGACGCTCGAGCCGCCCGTGGTGACAACTGAGCCGCCGGCGCCGGTGAGCGAACCGCTCCTCCCTTCACCCAAAGCGCCGGCGCGTACATCTGCGCCGAGACCTGTGTCTCCCAGCCGCCGCGAAAAAAGCTGGCGACCGCAGTGGACGGGTCTGACCAGGGCTGCGGCGCTCGTACTTGTGACTGCCGGAACGACCTTTCTTCTTACTAGGGAGTGGCTCGGCCCGGCTCGAGTCCCAAACGTTGCGATCGATATGGGCACAGGGAAACGCGTCTCGAATGAGAGACTGGCGGCCGAGCCGGGAATTCGAGGGCCATCGGCGGGACGCGGGCAACTCGCACCGGATTCGATTGCCATGCCTCCTTCTGGTCAACTGGGCTCGGCGCTGACGGTGTCGGCAATATCGGCCGCGCAGCTCACCCCTTCGCCCGAAGACGTGGTGTACGACAAGGAAATCAACGTGCTACAGAGGATAGTCCGACGTCAGAGGGCCGAGCTCGACACTTCGACAGTCGCCGAGATCGAAAAGAATCTGCGGACTCTTGATTCAGCGATTGCCCAGATCAGGGCCGCCCTGAAAAGGGATCCGGGAAGCTCCCTGCTTGGCGGTCAGGCCTCGCGGACACTCGAAATGAAGGTCGAGCTACTGCGGAGGGCGGCGATGCTGCGATCCAGCACCTGACTGTAACCCAAATGAAAATCGCTCAGCTTATCGGCGCCGTCACCTTCGGCGTGGCGCTTCCCCTTTCTTTAATGGGGCAGGAACGAGCGCGACTCGATACGACCGTACGTCTCAATCTACGAGGCACTGTCGATCTTTCACTCCTGTCGGGGAAGATCACCGTCCGTGGATGGGAAATGCCCGACGTCAAGATTCTGGCGACGACGGAAATTGGCACCCTGCGTTTTGACGCCACTTCAAACAGGGTCGCACTGCGGGTGGAGCAGGATCGGGAAGGAGGGAGAGCGCGGGGGGACGCGAGCTACGATGTGTCGGTTCCGCGGGGGACTCGCCTCAGAATGCAGGCCGGATCTGGAACCGTTACGGCCAGCGGATCACAGGGTGAAGTTTCCGCAACGACTGTCAGCGGCGCCATTGACGTCAGCGGTGGAAGACGACAGGTAACGCTCGAATCGGTATCGGGACCGATCAGGGCATCACAGCTTTCCGGCGATCTCCGCGCCCAGAACGTGAGCGGGAGTATACGCGCCGAAAATGTCTCGGGACGCCTCGAAGCGTGGACCGTCAGAGGAGCGATCCGGCTGATCGGCCTGCGATCGAACGACATCCGCGCTGAGACGGTGGGTGGCGACATCGTTTATACCGGGCGCGTTGCTACGGGAGGGACCTACGACTTCGAATCGCACTCGGGCACGATTCGCCTTACCATCCCGCGCAGCGCCGGTGCCCATTTCAGACTCGAGACAGTTAGCGGGGTTGTCCAGTCCGATTTCCCAGCCGAGACGGCGCCTGCCCAGGGAGGACGAAAGGGCGGTCGCGTCGAGTTCACTATCGGTGACGGGGGAGCCAATGTGACGGCCCGGACTTTCAGCGGACGGATTTCTGTAAAGAGTGAGGCAGATCCTACGATTCGAAGAGATTCAGCCCCAATCATTCGGAGAGATTCGGTCTCGACGCCCCGGAAGGATTCAGCCCCAATCATTCGGAGAGATTCAATCTCGACGCCTCGAAGAGATACAGCCCCGCAACGAATGCCAAAGGGGGGACTCGAACCCCCACGGATTGCTCCACTGGATCCTAAGTCCAGCGCGTCTACCAATTCCGCCACTTCGGCGCTCGCGTCCCAAAGATAGCGACCGCCTTGGGCGGCATCAAAGCGATCGACCCGCCACCAACGCAGAAAAAAGAAAAGCCCCCGCCAGTCGCGCGGGGGCTTTACTATGAGCTACGAAAACGTTCTGCTATCTGCCCACTTGCAGATTGACGATTCTCGGAGCGTGCGTTGCGTCGACCAGCGAAAAAACCTTCAGACTGACGTACTCGCCGTCCTTCAAGCGTCCCAGCGCCTGCTGGAGATCGCTCGCCGTGTTGATGACACGTGCCGGCGCCGGATAGAGAACTTCCGTGATCACGTCGTTCCTAAAGAGCTTGTCCTCGGCGGGGCCGCCCGGGATAACGTCCGACACCATCACTCCACGGACAGGCGCGGTCATTCTCGCCTGTGCAGCGAGCTCGGTGCTGACCGGCGCTACGGAGATTCCAAGCGCCGGGTGAACGATTCCACCGCCCGACGGCTCGGTGCGTGTCGTCGTCGTCGCCACCTGCTGATCCTTCGGCGCCTCCATCAACGTCACACGGAATTTCTTGCGCTGGCCGTAACGCATGGCTTCGATATCGATTGCGTCGCCAGGATTATGGTTGCGAACGATTCTCTGTAGCGTGCTGACGCGATCGACCGGCTGTCCATCGGCGGTAATGATCACGTCGCCCGGCTGCAGGCCGGCACGCTTCGCGGGTGTGTCATCGGACGGAAAGTTGCGAACGAGCACGCCGCGAATGTCCTTGACGCCCGCGACCGCTGCGTCTTCCGGGCTCACATCATCGATGCCGATGCCGAGTGCAGGTATGCGAACTCGTCCGTGCGCGATGATCTCGTCCATCACACGCCTTGCGAGCGTGATCGGAATCGCGAAGCCGTAACCGGCGTTGTACCCAGTCGGGCTGGCAATCGCGCTGTTGATTCCGATTACTTCACCGCGCGAGTTGACGAGCGGACCACCGGAGTTGCCGGGGTTGATTGCAGCGTCCGTCTGGATCAGGTCGCTGATCGCGTACGCGTTCGTTCCGTTTGGATTCATCAGGTCCGCGAGGCTGCGCCCTTTCGCGCTGATGATTCCCGCGGTGACGGTATTCTCGAGGCCAAGCGGATTCCCGATCGCGAGCACCCACTCGCCGATGCGCGAAGCGACATCGTTTCCGAGAGAGACGGTGGGGAAGTTACCTCCATCGATCTTGATGACCGCGACGTCGGTCGTGCGATCGTGTCCGACGACTTTGGCGGTGAACACGCGATGGTCCATCATGCGAACAGTCACTTTGTCGGCGATCGTCTCACGATCCGAGTTGGTGACGACGTGGTTGTTGGTGAGGATGTATCCATTCTGCGTCACGATGAATCCCGAGCCCTGGCCGCGCGTGGGGCGCGATTGCTGAGGGATGTCGAACTGACGGAAGAAGTCTTCCATTCCAGGCGGAACGTTTTGCGGGGTGCCGCTGCGTCCGCGCTGCGTGCTCGGAGTGGATCGCGCCGCGCTGAACACTTCGATCGATACGACGGCCGGAGTGACGTTGTTCGCGATGGCGACGAATGCGTTGCTCGCTTCGGCGATTGGCTGAATCTGCGCCGCGCTCGGACGACTCTGCGCGAATCCAAGCTTCGTCCAGTTCATTCCTGAAGCGACTATGAGTCCGCCAATGAAGGCGGTGATTGCGGCTACGTAGAGCCGCGCTCTGTGCATACCAATTGACATGCGACTATGTGGCTAAAGGGTGTAACTGTGAGACACGACATCGTGGCAACGGGTTTCACGCCTGCTTTGGCCGATGCGAATCACGAGCGAAAAAAAAACGTCCCGCTGCTTCTCTATTAGTACGCGCGAGAAGGCAAGTTGCTCCATTGAATCTATCGCGGATCTTCCGCCGAGCGGATGAGCGGCTCTACCCGAATCGGAGCGGAGCAAAGTATGAAAACTCCAAGGGTCAGGGGAAACCCCCGCCAAACGGCTATGCACCAAACATTCATTTTTATTGGCTCAAAACGTTCCAATAGGGTCGTCAAAGACCGCGCAAATTGTGGAAAACCCCTGTAACGAAACGATGAGGCTGTAAAAAAACATTACAACGTTATAGATGAGCTTGGCGGGGGCGATTTTCGTAAGTCTAACGGCTATAACGACTTAGTGGTCGGCATAACGGTTGCCTTAGGGGGGCCCGTCGCTACCGCCACCCTCAACCCGCTGCCAGATGATCCGCTCCACCCGGTTTCGGTCACTTCCAGCCATCCTTGGCGCCTTCGTCATAGCCTCGTGCTCTGATGCGGGCGTTTCGAATCTGACGGCGCCTGCCGACGCCATCGCCGGCCGATCGTCGGACGCCCCGCTCAGCCAGCCAGCACTTGGGACCTCCAGCACCAGCAAACACGGTCTCGAGCTGCGCTCCCTGTGGTGGGACAAGAAGCACAAGAATCAGGTCAGAGTCTCCAAGACCATCGACCAGCTTGGCGGTACGATCTCGATTGCCGAGACCGGGTTGACGATGGTCTTTCCAGCAGGCGCCGTAACCAGTCCCCTCCAGATCACGGTCACCGCGGATGCGGATTACGTCGCGTACAAGATGGATCCCGCGGGAACGACATTCCTTCAGGACGTAGTCGTCACGCAATCTCTGGCCAGCACCGAGCTCAAGGGCCAGACGTTAAGGAGCCAGCTGTTCGCGGCCTACATCGCCGACGACAGACTGAAGCTCAGTGGAAAGGTGCCGGTTCTCGAGATCGAGCCGTCGCACACGATTTTCTCGACGATCTCTCGCATACCGATCGCGCACGTCTGGATCATAAGGCACTTCTCCCGCTACATGCTCGCGTCAGGCTGATCAACCCCCACCGCCCACCAGGTCTCATAACCATGATTCGCTCAAGGTTCATTCGCTCCGTCGCGCTCACTCTCAGCTTCACGCTCGCGCTCTCCTGCTCCACGGACATAGCCCCGACCGCGCCTATAATGGCGCCTGTCGCGGCACAGGACGGGCTCATTTCGGGTCTACTCGGCGTTGTGACCGGCCTGCTCGGCTCGGTTCTCAAGGTCATCGTTGGTGTGGTCGCGCCGAGGGACGTTCACGTTGTGAAGTGGGCTCCATCGCACGTGAATCAGACTCGGTCGGTTTCGGGGTACATCGGATACAGTGGCGGTACGCTCTCGATACCCGCCTCTGATTTTACGATCACCTTCCCGCGTGGCGCGCTGTCGACGACCACCAAGATTACGATCATCTCGGACGGAAGTGGTTACGTGTCTTACGACATGTACCCGCATGGCATCACCTTCTCCACGCCGGTCATCGTCACCCAGCAGCTGAGGAACACCTCTGTCTACGGTACTTCTCAGGCCTGGAACTCGTTCGGCGCGTACTTCCCGCAGGATCTGCTCGACCTGAGCGGAACGGTGAAGGCTGCCGAAACTACGACCACGACTATCTTCGCGGCTCCTTCGGGAGGCACGCCGGCGATCCAGACATGGTCGCTACGGCACTTCTCGCGATACATGCTTGCGTCCGGTTGAGCGAACTCATACTCGGACCACAACGCAGGATCCAAGTGTTATCCCAGCCGCGCGGCCACGTCGAGCTCCTCCAGGACGTGGACCGCGCGTGCTCGCTCGTGGGGCGGCGCGGCCGCTTCCGCTTCCACCTCTACGGGTAAGCCACCAATGAATTCACTGCGAGTTTTCCGATCCGGTACGATAGCTGTTGCGACCTTTTTGGCGCTCTCGTGTGCGGATAGTTCAGCGCCAACTGACCCGCTACTCTCGGGCGCGACTGACACTGGCTCCGACGCGAGCACGGGTACGGGCGGTACAGCCCCCGCACCAGTTGCATGCTCTGACAGCTGGATCCAGCCAAGCTTTTCGAGCTCCGGCAAGAGTGTAAAAGGAGCCAGGTGGATCTCGACGCGTGAACCTGTTGAGCTGACCGTCTCAGGCGTTATCGGTCCGGAGGGAGGAAGTCTGACGATCCCGGGCTCCCAATTCCTGATCTATTTCCCCAAGGACGCGCTCTCCAAGTCCACGGCGATTACGATCACGTCGAAAGAGAGCCCATGGATAACGTACGACATGAATCCGCACGGGACTGTCTTCCGCAAACCCGTGGTCGTGCTCCAGGGACTCGAGAACACAGAGATATTCGGGACGTTGGCCGCATGCTCGGCCTACGGCGCCTATCTGCCCACGGGTAGTGAGGTCATCGGTGCAGACGACACGGCGTCCGCTACCGAGACGACGATGTCTTACACCGTCTCGGGATTCATCACGTGGATGCAGTTCTCGTCGCCCCAGACCTCAGTATGGATTATCAACCACTTCTCGAGGTACATGCTGGCTTCGGGCTGAGCGTATACGCCTGACGCCAAACAAGAGGATCTCAATGGCATCCACCGAAATGAGGCCAAGTCAAGTTGCTGCATTCTGACGTAGACCGCGCGCGAGAACTCGTCGAGATGGCGCGAGTTGCGGAGCAGCACGAGCAAACCGCCAAGGCGCTCGGTCTCTATGACGATGCGCTGAGTCAGTTCAGCTCCGACAGCGGCGATCCGTTCCTTGCTGACGTGCTCAGATGGAAAGGCACGCTGCTGCGAGAACGCGGAGAAACGGAGGCTGCGTACCGTTGCTATGCCCAAAGCATGGCGAAGGCTGCGCTTGCCGCTTCGCCGGGGCGGCAGGCACACGCGCTCAATTGCCTCGGCACGATCGCGCAGCGGCGCGGCGATCCAAAGGAGACGGAGCGCCTGTACGCCAAGGCGTCAAGGCTCGCCGAGGCGGCGGGCGAGACCAGACTTCTTGGAATGATCGAACAGAATCGTGGAGTCCTGGCAAACACTCGCGGGGATTTCGACAGCGCGGCGGCTTTCTACTCGAAGAGTCTGACCGCCTTCGAGAAGACAGGCGACAACGAGCCGATGTCGTGGATCCTGAACAATCTCGGGATCCTTCACACCAAGATTCAGAACTTTGCCGAAGCACGCACCTTTCTTGAGCGCGGGTTGACCATCGCGACAAACCGGCACGATGCCGTGGTCGAAAACGTCATCACGCTCAATCTTGCGGAAGTTTGGGTCGGTCTCGGCCGGCTGGATCTCGCCGATGAGATGTGCGCGAAGGCGCTGGAACAGGCGCAGCGCCGCGCCGACCACCTGACCGCCGCCGGTGCCCTCAAGGTGCGCGCGGCGATCGAGCGCCAGAGAGGCGCGCTCGACAAGAGCATCGCCACGCTCCGCATCGCTCTGTTCGAAGCGGAAGGAGCGGAGGATCGTCTGCTCCACGCGGAGATGCTGCGTGAGCTGGGTGAGATCTCGCGGGCCCTCGGCAACGCCGGTGCAGCCCGGTCAGCTTGGCGCGAAGCCGTGGACGCCTTTGAAGGCGTCGGCGCCATCCAGGAGATCGCCGAAATCAAGGCGGAGCTCAACTCGCTGTCGGACGGATAGCCCGACCCGGTCTCCTCTCCCAAACTGGGACGCCTTTTGGGGTGACTCAGATGATTACTTCCTCGTCTCCTACCGCAGGCCGGAGACTCCGAACAGGAAGCCGCGCGACCGAGCGCTCTCCGAGAGACCGTAGCAGCGCCGTCATGACTAACCGCTCGACAATCGAATTGAAGGCGTTTGCATCGCCCTCGATCAAGAAGAGCATCGAACTCGCAAAAAACGCCGAGCACGAAGGGCGCTGGGCGGAAGCTTGCGCGCTATACGAGAGCCTCGTCCGCAATCCGGAGGCTGACTCCAACACGCGGCTCGCCGTTCTCCGTTGGCTGGGGAGGGCGTATCTCGAGCAGGGCAATCGAGCCGCGGCGCTCGACATCCTGGAGGCCGCTGTCGCGTCCGCCGATATCGTCGGCTCACCACCGGCGGTTGCGCAGGCGCTCAACGTCATTGGCATCGTCTACCAAGTCAGTGGTGATCTCGACCAGGCCGCGACGATATACCAGGCAGCGCGCGAAAAGGCCGAGCTGGCCGCTGACGGCGCGCTCATGGCGATGATCGATCAGAACCTTGGCACTGTCGCAATGATTCGCGGCGATCTGCGTGGAGCGCTGGAAGCGTTTCGATTGAGTCAGCTCGGTTACCAGACTCTCGGACTCCGCAATCATGAAGCGCAGGTCCTCAACAACATCGCGCTCGCCTACATGGAGCTTGGCGAGCTCGCCGATGCGGAGACGGCCTACGACGAAGCCGCGCGTGGATTCGAAGCGGACGGCGATCGTGCTCGACGGTTGGACCTGTCAGTCAACAAGGTGCAGCTGTACATAGCGGGACGTCGCTTCGACGAAGCGCTCAGCCAGTGCGAAGAGCTCCTTGCGGTGCCGGCAACGGAAGTTCCCGCCTGGCGCGGAGATGTGTTCCGGCACGTGGGTGTGATTGCGCGCGAGCGGTCAGACTTTCCAAAGGCCGCCGACTACCTCCTTCGCGCCGAGCAACATGCCATTGAAAGTGGCGACCTCCTCCTTAGAGCGGACGTCGCTGAACAACTCGCCGAGCTGTTTTGGGCGCAGAAGCGCCACCGTGAGATGCTTCAACGCTTGAACGAGGCGCATTCACTCTATTCGCAGCTCAAGGCGCAACACCGCCTCGCGCAGGTCGTGAAGCGAAACGGCGCGCTCGAAGCGCGCTTCCTCGAGATGGCCAAGCAGTGGGGCGACTCCATTGAAAGCAAGGACCGCTACACGCAGGGTCACTGCGAGCGAGTCGCATTCTTCGCTTGTGTGCTTGCCGACAGCGCAGGTTTCAACTCACGATCGCTCTTCTGGTTCCGCATCGGGGCCCTGCTGCACGACATCGGGAAAATCATCGTTCCGACCGATGTGCTCAACAAACCGGGGAAGCTCACGGCCGACGAGTGGGCCATCATGAAGCGGCATCCTCAGGCAGGGCTCGAGCTGGTCGCCGAGATCGATTTTCCCGGCGACATCACCTCGATCATCAGGAATCATCACGAGCGATGGGATGGAGCCGGCTATCCCGATGGGCTGGCTGGGGAGCAAATCCCGCTCGCCGCCCGAATACTCTGTGTCGCCGATGTCTACGATGCGTTGACGACGACACGTTCGTATCGCGCCGGCCTGACCCACGCCCGCGCCGCCGAAATCATGCGCGAATCAACCGGCCAGTTCGATCCCCACCTTCTCGAGATGTTCCTCGACTGGGCCGGAACCGCCGATATTCCGGGCCGCCCGACCCCGCAGCGGATGGCGATATTCGCGTCGGCCGTTGATGGCTGATCCTCCAAGGGCCCTATAATGAAATGTTTCTATCGTAACGAAACATTGCACAAAAGTGAGCCTGGTGGAGCCGTTCGAAACGTTAAATCGTTGAGCAGCAAGGAGTTGGCAAGGGGCATGGCCTATGCCAGACATCACCTCGAAGGAATGAATTCCCTTTTCGAGGGGTGGTACAATGTCTTCACGTATCCTTCGCAGTCTCATCCTGACTGTAGGTGCGCTGGTCGGTCTCGCTTGCGGAGACTACAGCCGCTCAACCAGTCCACTTTCTTACAATCCGAAACTCCTCCCGCCGACGTTGACGACGCGGGCGTCTTTTACTTTGCTAACGAGTGGTACCAAGGCTCGCGCGGTGAGATGGGGATCAGCTCATTCCCGCGTCGATCAGAGTGCCTCCGCGGTTATCGGTCCGGACGGCGGTACGTTGTCGCTCCCGGGGTCCGACTTTTCTATGGACATTCCGAGTGGCGCGCTGACTTCGGCCACGACGATAACCGTCGTCGCCAAGGGCGGAGCGTACGTAGCCTACGAGATGCTGCCGCACGGTCTGCGTTTTCTCAAGCCAGTGACCGCGGTTCAGGGTCTTCAGAACACGGCGATCTATGGAACTGATGCCGGCAACGCGATCCGCACGGCGTACCTGCCCGAGGGGCGGGACATCATCGGCGCCGATGATTCGACGTCACCATCAGAGCTCCAGGCAGCCACGACCTATTTCTACGGCGCCAAGCCGGTCGCTGAAACCCAGGTCTTGGTCATCAATCACTTTTCCCGCTACATCCTCGTCTCAGGGGTGTGGACGCTGGTCGATTAGGCTCGCGGTGCGATTGAGCAGTATCGATTACACACACATTTATCGGCGAGGTGCAGGTATATGAAGAACGAACTCACGGTCTGGCAGCTTTATGACGCAGACTGATCCAGGCCGGGCGCGTAGCCTCATCGAGCAAGCTCGGAAGACCGAGCAGCTCGGTGACGCGACGCGGGCCCTCCAGCTATACGACGACGCGCTATCACTGCTCGAGGATGAAACGGATCTTCCGCTCCTTGCTGACGCTTTGCGATGGAAGGGAACGCTCCATCGGGAGCAGGGCGAAACTGAGTTGGCGCACCATTGCTACAAGCGAAGTCTGGTACACGCGGAGGAGTGCGGATCTCTCAACTGCAGGGCGCATGCGTACAATTGCCTTGCGATCGTCGCCCAGCGGCGCGGCAGTCTGACGGAGAGCGAGCGACTTTACGCACAGGCGTCGGAGCTGGCCGCGAAAGCGGGCGACGTGCGACTTCTGGGTATGATCGAGCAGAACCTCGGCGTCCTGCTGAACATGCGCGGGAACTTCGTCGGCGCGGAGGCCAGATACTCCCATTGCCTCGGCGACTTCGAGCGCGCCAACGACGACGAAGCGCTTTCGTGGGTCCTCAACAACATCGGGATGCTCTACACGAAGCTCGGGCACTACCAGCGCGCGATCGAGACGTTCGAGCGCGCCCTCGTCATCACGGAGCAGCGCAAGGATGCGCTCGTCGAGAGCATCCTCACGCTCAATTTGGCCGAGGTCTGGGTCGCTACTGGAAAGCTGGATAATGCGGAGGACGCATGCCGGCGTTCCTTCGAGGGCGCAAGCGCCCGCGGCGACCACCTCACCATCGCCGGCTCTCTGAAATGCCGCGCGAGAATCGAGCGCGAGAGAGGAGCGTTCGACGCCAGCATCGCCACCCTGCGCATCGCGATCTTCGAGGCTGAAGGTCTGGAAGACAGGCTGCTCCAAGCCGAGATGCTACGGGAATTTGGGCAGACGTCGCGTGCCCTCGGGAATCCCGAAGAGGCGCGGCTCGCCTGGCGCGAAGCGGCCGAGTCTTTTGAGGACGTCGGCGCGAGGCACGAAGCAGCCGAAATCAACGCCCTGCTGGCGTCTCTCCCCAGCTAAACCCCCTCCGAACGGGGCTAACTGACTCCGGTACTCCCCGAAGGGCCCTAACCCCATAGAATTGGGTGACTTGGGGACCCTTTTCCTCGTCTGCTAGGCAGAGCTCCCGATTGGCGTAGGAGCTCGAGAATGACCCGATCAACTCATTCCCTGCCTGGATAGCTTTGCTGTCCATGCGACTAAGGAACGGTGCAATAATTTCAGCCCGATCGCAGATCGCATCGGCGGACCGCTGGGACTCCCACGTCATCGGAGACAGCGCTGCAATTCGAGACTCAATCGCATTAGCGACTCAGGTAGCTGCGAGCCGCAGTGTCACCGTTTTGCTAGTTGGCGAAACCGGCACCGGTAAGGAGCTGTTTGCGCGCGGCATTCACGCCGCGAGTGCGCGCGCCGCGGAGCCTTTCGTCGCCATCAACTGTGCGGCGATCCCCGAGACGCTACTCGAGAGCGAGCTGTTCGGGCACGAGCCCGGCGCGTTCACGGATGCTCGTACGCTCAAGCGGGGCCTGTTCGAAGTTGCCGAAGGCGGCACGGTCTTCCTGGATGAAGTCGCAGAGCTGCCTCTCAAGTTGCAGGCAAAGCTCCTTCGCGTTGTTGAAGACCGGCGTTTCCGCCGGCTCGGCGGATCAGAGGAGCGCGCGCTGTCGGCACGCATAATTGCCGGTACGAACTCCTCGCTGGAGGCGGCGGTTACCGAGAATCGCTTCCGCGCTGACCTGTTCTATCGGTTGAACGTCGCACGCCTGGAGCTGCCGCCGCTGCGCGAGCGCGAGGGAGACATTCCCCTTCTCGCGCATTATTTCGTGAAGCGCCACGCCGAAAGCGACGGCCGCGATCTTCGTCTCGCTCCGGACTCCGTGGGCGCGCTGGAGAGGCACCGCTGGCCGGGCAACATTAGGGAGCTCAAGAACGTCATCGAGCGAGCCGCGGTCGTGTGCACCGGAGATGTCATTCAGCCACACCATCTCTCGCTGCAGCGTCGCTCTTTCATACCGCTCGTCGAAACTCCCGCCGGCGGCGTGATCCGCATTCCGGCGGAGGGCAAGTCGCTCAGTTCCATCGTCGATGAAGCGATCCACACTACGATCGGTATCACCGGTGGAAATCTGAGCGCCGCCGCGCGCATCCTCGGTATCTCGCGACCGACCCTCGCGCGGAAGCTCCGCGATGAGGGCTCTGTCCGCCGCACCATCCTAGCTTCGTCATGAGCGTGCGTTCGACCGCACGCTCTGGAAAGACTCAAGGGCCTGAGATCCAGGCCCTCGCCGATCAGGCCAAGCTCGCGGAACGCGAAGGACGCTGGAGCGAGGCGGCTCTTGGTTACGAACGGCTCGTTCGCGATCCCCTCGCCGATGATCAGACGCGATTGTCGGCTCTTCGCTGGCTGGGACGCGTCTACCTCGAGCAGGGGAATCGCGGCGCCGCGATCGACGTTCTCGAAGCCGCAGTCGCTGCGGCGACACAAGCCGGCTCCGCATCGGCAATCGCCCAGGCGCTCAACGTAGTCGCCATCGTGCATCAAACCGGTGGCGATCTCGATCGAGCCGAGCTGATGTACAGGGAAGCGAGAGGGACCGCTGAATCCATCAACGATGCCGCGGCGCTGGCGATGATCGATCAGAATCTCGGCACTGTTGCCAGCATCCGGGGCAACGTTGCTGAAGCGCTCCAGGCGTATCAGCGCAGCCTGGCTGGCTACAGGGCTCTCGGCATGCGCGATCAGGAGGCGACAGCCCTCAACAACATCGGCCTCGCGTATACCGACCTCGGACAGATCGATCAAGCGGAGATCGCCTACGCGGACGCTGCCCATGTGTTCGGCGAGGAGCACGATCATCCGAACGAGATGAACGTCGCCCTCAACCAGGTCCAGCTTCGCATCGCCACCGGTCGCTTCGACGAAGCGCAGGAGCGTCTCGAGCCTCTTCTCGCCTTGACCGGCGAGATCGCGCCCTCGTGGCGCGGGGAAGTGTTCCGCCACGTCGGCGTCATCGCGCGCGAGCGCGGCGATTACGTCAGAGCGGCTGAATACCTGGGCCGTGCCGATGAGTGCGCGGAGGAGGGAGAAGACCTCCTGCTCAAGGCCGACATCTCCGAGCAATTGGCGGAGCTCTATTGGACGCAGAAAAGGCACCGTGACATGCTCGCGCATTTGAACAAGTCACACGCGATGTATTCCAGCCTGAAGGCGCAGCACCGCGTCGCTCAGGTGGAGCGGCGAAACGCTGCCCTCGAGTCCCGCTTCCTCGAGATGGCGCACCATTGGGGCGATTCGATCGAAAGCAAGGACCACTACACCCAGGGCCACTGCGAACGCGTGGCTTTCTTTGCGTGTGTTCTCGCCGACAGTGCGGGAATGGATTCGCGCTCACTCTTCTGGTTCAGGCTTGGCGCGCTGCTTCACGACATCGGCAAGATCATCGTGCCGACCGAAGTGCTGAACAAGGCAGGCCGTCTGAGCGACGAAGAGTGGGTGATAATGAAGCGTCATCCCGAGGCCGGGCTCGAGCTCGTCGCGGACATAGATTTCCCGGGCGACGTGCGAGCGATCATCAGGAACCACCACGAGCGCTGGGATGGCACCGGCTATCCGGACGGTCTCGCCGGTGAAGAGATTCCTTTCGCCGCGCGCATACTCTGCGTCGCCGACGTCTACGACGCGCTCACGACCGCACGGTCGTATCGCGAGAACATGACGCACGCGCAGGCGGTTGAAGAGATGCGCGCCTCAAAGGGCCAGTTCGACCCCCAGCTTCTCGAGGCGTTTCTCGGCTGGGCTGATTCCTCGGAAATTCCGGCGCACCGTCGCGCCACCCCGGAAGGGATCGCGACTTTCACAATGGGATTGACTGCGTGAAGAACGAAATTCGAACAGCCGGGCTCATACTGGGTTCGGCTCTTTTTATCGCGTGCTCGACCGATAGTCGCACGTCGTCGCCTTCTGGTAAAGGACCGGTCGGCGGCACTGTCGTGATCTCCACGTCCGCGGACGCGGATGTGCTGCTCCCGCCGTTGACGATGACGCTTCAGGGCAAGCAGGTCGTCGATCAGATTTTCGACAACCTCGCTGACATTGGCCCTGCGCTGAACACTGTCGGCGACGCCGGCTTCGCGCCGCGCCTCGCTGACCGCTGGAGCTGGGCACCCGATTCGATGTCGGTCCAGTTCCACATCAATCCGAAAGCGCGGTGGCACGACGGAGTGTCTGTGACCGCCGAGGACGTGCGGTACACGTTCCAGCTCGTGAAAGACCCAGCGCTGGCGTCTCCGCTTTCCTCGAATCTCGACAACGTCGATTCCGTCACCGTGCCCGATTCACTTACGGCCAGAGTGTGGTTTCACCAACGCACGCCCGATGCGTTTTTCAGGGCGGCGAGCTCGATCGCAATTCTGCCCTCACACTTGTTGAAGTCGGTGTCACCGGCTTCTCTCCGTGAAAGCGCGTTCGCTCGCGCTCCGGTGGGGAGCGGAAGATTCCGCTTCGCGACCTGGGATCGCGGCGCGCGAATCGTGCTCCAGGCAGACAGCGCCAACTATCGTGGCCGCCCCAATCCGGACCGAGTCATTTGGCTGGTATCGGCTGACTATGCGGCGGCGGCACTCAGGTTTCTCGGTGGCAGCGCCGATTTCCTCGACGTCGTAAAACCCGAGCTCGTCTCGCAGGTGAAAGCAAAGGGTCAGGACGTCGTCGTATCGCCGGGAAGTCTCGACTACGGCTATACCGCTTTCAACCTGCGGAACGCCGGCAATTCGGGACCTCACCCGATCTTTGGTGATCGCGAGACCCGCAGGGCGCTGGTGATGTCCATCGACCGGACCGCGCTGGTGCGTAGCGTGTTCGACACGCTCGCGCTCGTGGCACACGGGCCGGCGACCCGAATTCTCGCGACGAGCGATACAACCATCGGTCTTCCATATGATCCGCAGCAGGCTTCCCGCACGCTCGATTCCCTGGGTTGGCGTCGTGGCTCGGACGGGCTGCGTTCGAGAGGAAAGACGCCACTCGCTTTTTCGCTCATCGTACCGAGCTCGAGCGCGAGCCGAATGAAGCTCGCGGTTCTGCTGCAGGAGCAGTGGAGAAAAGCTGGCGCAAACGTCCGCATCGAGCCCCTCGAGCTCAACGCCTTCGGCAGCCGCATGGACTCGAGGAAGTTCGAATCGCTCGTCAACGGCTGGCACATCGATCCGACGCCTTCGACGGTTCGCGAGGAGTGGGCAAGCTCCGAGATCAAGAAGGGCGGCTACAACGCGGCTTCATACCGCAGTTCCGCCTTCGACGCCGTGATCGACAGCGCGCTCAAGGAAATGAATCCTGATCGCAGTGTAGCGCTCTACAGGCGCGCTTACCGAATACTTACGGAAGATGCGCCGGCGATGTGGCTGTATGAGCTGCGCAGCGCTCAGGGAGTCTCGAAGCGGATCCACCCGACGGGGATCAGACCGGATGCCTGGTGGGCGAACCTTGCCGACTGGACCGTCGACCAAGGCCCGTAACCCCCA